>Ga0123355_10019237_pt1 | contig 10868 bp, 8 predicted proteins | sample TergutEmb28metaG_3_FD_89872 | JGI IMG/M metagenome (GOLD analysis project Ga0123355, IMG submission 89872) | Embiratermes neotenicus P1 segment gut microbial communities from Petit-Saut dam, French Guiana - Emb289 P1 | ecosystem: Host-associated > Arthropoda: Insects > Digestive system > Gut ...
CCCCCCACCACCCAAAAAAAGTAATTGGCCAACTTAATGCACAAATTCTTGTTTTATAATAAGTTTATTATATTCCTCTACAAGTTTCGAGCACTGTACATTAGGTTGGTCAATTAACAAGATTTTACTGAGATGCACGGTCAGCAAAATATTAAAAAACTACCATTTTAAATTTGCAATACACTTTCCAGCTTCCCATCGGCGCACTGCAGACGTCAGATTATTTGCCTCGTCTATATAAAGACAAAGAGACTGATTCAAAATTTAATTGTTGTGATTAAATTAACTGGCGTATGAGTTGTTTCGTATTATTGTATCGGTTGCTGTGAGTCTAATACTGGTAGGTCAATAACGTGAAGAGACATCAGCACTTAGACTTCAGAAACCCTGCTTCACCGACCAGCACTATGTCACACAGACACTTCTCTTACTCGTCGTTTGTTATGGGTCGAATTGAGAGCTTTTGTGTGTCTGTGTGTGAGGTTTTCAAATGTTTCGAACGAGCGCGCTGCGTCCATCTACAGGGAAGCAGTAAAGACGCACAAATCATATCCTCCGAAAGCAAGTGGAGTTATAATCGGGAACACCACAAAGTTGAGAGCAATCAATAGGACAGGCAATGCACTTATAACGTGACACTAGGGCGCCTTCGCGGAACTATTGCTGTCATGGAAGAGCAGCAAGTGTAAACAGGACGAATGTGTATTCTGCCTTAGTTAACCGGCAAGCAAAGAACATTTCTTTTCCGTGCCGTATTTTTTTGCATCTTGTGGCCAATGGGGTTCTAAAAATTTCCCCCCCCCCCCCGCATTAATTCATACACAGCACATTTTACGGAAGCATGTTTGAACACAAAATGCGTATTCTGATTTTCTCCACAACTTTTTTTTCTGAAACATGTCTCATACTACGACGAATTCAGTGAGGTAAAAGTTCCCTCGAACATGCCACGAAGGCCCAGAGGGGGGAGTACAGGTATAACTCTGCTCTTTCTTTAACCTCGGCGCTAGATCAGGGTGGGTGTTCAAAGCCAAGCCCCGGGCGCTTTACCTCAGGAGAAAGGGACTTGGTGACCATTGTATAGGGGGCTGGGTGAGTCCCAGGGACGGTCTGGAGGGGTGCGGAAAATGTTGCTCCCACCGGGATTCAATCTCCGGGCCGTCCAGCCCGTAACAAGTCGCTACACCGAATGCGCTATCGCGGTCCACGAATTCGGTGAGGAATAATAATAAATATACGTAGGGATTCGTGAAAAACGCCTGTAATTATTGTCAGATTCTAACGAAACTTGAATATGCTCGACAGATCTTCGAAAAATATACAGATATCAAATGTCGTGAAAATCCGTCCAGTTGGAGCCGAGTTGGTCCATATGGACGGAAGGACAGACACGGCGAAGCTAAAAGTCGTTTTTCTCAATTCAGGCCAACAGCGCCAGCCAAGTGTACTGCTGCTGCTGCTGCTGCGCATGGCAATGCATTGTGGTCCAAGAATACTACAACATCCTTGTGGCGGGAGGTGGGAGGTATGAAAGCGTCAGATTTTGGTACACGGGGATCAGTGCAAAGTAAGGAACACGAACCATGACGTAACGACTGAGATAAACTAGTAATGGATGCTGAGAGGTTGGCTCTTCCTTATGCGTACTCAGTCTTCTTAGAAGCCAGTGTCGCCATGGTTAAAAGGCGACGTTGAGTGTGGGTGTCGCTGATGGGTTTGGCCGTCGTTGGAGGACAAGGCTTGTCCAGGTATGTACCTTCCCGTAAGTCCTCAGTATTTCCTGGGTAGTTTACTGCACTGCACTGCACTGCACACAGCCTGCTTTGAAAAGCTGTACTTGTTCACAAGGTTTGGGAATTCCCTGTCCTTACAAGGCATAGCACTTCATCACTGCATTAATGCACCCACGCCCTCACCAATGCCACAACATTTGTATCATGGAGATGCTGCTGGAGATCCGTGTATTCTAGTTTGTCAGGCTGTGGTACTTAACGAAGTTTCGAAGCGACGGTCTTCTACACGTCGGTAACTACTTAAACTCGACACGTTCAGACCTTCACATAGCAAGTTTAAAAATCCAGTTCAATAATATACTCCCGTCTACGCGTAGGGCTCCCATTTGGAGTCGTCTCTTCGGTTTTCCCACGAAATTCTGTAGATATTTCTCAATTCTTTTGGATGCCATACGTCTCCCCCTATCTCTCTGAAGTAAACACGACGCTAAAAATATTGGGTGAGGAATACAACTCATGAAGCGGTTTTCTCCTGTCCGATGTGGTTCCTCATCAATTTGATCTCGAAAGCCCTCACAGTGACACCGACCAAGCTTCACACCCGTGTGCACTTTAAACCAGCATATTTTAAAGTCATAAAACGATGCCGTCAAGCAGATTGGTGTCGCGGCAACTATACACTTGGTTGCCGGAAGATGCCGGAAATCGTTACAGAGGCTCGCCTTTATTTCTGCTCTAGAGGTGATGTCGGAATATTTTCGAAGAGATCACAGCCACCCCACTCTAAACTGTACTTGGTCGCCAGCGTCACGTTAGCCAAAATGGAGACCGCTACTTAAATAGGAAACAAATTTCGCCGACAGACTTTCTGGCCCCTTCTGGTAGTGGTTACATGAACCGAAGACAAATTATCAGTGTGATAAAGGACTGGTCATTTTCCCTTGAGGATACTTCCCGGGAAGTGTTGAGTTGATTGTAGTTTTTGGGATTGTCGAAGGTCTAATCGGCCGGGAAATGGCTGCACAGTACCAGCTGAAGCGTGTGAAGCAGCACGCACGCATGAGGAAGCCTGGATTCGAACACAATACACTCACAGAACAGAATTAGACCCACACAATTCAATCAGGATCAAATTGCCACTATCTGTCTGTCGATTTCTGCGTACAGAATGGTACTGCAGAACACTCGACAGGGAATACGTGGCGGATATACTTCCAATGGACACAGTGGCCCGACCATTAACGTATCCAATCTACTGCACGGATGGGACACTGCAGGTGATTCAACTTTGTCAAGTAATTGCCATTAAAGACAGAAAGAGATAGATGTGTGTCGCGAAATGTATGATTATTTTAGAATTCACGAGGGCGATTCATCAACTAATGTACGTAAGAATCATGAGTGATTCAACTAGGACTGCTGGTCTTGGGCGTGTCATAGCTCAGGTTTTATTCATCGGCTTCTCCTGGCGGAGGCCTAGCGAGGTCCAAGTCAGATTTGAGGCAGAAAACATGGAAATGAGGCAGGTTTTATTAATAATGAGATGTTTCCCCGTCAATTATCATTCCACCAATGATCCAAACTGATTGTTATCTATAATCGATGCTTTATAGTTTATTTACTGGCAAAGAAAGCGTCGATAGATAACAAAATTCGGCTTTGTCACAGGGCTACTAAATTTTAAATACGATGACTGATGGAGAGGCATTAAACAGTGGAAATAATAAAAAGAAGAAATGGAACGGGGAGAGAGGTAATGAGAACAAAAATACAGAAGATGAAAGAACAAGGGGAAAAAGAACACGAAGAAACAAAATGATAAAGGACGCTAATGCAGAGAACGGTGGACTACAGTAAAAGTAACACTTATAGACAAATTCGAAACTCTATGTATAATGAAAAATGACTCATCAAGTGCATACATGTATGTCTATATATGTGCAACTGTCAGTTCAGTGCATCCTTTGATCTATGCATTTGGCCTGGAATCAGCAGTTTGCTGTTCAACCTCTTTGTTGTGTCGTTATTGGTGGAAGCAATAATCACTTCAGAGAGCCGGCTGTAAGGACGGGTTGAACTGCTACAGGATTCCATTGTCAGGATAGAAGACAAGGTGTAATTTATTTTCCAATAACATCTGTACCCCGTCTTTCAGTTCCACGTACTCTCTGCTAGTGGAATTTCCTTTGAGGAAAGTTGATACAAGCGCACAAATCGTAGTGCGTGACTTGTGCTCATCTACGCGCAAAACATTAGTGAGGTAAAGGTAAAGCTCACCCTAGAAGAGACCATGAAGGCCCAGAGGGAGAGTAGAGGTGTATTTCTACTCCTTCCTTAACCTCGGCGATAGCTGGGGGTGGGTGGTCAAAGACACGCCCTGGCCACTTAACCCTCGGGAAAGAACCGGCACCCATGGTGTTGGAGGCTGGGTGGGCCACAGGACCGGTCTGGACGGGTGCGGAGAATCTCTCCCCCCGGGCGGGATTCGATCACCGGACCGTCCAGCCCGTAGCGGGTCGATATACCGACTGAGCTATCCCGACCCACCACGAGTGAGTCAACAGCTGCATACGAAACAGAAGCTGATGTAACGCTATGGGATGGCTGTTCAGGCAACTTCATAAATCTCTAGTTATTCCTGCTAACGTGTTTTCTCGTCGGTTCGCTTCAGATGAAGTACGAACCACATAATAACCGGACGAACTATGTCTGAGGAGCCTGCACCCTGCCCACAGAAACAAAAACGAATTAATTTAACCCTTTAGAACCCAGTGGCAACTACATGTACACGCCCAGTTTTAACATTACGAAGTTCTGTATTTTGCCCACAAAGTATTCGTATGTTCCATGTACTTCTCAGAATAAACAGCGACTTGATAATTTAGTATAGGTACAATACTAACATAATGTTCTTCATAATCGAAGCTGACTGCTTTCTCTGTGAGGTACAAATTAAATATTTATATACAATGTAGATTTAATTCTTCATAGGTTTAAAAGGATAAGTAGTCACCTCTACCACAGAACTAGAATGGCAAATACTTATTGCGTGTATACAGTGCTGAGATACTCCTGATGATGGACAGTGGACACGGCCGAAATATCTAGAGTACTTTAACAAATAAATATTGAGAAACAGTGCACCTCGTTGGCTTTCATTATAAGAATATATCACGATGCACGGTCCTCTGAATGTCAAACACAAAATAAAGTAACATCCAATGCCAATAAGAAAGCAAAACTGCAAAATACGAACCGGAATGCATCATTCGACTCGTGCAATTCACAAAACCACGCTAAATGAGCAACCAGATTGCTGCGCAGTGTCTTTATAATACAAGAACCATCGCCGTGTTGCGAACTATCGACATCCGGCAAATATCATTCCTCATGTATGTCACTGACTGTCGCGACGGAATGAACATCCAGTAAAGTGTTTGTAAAAGTCTCCTCTGGATAGTGCATCACACCGTTTTCTACAGGCAACTAGGCAGGCAGCCCTACTTGTGGATGAGAGTATAATACGAAAATTAATATTAAATAAAAAACAGGCCATGAAAGACACGAAATAGGTTCAGCCGGCTCAAGTTGGCGTCTTGAGTACACGATAGTTCCTTGCGAGACCGAAGGATCGTTTCGCGATTATGTGAGCAGCCATCAGTCCACCAACAAGGCCTCTGTCCCATGGATTTAGCTACATGTTCGGCGACTTTAGTAACCGCCATTTCTCATTTCGCGCAAAACAAGCGCTGCATGTGACTGAACGGTGTTTACAGTCTGTCAAAACAAGTCTGAAAAACAGAACCGATCAATAATCCTTCAGTCAGCGAGTTCTCTTATACCGTCTACCTAATACTGTGAGTAGACTGTAATTCGGTGAGTGAAAAGTGACACCCCATCCCTTCAGTTCTTAATATGACATTCTAAAATGTCTGGAGACCATAAGAAGCACTTTGTAAAGAGCACTCCATAATGTCTCCATCGTAAGAGAGAATCTGTAACACTTCGACGATATCAAGCCTAAAAGAGACTCAAATATCTCCGGTAACACAGCTCCGAGCTCTTCCATTGGCAAGAACTGAAACAAAGGAGTCCCTAGAAGCGCAGTGAGTGTAATGTTCTACGATATAGCAGACAAACACAATTACAAAACATTCTGATATGACGCTAAAAAGTTCCAGAATATTCAAATAATTACCTGCTTCACATTATGAACATTTAAGCCAGTGAAATGCACAGATTAATTTTAATCGTTGGAATGCTTTATTGGAGTAATGACTGTTGCTACTCTGTGCATGAAAACCTTGCAGCCACAGACAGCAAATAAAGGGCCCCACACCAACTCCCTTAGAGCAAGCGACAAGAAGAACTCATTCCTTGGACTCTGTTATTATGGCACTTAAGGAAATGAGAAGAAGATAAAGAAAGCCAGCTCTGTTGTCAGAAAGCAGGAGGAAATGAACGAGACAAAACACAAGCTCCGCTAATTGCCATTGCTATGGGCGAGAAGAGGGAGAATACTTGCAATGTATCTTCTGCATAATATGTCTTATTGGTCCCGGGTCGGCAAACAAACTGTCAGACTAAACAAACCAAGCCTGCGCTCTAATATGTGGCTACTGAGTACACAGAAAATGGGAGAAAATGGTATAACGTACCATCCTTATACGATGTTGGTGCGAACGTCTCTCGACCTTGTAACGGAATCAACGCTCTTGGTGTTCCAATGGAACATAATTAATCCCAGACATGTGCTTACTAAGAAATAACCTTAGCGGCATCCTGATTCTTAGAATTAGAAGCAGTTTGTTATTCTGGCAGTTGTACTGATGTGCGCGGCCTTACTGACGGACAGGCACTCCATACCAACGCCGCAAATCCAAACCCGACTGCCGATCTGGTAATTCTCAAAGTCAATGGCGTAGCTAGGCTATTTGGCGAGCAATCGCGATGTCCGCCTCTAGCAGGAATTATCACCTTATAAAAAAGATCACAATAATTTACTGTATTTCATTTTATTCGGCTCAACAATTTAATTTCATTTGTGCGCTGATAACCAGACTTTTCCAGTTAATATGTTCACTGTGGCGGCCCACAATCCCGCCCCCTCTCCCCAGGTACACCCCTGATGAAGTACAATGGTCAAATGTCTCATATTCGGGAGGGATCGGATTCGAGTCTTGGCATACGGACCGGCTGATCTAATTACGTACTTCATGGCTTCCCTCAGACACACCAGGCAAATTTTTGGAATAGTACGGCACACTAAAAGAGGTTACAATCGCTTCCTTCCGTACTTTTTCCAATCCATTTACGTGTCTTTCAAATTCAATGCTGCAGCCTACAAATAATCGACGAAGACGAAAAGGCATATTTAAGTACCCTCCCGAACACATTTGTTCGCTACTGGCTTCATTGTCCCACATGACAACGCGAGTGATTCACACCACTGGGGAGAGGAGAACACGAAAGAACACGGGCACACGTTTCAAGAGAGAGAGTCAAACCCGTTACTAGTCTTGGAGTGGTATGATACAGTGACGTCTCAGAATGCGGGAACACTGTTGTGGGTCCGTGATTAGTGTCCGTTAGAAGTCTTAGCCAAGCAGCGGTTATGTTCAAGCTCTGAACCCGAGACCGCTGATAACGAGGCCCGTGGCTTGTCGAGAGGGTTAAACTTATTTACTTACGTACTCCATGGTACAGAGTCCTTCTTGAGAAGCTAACTGGTTTGCGGCTAGTCAAGAAATTCCCCGCATTTTATGGAACCCGAAGGTTCATTACCGCACCCACAAGCGTCCGCCACCTGTCCCTATCCAGGGCCAGCCCAATCCAGTCCACATACCCACCTCCTGGAGATCCATCCTAATATTATCCACCCATCTACGCCTAGGTCTCCCCAGTGGTCTCTTTCTCTCCGGTTTCCCTACCAAGATCCTATACGCCCCCCTCTCCCCACCCATACGCGCCACATGCCCAGCCCATCTCATTCTTCTCGATTTTATCACCCGCACAATATTGAGGGTTAAACTACGTAAGATTATTATATTCTATTTGCGGGTCAGGTGGTGACGAAGTTCATAATATAGCAGAAAATTACTGACGACAGACTCTATAAACATGCAGATCTGTAGCATGCAAACCTGTCCACTTTTATGAAAACGTAATGAGAGAATTCAGACCAGTTCTCTAGTGTCAATGACGTCATGCCAGTCAATATATCCACTTTTAGTAAGCCACCATAATCGTACGTCGAACACCGGCCGAGTTTGGAATAGTGTTTGTCTAAAGGCGCAGTGAAGCCTCGCTGGGTGGATGAATGGCTGTAATGGTGGATAAGAGAGTTGGTGGAACATTCGATATTTGGGTGAATGGATTGATGGATAGATGGACAGAAAAAAAGTAAAGCTGATCAGACGGATGGACAGGCAGATGAAATAACAAATGAACAGATGGATGAGTAAACAAGTGGAAGAAAGGACAAACGAAATGTAAGCACGAACATTTCTGTAGTCGTTTCTCACTTCAACCACTACAAACCGAAGGGAAATGAAGGACGAGAAATACTAAGGAAATCTTAATGAGCCCGCTATTGACATTTGTATGAATTTCTTGTTTCCTCCTGCTATCATATCTATCAAATACATTTTCCCATTTATCAATTTATTCACCCATCTATCCCTCTACCCTTTCGTCCATTCATGCAGCCATCGATCAGTCCTAAGAACCCCCCCCCTCGGTATTAGCCTCATTCTGTCACCCAGTCTCAATGTCATCGGCGCTCTCCATCTGCCTATTTTCCATCACGACAAATCTAAAAAAAAAGGTGCTGAAATATTCCATCATTAATTCCAACCTTTGTGTGACTACAAAAACGGACCTGAAGGTAGGCACAACTCGTGTTGGACTGCAAGACCCATTCTGGCCAAGCACTGACAGACTGCTGTACCATAGGTTGCACACAGTCGACGCCAAGCAACGTCGCAGCGTCACCACAGGTGTGACATTCAAGCAAGCCACTAACTGCAAGACTCCAACCATTCTCTTGACGCTGTTCTTCACTGCGGTTACTCCAGTCATACAACCGTAGCCCCAGAGTTTCCCCTCTTGTAGCTTCACGTGGTCCAGACTAATCATTTCTATTCTGAATATTTTAAGACGAATATTTTATCGCACAGGGTACCTGCAGCATACACCACTGCTTATTTACGCATCTCGAAACGCGTTTCGACAGCCACACGCGTCGCACTTCGCACTGTCAACACACGGCAGGGGGTACTGCGACGCTATATAATGGAAACGATAGATGGCTTTGATTTGTAGCACTTAACGGGGGACGACAATGCTTGCCTCATTGTACACATTATGCCTTCTTTACGTTCAGCCCATGAAATTACCGCATAATGAAGAGACGAGTTTCAAGCGGCGCGGTTTTGACGTCTCTCTACGGGCTGTACCGTCCGGGAATCGAACGCCGGTGGGAGGTGGGATTTTCCGCACCCATCTAAAACGGTCCTGAGGCCCACCCAGCCTCCTAAGCAATGGGTACTGGGCCTTTCCCGGGGGTTAAGTGGCCGGGGTGTGGCGTTGACCATCCACCCCATCTAGCGCCTAAAACAGTAGCGCTATACCTCTACTTCCCTTCTGGGCCTTCATGGCATGTTCTAAGGTGAGCTTTGCCTTTTACCTTTACCATTTTGACGTACAGGATGCTGTGTCTTCGAAGAGGATGTGCAATGAAAACAGCGGTACCTTAGCCAACTTTTCTGAAACCGACGAAGCTGACATGCTAGTCGCAGTGTGTCTAACAAGTCGCAAACCTATGGCTCTTACTCGAGGCTGCAAAAATTTCCAAGCTACATCGTAAATGACTGAGCAAAGCTTACAACATTCACTACTCTTCTGACAAGCACGTTGCTATTGTATTGTTAGGGCAAATGAAACGACATGAAAGGGGCGATTAAAAAAAAAACTGGGGGATGGGCCAATGGGCACAGAGTATGTTGCTAGGGAGACCCTTCCTACCAAGAGCTCGAGGTACGTACCTAATCCAACACAAAAAATTATTCTAATTTTGCGGGATTCAGGAAACGGTGAAGAGGTGGTTCCACGCATCCTAACCACGAAGTACTAACAGATGGAAGTCCGTGGCCCTCTTCATTCCATGGCCGCTTTACGCGCGAGGGAATAACCGTGGTACTGAATAGGTATGTGGCTGGGAGGGCCGGTTTGGATGCTACGGAGAGAAAAACTATCTGTTGCTAATGCTGTCGGGGATCGAACTCTGATTACTCGGCCGTACAGCATACAGCTTAGTCACTAAACTGACTGAGCTACCTAGCTCACTGAGGTCTTACGTGAATACCGGTTCGTCGATAAAATTTCGGACTCCCAAAAAAAAACAAAAAAACAAAAAAACTGTTGATCTTATTGTAGCACCGTTCATTTTTGTAGAATCACTTCAATTTATCAACCAGATAACGCTAGGTGTGCGCCGTACGACGCACACCTAGCCACTGCTCCACAGCACATTCCCACACAACATGATATGCTGCCACAACACCTCGTTTGCAAATACGAATTGAATTGTGAATACTGTAATATGACTTTAGCAAGGAACAAAGCTCCCTGATGATGATCTGACAAAGTCGAAACATGTCGGAGTGTTTTAAAATGTTTTAAAGTGTTTTATGTGAAATTATATGTGCATTCGTTGGTTGATAAATAGAAGAGAAACTATTGACTTGATGGGCTGTGTAATCATAGCGATAGGTTTAAAAGCTTCAAGATCTTCACTTCAGCATCCATTCCACCTCTTGAATACGTCACGAACAACACAGACAAAATATTAAGCTCTCTTTAAATTGAACTGATAAATCCTAAAAGTGAAGGATGTGGGAATTCACTTCCATATTGACAAACCAAGTACACTAACACGAAACCACTCTCCAGTGCCACTTAACTGCTATTTTCAAAACCCACAACATTATTGCGTTGTGTGTGGTGAGTGAGTGTGTATTTTTTTTTTTTTTTTTTTTTTAACCGGTTTGGTATGACCCCCCCACCCTTGTTTGAAGACCGCAAGACTTTTAATGGACTCATCAATTATGAGGAAGCCAAAACGAAAGTTCGACA
>Ga0123355_10019238_pt1 | contig 10868 bp, 9 predicted proteins | sample TergutEmb28metaG_3_FD_89872 | JGI IMG/M metagenome (GOLD analysis project Ga0123355, IMG submission 89872) | Embiratermes neotenicus P1 segment gut microbial communities from Petit-Saut dam, French Guiana - Emb289 P1 | ecosystem: Host-associated > Arthropoda: Insects > Digestive system > Gut ...
CACAGATGTGAAAAGTGTGTTGAAGTAAAGGGAGATTATATTGAAAAATAGCAAAGTTGTTTCATTTCTGTCACCTTTCAAAGTTGGTCAGGCCGGAAACTTATGGACCCTACCACGTACTATGAGGTGTGAAATAAAATAAAAAGTTAAGCCATAACAGTTACATCAAATTCTAATAAAACTACCAACTCCTGAAAGTGCAACATTACTTAAATCCTGTAGAGGAAGAGGTTCAAAAACAGGCTAAAACAGCACTGGTGTAGTTGTGACCAGCTAACAAAATGCATGCAGATTTTATACTTCTGCCTCACACTGATATCAGAAATGAAACCAGGAACAGCTAACATTCTATTGCAAATACAACATTTAATAAAGCAGTTTTAACAGTTTGCTTTCAAGCACTTTCATGAAAATAATACTGTGAACACAAATGCCTTTCTGTGTAACAAAGAATGCCAGAACAGACACATCCAACTCACTGCTGCAAGCACACCATGATGAGCTTCCAGAATAGAGTTTGGGACACAAAATTTTAAAAATAAACAAAAGGTGTAATATTACAAAAATATGGTACCATAAACAATGAATACTATTAAATCTAAAATTGAATACGAAATTTAAATTAGTATCTAATTGGGTATTATTCCAACACCTCATCTCTAAATCGAGAATTTTTCCATAAATTTGGCATCTTTCAATTGCACTTTTCTTATTCACATTAGCTTTAAAATTCTGCACCAGTGCTGCTTTCATTATGTATAAGGAAGGACATTATTCATGATCTATAAGAGCTCCTGTTTCTATTCATGAGTGAGAACAACGTTCGCACAAATATGAGCTACCAAGCACTGCACATATATAATAAACAAATTATTTTGGACATCGGGGTTGGGGTAAGTAGGTATAAAAACTTGGCACTCCACCATCACCGCATTTTTAAAACTCAATCAAATTACAGTTCTATAAGTTCCATTTGTATATCATCATTTGCTTCATGATCAAAATTGTATGGTGCAGTGAACATGGAAAATTGCATTTCAAAAAGGTAAAAATCCTGAAATCAGTTTTTAAAATTCTCACAATCCAGCATTTTTAAAGCAGCAACTGACTCATGCAAACTAAATTATCTGCATGTTCCAAAATGTGCCAATTTTTATGTTTATTTGTATTTTTTAAGAAAAAAGTTTTATCTGGAAAGTGATTACATCATATTACAATACTCTTTTCCTTGTAGTTTCCTGTTTCATTTGCTTAGGTACTTTGTAATATCAAAATGCAACAGCTTCTTGTCATTTCATATATTTATGTTGCTAACATGCTTCATTCCCCCCCCCCCCAAAAAAAAAAAACAACACTTACACTTCTAAAATCACAAAATGCTTTCAACACCTTGTGGCAGTATAACAAGTGAATTTCAGTTGAGTATGGCCAAAACCAATTTATCAATCTTATCTAACCAAACACCTGTATTCATAAATAATATCTTTGGGCCATATTCACAGATGGTTTGGAGAGATTCATATGCTGCAAGCTGCCTGCAAGCCACCCAGCTGATATGCATGTGTTAAGGGATTTCTTAACAATGGATTCACTAATTTTGATGTTTTGCTGATCATGCATGTCAGTATATTTATCTTAGTAACTAACCAACTTGATGCACAAAATTTCTGTTCTACAATAAATTTATTTCGTAGCCTCTACATGTTTCAAGCACGTGCTCAAAACATGTAGAGGCTACGAAATAAACTTATTGTAAAACAAAAGTTTTGTGCATCAAGTTGGTTAATTACTAAGATAAATGGATTCACTGTTAACCATTGTGTGTTTGATTGGAATTTTTACCAAAAATTTTTCAAGTATATCTTTAATCTTCTTCACGGGTCAGGACATTCACATACTCGGAACAGGCAGCTCTGTACAAGAATACAGAGCATAAATGCCAGACTGAAGGTAGGTGAACAGTTTTAGCATCCGTAGTTAAATGCAACAATACAAGTCTTTCCAACAAGAGTATGACATTCTGATGTACTGTATACAAACACATGCAGCAAGGCATTCCAGTCAGGATACAGTTTTAGGGTACATAGCAGCCAAGTTTGAAAACCCTACTACCTTTTCAGTTTGAACTGAGTCTATCCAACACTTTATTGTTGCTTCTCATGCATATAAAAACACTAATCATACAAAGTAACAAGCTCCTCAAATCTCTTCCACACATGCTGCCCCACTACTTAAAGTGGAAAACAACAAAACAAAAATATCAATAATATTTCCAAATCAATTTCAATATCTGAGTACAGTGATCAAAACAGTTAGAACAGGCACAAACATCTGGTTAGAAAAACTGCAGGCACTAGTTTAAATGAAACCCCAGCACGTTTCCAGCACAAAGGCTGAAGCACTATCCTCATTCAAGCCCGGGAGATGCTTACATGACCTTACAGTACCGTACACTATAATTTATAACTCTGGACTGCCAACATGGTCCCTAGTTGGTATCTAGTGCATTGCTAGGATTACTAAATGACACTGCGTTTGACAACAAAAGTCTGCAGGTCCATATTTGCCAATTTATAATCAAAAGTCAACTTTGGTAACTCATGCCCATTAAATTAAATCTAAGTGTGTTACGTCTCTTTGGAACCAGCGTGTCATTAACCTTCAAGCCCTGAATCGGCCATCTAACTAAATCAGAAGTTCAGTTACAGCAACATCTACAACCTGTTTCATGCCCCATAAAATTTGATTTTATAAAAAAACTGCAAATCCCTATTAAAATAAAGCACAAGGAGCAGAAAGATAGAATTTTGTATTTTTATTTACATCTACAATTTCACACTTCACCAAAATCTTAAGGGAGTGGGGTTATTTGACTTTTGTGCACTGATGTGAAATGAAATGACCTGAACTTAACAACTGTATTTGCAACAAACATGGCTAGTTTGTATACATTCCACAGAACATCTGGTTTACTGGTAACCGAAACCTTTGATTCTTCTTTGCAACACTTACTATATATAACTTTACAATCCTAGTCACAAGTCGCAAGACATTTAGATGCTTAAACAAATCTTGTATCAAACCTGGTAGTTGGACTACCATCACCTGGTTCCCAGCTACGTTTTCACTGCTTTAATAAACCTTTATCACACATTTCAGATACCAAGACGTTTTGCCATGTATCTACCATGTAATGCCATTGTGAAAAAAAAACCAAACGTACAGTCAGTTATTACATCTGAATCCTACCATCCCAAAGGCAACAAATAAGAACTTCACATCATAACTTTCTGTTCCATGATAAGCAGATCCCTGAATACCAAAAATCAGATCATCCTCAGGTTATGGATAGGACAGCCTACGGATAATATACTGAATAAACTGCTGCACCAAGCTAATTAGACGTAAAACTTCAGCCTGAGCACTGGACACAAGGCTAACACCACATAAACACCAGCATGTTACAAAATATGACACAGGCTTTTGGACTTAACTGTGTGGGTTCTTGTGAATGCAGCCATGATCTTCAGGTTTCACAAGACAGGTAATTTCTTCAGGAGCCACTTACTCCCAAAGTTTGGGTTGCTACATTCCCAAAGGCACATTCGGAATATGAACTCTCATTAACAGTTTCCTCTCTGAAGGATATGCATGTAATCAGCTTACACATGGCAATCACAACTCACACAAAATACTTAAGAATATACTAATGCCTCACCTTGTTTGGTGTTTTCCCTTCCTCTGCAGATGATGTGTTTGGTCCAGAACCTGATCCATTCTCTCCATTTGATGGTCTCTTGGATGCACCTGAATTTGCTGCCGGTGAATGTTGGAACTCCATGCCCATCTTCAACTCCAGCAATTCAGGTGATTCTTGTGCCACTAAAGAATCTGCAGATGATAGTCTTGGTGAGTTTTCAACTTCTCCATTACCATCCATTGCAGACTGATGCCTGCTACTTGAGCCAGAGGAAGACGTGGCACCTTCTGCGAGGCCAGGTGCTGCTGAAGCTCCACCACTACTCCCAGACAGTTTTCGTGGTCTTCCACGTTTCCTTTTAGGTGCAGTAAGTGCCGAACCTAACAATGGGTTACTGGAGGTGGCAGAAGAAGCAGACGGCATTGGGATAGTACGTTTATGAGGGGATGATGTGGGATGAATTCTATGAAGGTGAGGTGGTGGTGGTGGCGTGTGTGTGGTCACAACAGGGGGTGGAACAGACGACAGAAGGGAAGACGTTATTGACGGCAGGTCACACTTTTCCTCATTTACTTCCGTCAGTCCTTTTATCCTCAAAGACTCGGCAACTTTGAGGAATGCAGTTAACCTGTCCTGATCCACACTTACTTCTCCACGATACATAAAGTCCAATAAACTCCTCATGTCACAGTATGGTACATCTTTCAGGATAACAATGGGATGTTTGTCAGGATGCCCCACAAACAGAGCTTGAAAATATGGGCTGCATGCTGACAGTACCATCTTATGGGCACGAAGGAAACGACCCTCCACTGCAAGTGTGACATCCACAAAAGACTCATCATGGAGTAACTGATCGAACACAGATAATAAATTTGACTGATGGTTGTTCCAACGCAGGCAGAATCGCTGTGATGACAATGCTGACGTCATGGTTACCGGTTTTGACTGCTAGCAGGTGGCACTGTGGCTTTTCCCAACCTCATCCAAACTCCTGTCAAAATATTTAAATATTCAGAATTAATACAGCGCACAAGAAACGGCTATCAGTAATTCTTATCAAACCGAAACACCCTATGAATCACACAGGTGGCAACAATTACACCTATCATGCACCTCATGCACAACTATTTCACAAGTCACTTGAAAACATTTTAAATATCAATTCCATCAATCAACTACACCTCGCTCAAATAACGAATAACGTGAATCCTTTTAAAAGTCAACCCTTCCTCGTCACGGCTAACCCAGCCCTTCCGCCATGTTGCTCTTATCATAAGCTCTTTACCCCACCCTCCCCTTCCCCTCCTGCCTTTTACGCAACCCTTTTCCCCCTGGCCTAGATGATTTAACGGGAAAGAAATATTCGATTTCCATTTGCACAACATTCAGAACACACCCACTAACACACTAGCAAAGTGCACAATTCAGACCAAATTCAGTAATAACAAACTTATATTGGCAACTAAAATTTTCCTAATATTATTGATTTTCTTTCGGGGTAAAAAAGGAGTCGTCGACCCTACTGCGTATTTTCAATCCTACAAAATCTCCTATTAAATCAATAAACATATAATGACACATTACTTTTGGTCTCGTATATTAATAAATGACACATATTCCGAACAAATCTACTACACATACCATTACCTGTGCATGTTTGCAGCCTTGGCATCGACGAGGGATGAAATCCTCTACAAGGACCGAAATACTTCACAGCGCTTCAAGACGCCATGTCAGCAAGTATCCGCTGGTTGTAGGTAAAACCCGGAGAACTCCTGTTCGCTACGTTTGAAACGGAAAATGTGGCGGGTGAAAGAGGGGTTTTCGATTATCGTTTATTGTTGCCGCATTGTTTACTAAAATTGCATTTTTAAAAGAATTCGAAAGCTGACACATCAAAATATGAGGAAGCAATTATAAGTCGAACTGTGTATTTTTAATTTACACATTAATTTACCCTGGATCAAATACCAAACCTGACTTCAATAACTAAAAAATATAAGAACTTATATCATTTCCGAACCCTATAACGTAGCAATAATTGTAGAAAATGCATCTATTACTATATGGCTACATTATTCTAAGAAAATGAAAAGCTATGGTGAGTATAAGTGAAGATATGTAACAAGGAACGGGACTACGAAAGTGGATATCATTTCCAATGTCCTTTGAAAAAGGAATGTTTGAACTGCTGCTATACTGGAGAAAAATTATACGTAACGATGTACCGCCACAGAAACGCGGCCTTGAGGCATAAATGGGGCGGGGGCCAGTACTGCTACACCGCTAGAGACGAGGGCTCCACGTGTATAGTGGCTAGGGCAGCTAGACTACAGCGTGGGGTGCTTGACCCCTTACCAAGTCACATACAACATAAGTACACAGATACGTACGTAGAACGAAACTCAGCGAAAGCGGCTGTAGTAGTGTCGTAATACTCAAAAGGGTTGGGCTTGGCCATCAACCCCGACTACAAAAATACACATACTTCAAACACACACAACTTGTCGGTTCAGTGAAACTTCTTAGTGTGTCTCATTCCGAATTATGTCATGCAAGCGGAAAAAATAAATAAATAAATAAAAACGATAAAGAATTGTCTCTGATACCACAGTTTAGTATTCTTTATTAGTATGGAATTACATTATTGAAGCAGAAACAAAACTCGAACTTCAGAACGGAGTAAGTTACAAATGCATTAACAATTAGCTGGTTACTGTTCAAATTCCCCGTTTAGTTGCAGGTGGGGTCTATAGCGTAATTTTGTCGTTATTCTTTACCCATTCAGAGAGACTGTGAGAAACGCCCTACCCTTCTGCTGTGATAAGTTATTGGCTGAATCGTCGGAAAACTGAGAAAGACTATTGATCGGAATCATATCTGTCGGTCTTGATACAGTCTCAGTTCTCACAAACAGGATGCAATAGGCAGTAAAACCACCAAACGATACGAAGGAAAACGTGAGAACGGGGCTGGAAATAATAGAATATGACTGTCAGTGAGCAGAAGGCTGGGAAGGAGGAAGTTGTTGTATTATGTGTAGATTCAATGTGAATGGCTGAAGGGGTAAGGAATGAAGGAAAGGGAACAAAGATATCAGTTATCAAGCACGAGAGATAAAATGTAGTTTAGTGATAAACAGTAATGAAGAAAAATAGCAAATAAAGGCTCGGTGTCGATATAGTGTGCAAAAAACGCAGACCAAAGCTCTGTGTGTTTATGTGTTTGTGTGCTTGTGTGCGTGCGTGTGTTTTATATTTGAATTAATTAAAAACGATACAAGTTGCTTACAGTGTTAAAACAAATAATATCGAAAAACACTAGCAACAACTATGGGCTAATTTCTCTCGTTAAAGGAAATGGCATTGCATCACTTGGAAGTCTCAGAAACGTGTATTCCTATCTATGAACTTGTTAGGGAAGATGCAAAGACGCGTTGAATAATAGATCAATAAAGATACATATTACGATATAACAGAAAATCGGAAATAAATGCTCTACAACTGACAAAAGATCCTGCAACCTCGTTGTGTCTGTGTGACACACTATCATTCCTTGCCCCTTTCTTGAAATAATGCAACGATTTGAACTCGTAATGAAAGAAAATTCCTGTTCGCCTTGAAAACAAACGACATCGCAAGAAATTTTCAACCCCTCCCCCTCCTTTCCTTTCACTCGTGCAATGACGTTTCGAATGTGACTAAACAGACAATATGGTGTTCACACAGCTAACGATTTCTTTACGCGTCAAAGTAATCTCTCCAAAAGGCGAGTAACACACGAGGAAATCTGTTATAGTGTGTGACACCGTCCGGTCTGGCAGAAATTTACGTACATTTCGGCGCAGCCTGATGACTCTCTCTTTTGTATGGAAGAGTAGATCTGCAGGCAATAATGCTCTTCGAAAACGCTGACTGTATGGCGTCGCAACTTCCCAGACGACAGAATTGTTCATATTCATTACTGTGAAACTTCAAATCTCTAAAGCAAGTAAGCTGTGCATTGGTCTCACCTCGATCGATCGTGGGTTCGAATTCCAGTAAAGTAGTGGATGTTTGTTTAGGTCGACAGCCATCGTTAAATTGCAGGAGTGGACTCAGACTTGACACTCTGGCCTCAATTGTACTTTCCCCAAACAATATTGTTTTCTTTTATTTTCGTAATCGGGTGGGATCTGTGGAACTATGAACTCTAAATGGTCCATTTCCCATTCCGTCGACGATAGATAAATAAATGAGAAGCAACGATGGAATGAAAAATTAAAGTGTAAAACCGAAGTACTGGCAGAAAAAAGTTGTCCGCCACAAATTTCACATGGAGTGCTCCCTGGGAATGAACCCGGGCCTCCGCCTCAGATATAACAGTCATTTTGTTTACCATCAAATCGCCAAGCAGTGTGAGGTTCTACTTTATTTACAACACTTATATAAGAAGTTAGGTCTGCAATATTTCCTTCTGTTTTACTGACCTACAAGTGTGAAACTTGACCTTAAACTCAGGAAGAACGTGGCCCGAAACTGAGTGAGAATAAAGTAGCTATGTAGGAAATTTGCCGAAGAAATGACAGACGCATCACTGTAATCGGAAGAACTGAAAGGAAGATAAAAAGTTACGAGATCTGGATATGGGTGTGAGGGTAGCATTAAATTGTATCGGAAGGAAACCATGTACGAGGCCATGTACGGGAAACGTGTAGCTAAGAATAGGTCTATAGTTGTTCTTTTATGAAAATGGTAGTGTATTTTCGGGTTCCATTAAAGATAAGGAATCTCCTTCTCAAGGACTCGGCTGTATTCACTAGTTAAAGTCAGTCTAAATCTGGGAAATATTTTTCGGGGTTATGAAGCGAAAATATTCATTTACATTTACCATATATACCGATTGTACGTTCTGTAGTTTTTACTTCTTATTCCGAGCCCCTCATTCCTAAACTTCCATGATTTTACCCGATTCCGTATGGTGTTTGGAAGGCGTAGGTATGATAGGCCTATAAATTGAGCGAGGTTTTGTGTGACTAAGTCACTTTTACTAAAACACAGGCACCTTCTCAAAAATAATAATTTTACTGAGCCCCCATTCTCTAAATTTTTAAGCCACAGAGTATAATTTTCATATTTATTGGCCACAGACGCTGTATTAATACAGACAATATAAACGCAGACAAAGAGACGCACAGAGAGACAACATGTTAAAAACTGTTTATTATGTTTAAAAAGTACGATATCTAAAAGTCTACTTATTCTTTAAAATCAAGATATCTGTATACTAACGACCACCCGTAGGTAAATTGAAGCTCAGAACTTCAGTCGGCGTTCTATAACTTCTGAGAGAACGGCTTCAGCTTTCTGAAGAGCGAGTTTTCGAATACAATATCATTAAATCTATGGAGCAAAGGCCTTCGTCAGAAGACGACAGATCCTTAGCTGGTCAGTACGGAACCCGAAGGTTAACTGTGGCCTTATCAAGAGCGTGCCACTGGTCCCTGTAGTGAAACAGATTAATTCAGTTTACACCCTACCACCCAGTTTATGTGAGATATATTTTAATGCCATTATCTTGTCTACGCTTAGGTCTTCTAAGCGACCTCTTTCCTTCAGGATTCCCGACAAAACCCTGCATGCATTTCTGTTCTCCCCCATAAATGTCACATGCCCCGTCCATCAAATCCTCCTCCCTCTTATCGCTCGAACAATATGTGACGATGGTCATAAATCATGAAAATCCGCATTATGAAATTTCTGATAGCCTTCCGGTCCAGACATCTTTCTCAGCACAGGGTTTCTGGACATTCTGAATCTGTGCTTTTTCATCAATATAAGACACAGACAAAATTATATTTTTGTATATTTCAACCTTTATGTTCTTAGGCAGCACAAGTTAAAGCAAACGTTTCTAAACCTGGTGGTAGCAAGAATCCCTTGAATTTAATCTGTTCTTAGTTTATTCGTGAATGAGAATTTGACTTGTTAAGTCTTCCCTAAAGACTTAATTGTCACATTTTTGAAGGACTTGTTATTTAGTTGTATGTTGTGATTTTTCACATTTTGTTAAAAAAACACAAACATAGTTTCCTCAATATTTACAATAGATCAGCTTCCCCAGTAGCATATAATTAACTGTCTGTATCAAAATGTAAATTTAAAAACCGAACTACAAGACTACAAAATAGAAAATTCTGGAAAGAAATTACGAATGACGCCTTCATTCTTTCGAATGTTCCCTGCATCGACTGTACATTTACACACTTTAGTGATCAATTTGTAATGAGATGGGCTGAGCATGTGGCGCGTATGGGTGAGGAGAGAGGGTGTATAAGGACTTGGTGGGGAAAACAGAGGGAAAGAGACCACTGGGGAGACCTAGGCGTAGATGGGTGGATAATATTAGGATGGATCTCCAGGAGGTGGGATGCGGGTATATGGACTGGATTGGGCTGGCCCGGGATAGAGACGGGTGGCGGACGCTTGTGAGTGCGGTAATGAACCTTCGGGTTCCGTGAAATGCAGAGAATTTCTTGACTAGCTGCAAACCAATTAGCTTCTCAAGAAGGACTCTGTTCCATGGAGTAAGTAAGTAAGTAAGTAAGTGATCAATTTGTACGCATATATTACGTCAGCACATGGTCATACAACATTAAGTTTTGTCGATAGAACCTCAAATATTTTTCAGCAACATGTCTGCAATCGTTAAAATATTAAATCATATTGTACAGAAATTGTCAGTACGTTAATATTGTACTCCAGCACAAAATCTCATAGGCCTGCGTTAGATACCTTCAAGAAAACGAAATCTAAACCTGCATAGCACGTATCCGCCATATAATGTTTTAACGTTCTACAAAATACTAGCCATAAAAGAGCTGATTGTTTTTTGAAGATCTGTTACCACACGAAATTTCTGTAACATAACAATATTTTACCAGTCGTGTCAGTCACACCATAAAAGATCGCACAGCCGTCATGTTGGTATGAAACTTGACAGGAAAGTTTGAAGTCAGACGTGGGGCAGGCTTTGTTATATCACTGTTATAACAAGTTTCATAAAGATCTTATGTTTATTGGACCGTGCATCATCTTTATAGTTGCGTAAAGAGAAAAAACCAACTTGATGCCACTTATTTTATTATTTAATATTCATTCATTACTCAACATGTTTCGGCCGTTAA
>Ga0123355_10019239_pt1 | contig 10867 bp, 6 predicted proteins | sample TergutEmb28metaG_3_FD_89872 | JGI IMG/M metagenome (GOLD analysis project Ga0123355, IMG submission 89872) | Embiratermes neotenicus P1 segment gut microbial communities from Petit-Saut dam, French Guiana - Emb289 P1 | ecosystem: Host-associated > Arthropoda: Insects > Digestive system > Gut ...
ACGACTCCATGCTAACAGGCACTGTTTTAGAATCGGTGTAGAGAAAGGAATGGAACTTTGCACCGCTGTGCAGGAGGGTTTTGGCTACAAGGATACACTGAGCGCGCGTCACTACTTTTCTCCGTTGGCAAAATATTTCACTGTGTGCATTACTTATCAGCCGCCTCTCGTATTTACACATAACTCTTAAAATTGTAATGTGTTATGCAATTTATGTGCTGAAGATGTTCACTCTGTGGCTAGGTTTAAGATTTGATATGCCCATAGTCCTGAGAATTCATATTGTTGTTAATCATCATTTACTGACTTTATGTTGATATAATTCTTAAACTTGTAAATTCTATTGCAATTTGTATGCTGAGGATATCTCTGCACTGGCTAGGCTTGTGACAACACCAAGTCTGGTTTATGGTCATTAATGTTTGGTTGGAACATTCTGCATCAATTGTTACTATCTTCACAGGCCAGTGGAAAATGGAGTCAGTATATTCCTGAACATTGTCACACAGTGACAATCTATGTACAAAGCCTGTTCAATAAGTAAGGTTCCCACAGCTATAATTTTTTTTAACAACCCTTTTATTTTGTGGTAGGAGGTACTTGTAATAGAGGTAACATGCAGCAGATGGTGCAACAATCAATCACGCTAATTAGGGGACAATTTTATGTGCAGTGGTAATAATAGTGGAAACTTTGTCATGCAGAAAACTTTGTGGTGTGACAGTTTATATAGACAGAATATTTCCACCCTTGAAATTCACTACCCGTTAGTGATGGTGTACTGAGACCACATTATTGAATGAGAGGGTGCAGAGGGTGCAAGAGTGGGTTGGCATCCATCATGCAGATTACACCTTTCAGCCCAGCAGATCGAGGATATGTGAACACAGTGCAAGTGGTGGAACTGGTTTTGGAAAACCATCAAGACACAATTCAAGTTTTATCCATTGTACTGGAGTGATCTGTGAAAACTGTACCCCTCATTGTCCATGCACAACTGGGATGCAGCAGTGTGTGTTTGCATGGTGGGTACCAAGAAACGTGATGAAAGTTCACAATAATTTATGTTTGCAGGTGCTCTTTCACTGCTTCAGTCATTTAAAGGAGGAGCAAATGGGTTCCCTGAATCCATGGTGACATGAGACATGGGTTCACCATTTTACTCAAAATGAACTGTAATGCCGTGGACACATACATCTTCATTGAGAGCCACAAAATGTAAAGTGTGCCAGTATGCAGGAAGGCTGTGGCATTTATATTCTTTGCCACAGGAGTCGTCAGAATTCACATTCACTGAATGTGAACATATGCTATGACATGCCATGCTGAGTGTATTAGGCTATTAGCAGGCAGAGGCAAGAACATCTGTCATGAGGTATGATCCTTGTGCACAATAATCCCCATACAGTATACAACAAACACAAGGAGTAGCTACAGTCTGGAAACATAAGGAAAATCCTACATATGTTGCTGACCTTGCCCATTGGACTATTATTTTTGGGCCAGTGACACAACACTTGCAACGTCACCAATTCTACAGCTAGAATAATTCAGGAGCCTAATTTCTGCCTGACAATTGTAAAAGTCTTGCCAAGATGAGACAAGCACATCAGGGTGTTGTGGGATTATGTCAAAAAATAATGACACTTATGTGAAATAATTGTGCTTCGTTTTATGTTGTTGCGACTGTCATTCAAATTTTGAGTATGAAATAAGGAACCTCACTTCTTGAACAGTCTTCTTTATCTTTTCATTGTCATATAGGCTGTTTTATATCACAATCAGAAGTTAAAAGTTTCCTTGTGGTATAATTGTAGTAGAAGTTTGAAATTCAACATATGTGGTCCTGATCATAAAATACATATTTGTATTGAAAATGGTTTGTTTCCTCAGTTTTTTTGAGACATAATATATAACAATGTACACAATTGGCGGAAAAGTATGTGATGTTAAATACTATGTAAAAGTATATACTCCCCTTCTACAATTCAGTTTTCCCAATGTGACATTTCCATCAATACTTCAGTTCTTAATAATTTTTGGTACGGGATTTGAAGTGCTCACACTGGTGAGGATTCATAATGTGGTTGGAGTTAGGACACCATATAGTCTGTTACGTACATGGCTATGAATGTTTTAGAGGAGCATTTTGGGTCTCTCTACATAGGCCATCAGATGATGGAAGTTGTAGGTCCAGGCGAAATTGTCTTTTGTGACCATTAGATTGCACGGTCCCATAAGTGAGAAGACCACAATTTCGAATTTTAATATTATACATTTTTCATGCATTGTGTCACTTTGTTACAAAAACTTATGTACACATGTCAGGCAATGCATAGCCATGCTATTTTACATTATACTTTGGTTTGAGCAGAAATGTATCACAGGAAATATAATGAAAAGTACTAAAGTATATTTCCTAATAAGTGTATGTAGTTGTTTTGTAATGATTTTGAAAGTTTATATTTTTTAGTCCCGTTATGAATAGAGGTGGGGGTCGGGTAGTTATGGTATGGTAGGAGGCTGCTTTACCGATGTCGTGTTTTATAGTTCGAAAAATTACCACCAGGAACATGCCACAGAGCCATGCCGGCTACCTAAGGACGCTTGGGGCGCTGTAATTTTACGTTTCCACGGATTTGCTAGTCTGCACAAGTAGCACGACAAGTAGTAAGCTGTGCACAAGACGACTACTTAACTGCGTGGTGACATTCATGATCTGTGTTGACGTCCGTGAGAATTACCATGGCGACGGTTTTGTTAAGAAGTATTTTGCCGATTGCTTCAAAAGTGAAATTTGGTCGCAGTATACCAAGAAATTTCGAAAAGTATAAGTGTATATATCCGGAAGCAAGTATGTACATAGTTTTGCCAATGATGTTGCATGCTGTTAATGTAGGCTAAGCCGTGTATTACCGTATATTCTCGAATCTAATCCACACCCTTTTTACAGTTTCGGATGGCTAAAAAATCAGATGCGGATTAGATTTGCGGTCGTGAGCTGGATTTTGGAAAAATATACGTGCAGCAAGAACAATACAATACAATAATTATTTTATTTATTTATAATATTATATTATATTTATAATTTATTATTCACCAGACTCGCCGTCATCACTCATAACTGAATCGTTATCCGTCACCCAGTTACTATCATTTTTATCTTCACCATCGGCCTCCAATAGAATGTAATCTTCAGATCCGCCCAAAGCATTGCTTATGCAACGCTTCTTGAAAGATCTGACAATAACATCCAATATTCAATCAGTCTGCTGTGTAGGCAAGGGGCGGTTGAAGGAAAGGTGCGGATTAGAACCGCGAACTAACTTTTTTTTTTTTTCGTTTAAGAAATCGGCAAAAACTAGTGCGGATTAGATTCGAGAATATACGGTATACTGTCGGTCTTTGAGTAAAACGAGTTTCTTGTGTAGTGAGTCCGAACTGATCGGGTGCCTAATGTTAGTAATTTGTCTTAGTTTAAGAATAAAATAATGAGCCATATTTTATGTGGGGGTGTTGTATGACAAGTTCAGAAATCCTACATAAAGGTTTTCTAAGAAGGGCTACACTAAGGGTTCAACAAATATGTGTTTGGGTATGTTGGGTATTCTGAAAATCAGATGTCGTCTGTGGAGGCAATATTATTCTCCTTATTCGCAGTGAATAGTTTTAAATGCTTTGTGTTTCACATAACACCGAACTGTTTGCATTAGTAGCAATTCCAGCTCCTGTTATATCTTGATTGAAAGATCTGTATTTTTAAATGGCTATGCACATGTCATCATCATAATATGTACCTTCTTGTGGGACTTTCATCCCTCATCTCTTAGAGTTCCCACCAAATTAGATGATAACAATTACCACACCAACCACTGATTTTATTACAGTCTTTTATACAATACTGGGCAAATGTGTTTTTGACTTTTCAAGGTCTGTTTTACATGAATTTCAAATACCAGTTCTGTGTAAGCTACTTAGATGTGTTTGAGCTAGAAAAACATGCACATAAAATAAGTAAAAGCATCTTTAAATATTTCATGTGTTTTACTGTTCATACTTGAATACCCAGAGTATTGTTGTCTGTCTAGTAAAACAATATAGGCATGCCAGCTGCATTAGAAAAACATGTACTTTATGTATTATACATGTAAATTGGTAATTTTTGAAGCATATGATTTCATAACTGCAGAAATTATTTAGTAAAGAATGTGATAAAAAGATGATTTTGTATGGTAGATTGAAATAATGAAGAGTTATAGTAAAATATTCTTGACCTTGCTCCTTTTCCTCAATTTTTACAAGGAAACCTTAGCTGGGATGGCCTGTAGAAAAACGGAAGAAAACTCTAGTATATGTCATAACAAAAATGGACCATACATAAAAAATTAGAAGCTTTCCATTATCTTTATATTAGTTGAAAATCATCATCTGGCCGAGATACAAAGTGTGTGTTCCATAGTACACATCACATGTGTCACTGCTTGAGTTAAGGCTGTTCCATTATTATTTTTCTATACATACAATTATGATACAAACATATTTGTATCCTAAATACACAGTTTTTCATTAAATACAGCAGTCTTGTACCGTTCTATTTTTGTCATATGCTGAACTGCTTCCAAGGCCCATGAGAGTGTAAATTACCAGAAGGTACTTGAAATTATGCAACTCAATCATAAGCACTCTTACTGTTAACAAGGTTAAAGAAATCTGTGCCTAGGACAAACACGGATACTGCGAACTGTAAAACGGGTACAATTAGCAAGTTTCTGGTGATAATCAGTCTTGTATATCAAATAAAGAAATCACTTGCTACTTCAACTTGAACATATTTATTTCTAGTTATGTAGATAAGTGGCGACCAACATTCATTCCATGAATTAAAAAAGGCTCCAAACCTTATTTATAATTTAAGTCAAACAATGAGGCAGTTTATATTTGCTCAGTATGTTTCTAAACCGTTTTTCTTTCCTAAAGAAAGAAAGTAGGCTTATACCTGTGCTGGCAATTAGGGCTAAGTCAACACCATGTTTTTATTTTTTGTAGAGTCAGTAATAATATGGTGGACACACAAATGTATGAACTGGGTGCAACACGGTCACTTAATATAGGGCCTTGAAATGATGTATGACATTTAGGTCTTGGGGGTTTTTTTTTTATAAGTACAGTAACAACATGACAGCCATGCAAACATTTTATATGGCATTTAGTTTTGTAGTGATAACTAATAAAACACTAGAGCTGGGGATGTGAAAGTTGTAATGGACATATATAATGAACATACCTACATATTACATATGAAAATAGTTTAGAGTAGTGTAGAATACGTAATGGGTTCGAGCCCTTAAAGACCTGATGCACTTAGACTTTTTTATTAAGAGGCCCATTGTGCCCCTTTATTCTCAAAACTTTTCGTGTAGGCAACAATCTCATCGAAGTCCTACAACCTTACTAAAGGCCAGGATTGGTTTTGGATGAGTTTTCATAATAACCCTTAGGTCCAGCTTACCCAACCCCAGAGAGAATCAACACAAATTCCTTCCCACTCTTATATGTGAGATAATCACAATTCCATCACATGCAGATGCTTTCTTATAGTTTTGTGGTCAAACATAAGGCCTCAAACACTTAAGTCACACACAACAATTGCTTAGTGATGCAGATTACAACATCATCCAGCATTCTGGATTATATTTCACCGTATTTTTCTGCTGTATACATCACTCCACACACACTCCAAATAATTTGCTTCTGATGTTTTTATAGTGATCCATATTTTATTTCATTATTCAACAGCGAATTTTAACCACAAATTATATAGTTTTTTAGTTCTATGGACTGATTCAGACATATTTTAATTGTATTCTTGTGCTCAAAGAAATCATCTTGAAGATGGCCACTTGAGTGGCTGAAACTTGTTCGTGATCATAATACAATAAAAGTGCATCAGTTAAATTAAAGTGCATTTGTTGGTCTTTAATGCATCTCAGTGCACAGAATATGGAACATACATAGTGTACGAAGTTTACATGCTTTGTGTGGTTTTAGTTGATTTATGTGCATTTGTTGGTTATGGTATTACTTGTAAGAATGATGCACAGAACATGTAATGTAAAATTTGGAAGGATCACTTTTCATACATAAATTTTAAAAACTAGGCATCAATTTGTGGATGTTTGCAACACTGAAGCAAGAAGGCATGCACCATAAAGAGCGTGAGAATATTATAATTAATTGGAGACCTGAAGTTTATTCTCATATAAATTATGTCATTATGTCCACAGCAGTATAAATTGTGTTATATATCTTGCATATAAATAAAAATAGTGGTTAAAAAATTACATGGATAAAAAATTACACATGCATGTAACAACTTTCTGCCATTCTCTTGGTAAGCACAACTGATTTAGTTGAAGTTACCTTATTTTGTGCATGTAATAAAAATTGCTACCCAAATTCTTTTCTGTATTTGCCATTACAGGTCTGTTATTTTTGGATATGTACTTTATTTTAGGATGGTGTTTTATCCAATAGGTCACAATGACCAGAAACACTAGATAAGATTAATTCCACACTAGAATATCTCAAAGGTCAAGTGACAAAATGTGTGTGACTTCATCTTTGCTGTAGCCAGAATTCAAAATGTAATCCTCATACTATGGATTTATACCATACTTCCAAATTTTATGACTGATTTAATATTTCATTATAATGTCTCATTGCAAAGAAGTGGTTCAAAATAAAAGTCTTTATTGCTGTGTTGATCGCTCTTGTGGTCTTATTTTTATGTCATATGAGGTCTTCTGCCTATCATTATAAGTCATAGTGTATTATGACATGTTGACACAGCTCGTCAAACATGACTAATATGGTCCCACAAAATTACATTCTAAGATAAATTCAATCCACCCCCAAATAAGAGGTGTTTCTGGCTGAAATTTTTCTGTCTGCATAAGAAGCATGGGGGAATTCATGTATAGTGTGTTGGATTTGTTATGAGATAGCAGTTTGAGGGAGGAGAGAAAAGTACAAATGTGAACATCTCAGCATATGAAAGATATCACAGCTTATACCACATCATAATTCTGAAGTATGAATATGGTAGAAGGTACAATGTAAAATTACACCTGCACTGATTTTTTGACTGTACCATGCATTAGAAAGACGTATGTCATGAGGCAGCAATCATTGACTTTATAGTTTCTCACTTGAATGTGGACAACAGCTGAAAATTTACACGTAAGTGCAGTTCATGATGTGGTACACAATCTTATGACTCCATGAACCATGCTTTAGGTGTGATGGCATTATTATTCTTTAACAGATGGGTCTGTAACAAGTAACTTGTCTTCATTGCCTTTCTAAAATTTAAACAACTGGTTTAAATTGATAAGCAATTGCTGTATGAACAGTAGTCAGAACATGCAAGGTTTAATTCTTAAGTGCAGCATATAGTGGGCCATGTAACCCACTGAATGAAGAAAGACTCTGTCTTTCCTGATGTTTTCAAATAAGTAGTTAATCTTTATAACAAAAGTAAAGTAAAAATACAGTGTGCGTCTTACATTTAATGGTTAGGTGCTGAGTTGATGTGCAAGTACATTTGTTTCAGAGCAGATATTCCAGTCAGCAAACAGAAGTGTGGCCTCTGTAGGACCAAGTGGGCCCACAACAAAGGACCTTTCTTACAATGATATTGTTGAATTAAAACAAAAGGATAAAATAATACTGATTGATGTACGGGAGCCAGCAGAGATTCAAGAGACGGGGTTAATTCCTGGAAGTGTAAATATACCACGTAAGTTTTTACATATTCACTGAAATATGGGGTAGGCAAACCAATTTCAACCTTTCTAACACAAGAGAGGGGACTATACACATTTTTGGTTCCAAGTTTGTTATAGTGTTTGTGTGTGTGTGGAGGGGGGGGAGTGCTTATGTAATTTGTCAATACTACTATATTAACCCTTTCCCCGTTCAATTTAAATCGCTAGTGCCTGGGCAGAAGAGCCGAGTTTTTTCACGGGACGTTTAAATTTACGTACTATACCAGAAATGCTTTAGAGCGTTTAGAGGGGGAGGGGACTTTTAAATCCCGAGCGCTTTGGAGCGTTAGGGAGGGGAAAGGGTTAATGGCCATATCTATGGATACATATGTGAAGTGCAGCATAAGATGCACATCTTACATGGAAGAAAGGTCTAGCAAAACTTGAAGGCATTCTTTACTTCAAAATGTCACGTAGTTTCATGGTACACACACAAATATAATTCCATTTATGCCTGTAATTTACACCTATGAGAAAAGACTGGGCTTCCTTGCACAATTTTTCACACAATTTGGAAAATCTCAATAGCATTATGTGCTGATCTCGTATACAGAAGTTCACTTGAACCAGACAATAAACTGTGCTGCTTTTCACAGAATTCACAATCACTCATTACATTTTTTTGAACTTTTATTTACTGAATTTTATACCCCATATGGGTAAAATTTCATTTGTGCCTTCAAGTAGGTATTGCTTTCACTACAAAAATTTTCATGAATCACACAATTCCTCAGTGACATTATGCGTACATCTTCTTTACTGAATCTCACCTAAACCTATCAAGACCTACAGAACATGCAATGGGAAATACATTTATACCCTTAGTATGAACATCAGTGAACTGATTTTCACAAAACCGACGTTTGCCTGACAACTTTTTGTAAAGAACACCTATACTGAATTTCATAAAAATGTGACAGATGGTTTAGTAGCTGACACTAAGTTATACATACACAGGCAGACATGGTCTCCACATAAGGCATTCATTTTTTACTTTGTAAGAATGCAAAAAAATTATGTCTTGGTACAAAAGGTCTCCTTTCTTCACTTCATATCCGTGTCAGGCAATAGATTTTCACTACAGAAAAGTAGATATTTCTATAGGATATGTTGTAAAGGAAAGTATGGGAAAACCAGTATAAGAAACTATGAAAATTAATTACATGGATCAAATAGATTATAAAAACAAAGTCATTTTGTGAGCACCTTACGATTACCATTCATATAATGTAACAATGCTGTTTACATTCTATGGCTTCAACCACTTGTGTTTATTACTTAGTTGGTAGCAGTACTAGTATTACAACTACATTACATTTTTTAAATACATTTAAAGTTGTACTCAAGCCAAAGTGGCATGTTGTGAAAGTCTATGGGGGGCATGAGGCTAAAGTTCCTTGCATTCTTAACTTTGAAAGTCAATGGAAGTGTTAGCTGCACACTGTGGTTTTAGCTATGGGGAGAAAGCCTGCAACAGCCATTACTAGCAGGCCAGATGATTCCAAACTCAGTTTGGATGTGACAGTGAAAAGAAACCCAAACATCAAACCTTAACCCAATCTGTATACTACTGTTTGAGCTATCCCTATTTTTTTTTTTTTACATAAACATGTATACCATTACCATTTTCATACAATGAAGAATGTATGATATATATATATATGAATGGATGGCATGAATGCAGCTGGGAGTATTTTGGATCATTTAGTTAAAATTGAACTTTTCTTGTAGTTGGGGAACTGAAGAATGCACTTCAGCTACTGTCTCCAGCTGATTTTCTAAAAAAGTATGGTATTCATAAACCAAAACCTCAGGCAGACCTGGTATTCACATGTCGCTCTGGAAAAAGAAGCAGAGATGCAATGGAAACTGCAGAGTCTGTTGGTTTTCTGAAGTAAGTTCAGACTTCTTACTGTCCATTAATCATGATGTCAGAATATGTTTGTTTACATTTGCTCATGTAATTGTCATTTATCTGTTAAACTGTAGTGGAATTTCAAAGGATTTCCAACATATTCAGCATAATGGATCATATGGACACAAAATGTACTACACACAATATTTACCTTTTACAACCGTGTAAGATTATATGAGTGCATTAGTACGATTCTTTCATTATGAAGCCAGGAAGGCAGGCAACAGATCACGCCAATCCCAACACCGAGCAACCCATTCAGGAGAAGAACGCAAGTGCAACCATGGACCCCCCGACCCGACGAACTAATCAACAACACCAATAACCCAACAGAGTACTTAAGATAAAGCCATTAACGTAGAGATCTCTACATAGCAAAGCGCGCAATGCACGAATAAGTGCTTAAGATCAATGAAACTCATTTACCTCTCGTAAGGCAACCTGACGATGGCCTATAAAGGCCGAAACATGTAGTTGTTGTTCTACAAAGTCAATAAATACACCTATATTGACACAGTTGTGTTCGACTACAAGCCAACCTAAGCTAAAACCCGAAGCCAGGAAGCTTTGGTTTTGATACACATACAGATATAACAGGGCTGTAACAGTGGAGCTTTCAAATACAATGAAGTATTTTATATAGTACAGTACTATTTTTTGGTACAGTAAGGGATGGGAGTGGCACAATATACATTTAGTTCTTCAAAACATGAAAGAAGCATGAAATAAATCTGATAACTAGTAAGGAGTTACAAAACAGAAAGGTGCACAATGAGTATGAGACTTTAAATATTTGGTGAACTAAAACTACTTTTATTTAGTAACTGGATGTCTATGGTTGATGTGATATCATTAACCCTTCAGTGTGGAATGACGAGCACTGCTCGTCATGGGGAAAACATCACCTGTCGTGGAATGACGAGCACCACTCATCATGCGCACGCTTTCACTCATTTGTCTATATCTCGACAACATAGGGAGCAAATGTAATCAGGCTGCTTTGTGCTTGTTCATGAAGGAGCTGGCTCTGTTTAGGTGTGGGAGAGAGTTGATAGAAATTATTTCTTCATTTTTTTCTCTGCTCCCGAAATTTGGGTATTCTTTGAATCACGACCACTGCTTTTCA
>Ga0123355_10019240_pt1 | contig 10867 bp, 6 predicted proteins | sample TergutEmb28metaG_3_FD_89872 | JGI IMG/M metagenome (GOLD analysis project Ga0123355, IMG submission 89872) | Embiratermes neotenicus P1 segment gut microbial communities from Petit-Saut dam, French Guiana - Emb289 P1 | ecosystem: Host-associated > Arthropoda: Insects > Digestive system > Gut ...
GCCCGGAATACCGAGTTGTGCCGGTTGCCAAGAAAAGACAAGCGGTGCGCCGGGAATTTGTCCCATTTCGGCTTCGTTGGCAGGATTGCGCAATTCGGGCGGTCTGCCGAGAGCCATCCACGCCCGAACGCTTCCTTGATTGGAAATGAGTCGTCCGGTAATGAAATGGCGAACTTCGACCGTGAAACGGTAAAATCCTGCGGGAATTTGTCCTGTTCGGCGGTATTCCTCGCGGCTGATTCCTCTGAATTGCAAATTGTTGATATTGAAATTATCTGCCAAATCGCTTCCGAAAAGTACCGCAACTTGTCCGCCGTTGAGGTAAATCGGGCGGGCATTCATTGCGGGAATGTTTTCAATGACGATTCCGGTTGCGGTTTCGATGCGCAAATGCAGTCGAACAGGTAAATTGACAATTGTGGCATCGTTTACCATCAGCGTTACAACCAAATTCTGCGCGCCGGGTTTGGCGTAATCTGCCAGCACGAGCGAATGAGGAGGTGTCAAAGTCGGCATAACGTATATCGGAAAGGTTTGGGAAAAACACACGAAAGGTAACAGCCAAAAAAGAATGGCGAAGAAAGCCCCCACCAAACCTCCCCCACAAGGGGAGGCTTCCGAAGTTGTTATATTTTCCGATGTTTTATTCATTTTTTGTTTTTTTACTCGTACCTTCATACATTTTTGTATTTCCTAAAAAGTCCCAAAAACTATTTTCATTTTTCTTTCCCTTGTGGGGAAAGTCCCAAAGGGGAAGGGGTTGGGAAATATTTTTGTTGTTTTCGACATTTTGTTGTTTTTGAACGCAAATGACGCAAAAATCGCAAATTTGCGCAAAATTATATTTTTTATAATCAGCAAGATACAAAATTAATCTGTTTTTTTGCGAGTATTTGCGTTATTTGTGTTATTTGCGTTACTCTATGTTATTTTGGGCGAATTCAATTCGCACTTACATTCACCCTTCCAATCGGGCGAAAAATTTTTCGCCCCCTACGCAAAATTTGCACTCTACACTCTACACTTCTTTACGGCGTTACCGGATTAAATACTGTTATATCTACCGTCGAAGTTGTAATTTCTCTTCCAGGCAACACATAGCTCACTCTCACCGGATAGTTTCCTCTGAAAACCACCGGCGGAAAATTTCTGTTTAATAAATATTGTTCGTGTGCCGTCAGTTGCCTGTTCACTGCTTCTATTGCTATGTCCCTTCTTACCGCATAGAAATCCCTTGCGCACCAAAACGGCAGAGAATAAATAATTGACCATTCTTCCCCTCGTGCAGCGAAACCTATTGCTCTTCGTTTGTTTATTTCATCGTCAGTCAATAATCTGCGGGCAGAAACTCCCCATTCTCGTATTCTTACTCTATCCACCAGCGGTGTTAAAGCTCTTGTCCGATACATTTCGCTGTAAAAAGTTTGGGTAAACCAATCTGTTTGTTCAACTAATGCTGTAAGTTGCACAAAATTTACGTCGTGCGCATCGAAAAACTCTGTGTCTATACGAGCTGGATTTAAATTTAATCCTATATCATGTACAGATGGCTCTATCATCAGACCACGCCAACCGGTTGCTTGTCTTTCAATTGTTCTCATTTTTTCGGCGAAAGTATTAAATCTGCTTGTTCGGAAATGCAGTGCGTAGATTATTTTTTCGTCAAGCTGCGTCAGTGCTTCTTCGGCGTGGCGTTCGGTGCGTGCCAAGTCGCTTCCGCTTTCTGTTTCCAAAGCGGAAGTTTCTATTATAATATTGCCTGTTATGGCAAGATTAGTTTCTATCGGCACATTGACAATGGAAAGTTTGTATATTTCCTCATTTCGGAACGGAATGCGGTCTAATGAAAAATCTATTTCCATACGAATATTATTTCCTGCTGCGTTGACTCTGTGAGTGAAAGCGGTTTCGTGTTTTTGTCCGCTTGTGCCGGTAAATCGCAGCACTTGATTAAAACCTTCGGGTCTTTCTTCATTAAACAGATAGCTGTAATTTTGAGTAAGTAAAATGTATCCTCTGTTATATTCTCTTATATGAAAATTAAGCTGACGGTCGACAGGGTAGCTGTAAGCCACGTGTTCGGGCAGGATAATATCAGGTCGCTCGCCCGAAACAAAACTGATTTGTTTTTCCTCAAAAACAGGCTGTCCGCCGCCGTCGGTTACACTCTGCCAAACATTGTTCACTCGTCTTTGAAATCCGACTTTGGCATAGACTTCTATGTTTGCCTGACTCTCGAAAGGTTCGTGAGGTGTAAACATACTTACCGTTCCGTCCTCGCTCATTCGTTGCCGTCCTGCAATAATTCGTCCGTCGGCGTATCTTATCCGAAATTCCTCAAGTGTTACTTTGTAGGTTCCTCTTGTTCCATCCTCTTGATCGATAGTCATTTGCATTCCTACCGGAACATTGAAAATTGCTTGCGGTGCGGTAAAAACATTGATGTCTGAGCTTCCCGCATTCGGGGTTAACTGTGCAATAATGTCTTCTCCGAAAGGCGAACCGCCCGGAGATAATTCGCATTTTTCGCCAATTTCAAAATTGAAATTACAGGTTCCCGAAATCAATCCGCCCAAGACGCTGAATCGTCCGCCGACCGTTCCCGAAAAATAAAACGGATTCGGTCCCGCTCCTTGCAACAAAGCCGCTACGGATAAATCTAAAATACTGAAACTTCGCGTTCTGCCGAATAACCTGGCTTCCATTCCAATATCTGCCTCAACAAATGCCCAAGCTTGCGCCTGCGCGTACCAACCGTTTATACCCGGAATGCCCGGATGATTCAGACAAGTTCTTCCTCTCAAATCGACCAGCATAAATTCTGCTCCCAAACCAACCGCCATTCGCGCATAAAAAGGAAAAAGTCTTGCCTCAAATCCAACATCAAATGCCGAACCGAAAGCAATTCCTCTGCCGGCAGGTGAGTTGGCGGTATTACTTCGCACTAATCTCGCTCGACTGTCGGCACTCAGATTATTCAGTACTTTTTGCGGTGGAAGCGGTAAAGCCGGAATATTATCGCCCAACATAAAATATCCATTCAACTCAGCTAAACCCAATGCCCGCACGCCAAGTCTGTTGTTCGGCGTTCCCATATGAACGTGCCAAGTACCGGGTGCAAAAAATGCCGAAGCCCAACCTAATTGATTGTTTGCACCTGCGCCAGTAATAATTCCTGCATTGAGAAAACTGTTCAAGTCGGCAGAAAAAGTGCGGTTGATAACATCGTATCGTATATTGACCGAAGCCGTCAAAAAACCGCTTGATTTGTTTTCAGGCATTCTGTTCAATTCCTGCATCGTTGCCGGTTGCGGTTGAATAATGCCGCCGCCGCTTTCTCTTTTTCTCAAATTGGCAGTGATATTATCCGAAAGATTTCCCCATTTTTCCGGTGTGTCCATAAAAGCGGCATCGCCTCGAAACTGCACAAAATTTAATCCGCCCGAACTGTTGAACTGCATTTCAAATCCGGCTTTTGCATTGAAAGCTCTTTCCGAAGATTGCAAAGAAAATGTGGTTGTTGCCATCACGCCCATTCCTACATTTCGGTCGGGAACATAGTTGATACCCGAAAGTGAACGCCCGAAATCACTGCTTTGTGGTTGTGTGCTTTGCTGCATTCGGCGATACAATCCGCCACCAAAACCGGTAAACGAAAGCACCGGCGGAACAGGGATTCCACTTCCGGGCATATTAAAAAACACGTCGGTCAAGAAATATCTGTAATTATCTACTTTGCCGAAAACACCGATGGCATCAAAGTCAAATTTGTTTATCAGCGACAATCTCATATCGCCGCGAAATCCGTTGCCGAAAGTTTCATCACCGCTTTTGAACCAAACACCACCTGCAAGATTGAAAGCCGTGGAACGATAATCAACCAGCACTCTATCAACGGCAACTTCTCGAAATTTCCAACGTTGGTAATCGCCGTACAATCGCAATCCGGCTTTTCCGGCAAACATTTCGTTCAGACCGATTCCTGCCGTGAAACCAAGTCCGCTTCCTCGTCCGTTGTTAAAAGTATGAATATCGGAAACGGACAATTGAAATCCTGCCAATGTCGGCGAGCGCAATTCGCCGGTCAAACCGACTGCTCCAATTTCCAAATAAGGTGCTTCGCGACTGATAATCATATTTTCAAAAGCAATTCCCGGAACAGAAAACGTGTTTGCGGAATTACCACCCAACGGTGCATTTATATTCAGCACGCCCGAAGCGTGAATGCGCGGAAAAACACCGCTGTCGCGAAATGTTACGTCTATCGTAGAAAGTTCGTTCAGTGTAATGGAAGCCGACAAAACAGGAAAATCGTAAGTTCCGGCAATTCCCGCGCGGATTTCGTATTCTTTGGTAAGCGGATTGAGTGTTGCTCTGTACGGCAAAAGCGAATTTTCGCCGAAAGGCGGAATGTTGATTTCACCGCCGAAACCGAAAGAATAAATATTGTTTCGCAAAATACCCATCGAAAAATCCGTTAAAGAAATTCCCCAACTTTCAGGGTCGAGAAGTTCGCTCGAAATAATATTTTCTGCCGAAACATTGGCGGTAAAACCGTTTTCGTCGAAAAGTACGTTTTGAAGCGACAAAGTTATTCGCTCATTGTTGGTCGATTCGGGTTGGTGGAAAACCGCCGGAAGGCTTATCGAAGCTTCCGAAACGGCTAATCCGCGCCATAAATTAATCTGGTCTTGTCCCGGATTTGAAAAATAGCCTTGCGGAAATTGCACCATTGACGATGTTTCGGTATCGCTTTGGTCTAAAACCGCACCGCGCAAAGTGAAAATCAGGTCGTTCAAACCGCGTATCTTAAATGAACGGTCAATATTGAGTGAAACCAAATAATTATCGAAGCTTCGAAACGAGGCATCGAAAGCAACGGAAATAGGCACGTTGGTAGGTGCGCCTTGATTATCAACAGGTACAATAAAATCGCTTGTAAGCATCCAAGTCAGTTTTGCCTCAAACATTTCTATTCCCTCGCAACCGAATGTTACGGCAGTGCCTTCGCGAACAATGATAGAGGATTGATTGCCGATTTTTCGCTCAACGGGAGCAATCAGCGAAAGCCTTCCGCGCGTTCCAACGCCACCACGACCGCTTATCTCGGCTTGTCCCTCGAAAGCTATTCGCTGACCGTCTTCTTTAAATTTGAAAGCGCAAGTGGCGTGGATTATCGGATTGCCTGTCTGAATATCGGTAGTTATTCGATGAATGATAAGCTCGTAATCGCCACGCTTTATCCCAACAGGCAAACTGAGAATCTGATTGCCGAACAAATCTGCCAAAGACTCAATATACGCACCGGCGCGCTGAACAGCTTCCATAGCAGCAAATGCAGCATTGATTCTGTGCTCATTCTCTTTTTGAAGCTGCTTAATCTGCAATAAAGCAGCATCGAGATTTTCTTCGATAGAATGTTGGGAAAAAAGATTGGAAGTAAATAGAAATAAGACACCGGTAAGTAGTAATAATTTTTTCATATTAAATCACATTTATGACTTGTAAATGGGTTAAAATAAACCTGTGGATTTACAGTTATCTGTATGCAGTAACATTTTTATGGATTAACACACAACAAAAACACCAAATACGTGTTTTGTTGCAAAAATAATTTAATTTTTACAATAAAACAAATAAAGAGAGATGAAAATAATGGAAAAATGAAAAACACATTGGATAGCGAGTGTGAAAAATGATTGAAAACTGCTGCTTACGCTAATAGAGAGGAATTTTATGATACTGTCTGAATGTGATTAATTTTTTTGTTAAATTTTTTTCGAGAGAAAAAATTAACAAAAAAACAATCACACAAGACGTCGAGGCGTTGATAAAATTGTTCTACAAAATAACGAAAATTATTGTACCTTTGTACCAAGTAATGGCGAAAAAGATGCTGTTTTAATGCAACGAAAGATAGAATTTTTTGAGTCCTTTTTGTTCTCTCAAAACATCTCACAAAAAATCGCAAAAAACAGAAAAAACACCAACAAACTAAGATTTAGACTGTTAGCGTTTTAAAAGCACCCACTTCGGGATTGTGAAGTGTTTTCGCTTCCCCGAATTACATTCGGGGTTATTCACATTTCACGCCTACGGTGTGATGTCAATTAGTCGTTTTACAAAACCTCAAAAAAGAATTAACCCACGTTTAAAATTTTCGCACATTCTCACATTTTTTTCCTACATTTGCAGACCAACAATCAGCATCTCGAATTATGAACATAACCGAACGTTTTTTGAAGTATGTGCGTTTTCCGACTGCTTCTGACGAAAACTCAAAAACAGTTCCAAGCACCGACGACCAGCGAGTTTTTGCAGGATATTTGGCGGAGGAACTCAAAGCCGTTGGACTGACCGAAGTTGAGATTGACGACAACGGTTACATTATGGCAACGCTTCCGGCGAACACAGATAAGCAAATTCCGGTCATCGGATTTATTGCGCATATGGACACGAGTCCCGATATGAGCGGAAAAAATATCAACGCGCGCATCGTCGAAAATTACAAGGGCGAGGATATTTTGCTGAACGAGGAGAAAAATATCGTTCTCGAAACCGCGAAATATCCCGAAATTCTACAATATAAAGGACAAGATATTATTGTAACCGACGGCACAACGCTTCTCGGCGCGGACAATAAGGCAGGAATTGCCGCGATTGTGTCAGCAATGGAATATTTCCGCACGCATCCCGAAATCGAACACGGAAAAATTCGCATCGGTTTCACACCCGATGAGGAAATCGGGCGAGGCGCAGACCATTTCGACGTGAAAAAATTCGGTGCAGAATGGGCTTACACCATTGATGGCGGTGAAATCGGCGAACTTGAATTTGAAAATTTTAATGCCGCTTCGGCAAAAATCACGTTCAAAGGCGTGAATGTTCATCCAGGTTATGCGAAAAATAAAATGCTCAACTCGATGCTCGTTGCACAGCAGTTTGTCGGAATGCTTCCACAAAACGAAACTCCCGAACAGACAAAAAACTACGAAGGATTTTATCATTTAGTCGGAATGGAAGGAACGGTCGAGGAATCGTCTTTGACCTACATTATTCGCGACCACGACCGCGATATTTTTGAAAACCGAAAAAAGGAAATGTTGAATTTAGTCGATAAAATCAATGCTGAATTTGGCGAAGGAACAGCCAAAATTGAACTAAAAGACCAGTATCATAATATGCGCGAAAAAATTGAGCCGGTAATGTACATTGTCGAACTTGCCAAAAAATCAATGGAGGAAATCGGCATCACGCCCAAAATCAAACCTATTCGCGGCGGAACTGACGGCTCGCGACTTTCGTTTGAAGGACTTCCGTGTCCGAATATTTTTGCAGGCGGACACAATTTTCACGGTCGTTTCGAATATTTGCCAATTCCGTCAATGGAAAAAGCGATGCAAGTAATTGTTAAAATAACAGAAAACGTGGTTAGAGTGTAGAGTGCAGAGTGTAGTTGCCAACTTTTGGAAAACCACACTCTGCACTTTGCACTCTGCACTCTGCACTCTAAATTTATGAAAGAGACTCCATTCACAAAAATCCACATTGCACTTGGCGCAAAAATGCACGAGTTTGCAGGTTACAATATGCCGATTGAATACAGCGGAATTACCGACGAGCATCTCGCGGTGCGAAATGCTGTCGGCGTTTTTGACGTTTCGCATATGGGCGAATTTTGGGTAAAAGGCGCAAACGCCCTACCCTTTCTCCAAAAAATCACGACAAACGATGTGTCGAAACTCGCAGTTGGAAAAGCGCAATATACTTGTTTTCCGAATGGAAAAGGCGGAATTATTGACGATTTGTTAATTTATCATTTCGATGAAGACGAATATCTGTTAGTTGTAAATGCCTCGAACATCGAAAAAGATTGGAATTGGTGCGTGCAACACAACACCGAAGGCGCAACGCTCGAAAATGCTTCGGACAACATCGCGCAATTAGCCGTTCAAGGTCCGAAGGCGGTGGAAGTTTTGCAAAAACTAACTTCGGTCAATTTGTCCGAAATTCCGTATTACAGTTTCAAAGTCGGCGATTTTGCAGGCATCGAAAATGTGATTTTGTCCAACACAGGATACACAGGCGCAGGCGGATTTGAACTGTATTTCAGTCCCGAAAATGGCGAAAAAATCTGGAACGCACTTTTTGAAGTCGGCACAGAATACGGCATCAAACCAATCGGACTTGGCGCGCGCGACACGCTTCGCCTCGAAAAAGGATTTTGTTTGTACGGAAATGATATTGACGACAGTACTTCGCCGATGGAAGCAGGTTTGGGCTGGATTGTGAAATTTGCCGACGGAAAAAATTTTATCGACCGTGAATTATTTGAAAAACAAAAATCGGAAGGCGTTTCGCGCAAATTAATTCGTTTTGAAATGTTACAAGAGCGCGCTATTCCGCGAAACGGCTACGAAATTGCAAACAAAAACGGCGAAATAATCGGAAATGTAACTTCAGGAACAATGCTTCCGGGAACAAAAATCGGCATTGGAATCGGTTATGTCAAAACAGAGTACACGCAGCCCGAAACGGAAATTTACATCGTAATCCGAAATAAAAATTCGGAGGCAAAAGTGGTGAAGTGAGATTTTTAGTAAAAAAGAGCAAGATGTCGAAAAATTATATGTACTTTTGCAAAAAATATTTTTCAATGAATGAACTTTAACTACAAAATTATGAAATACAAATTATTATCAACAGTTTTTGTTTTTGTCTTCGCATTTGCATCTTACACCAATGCACAATCGCAAGCTTTTACAAAGTTTTCTATCGGTGTAGATGGTGGCACTTACGGTTTCGGTATTTGGGGAGCTACCAATCTTACCGAAAGACACACACTCAAAGTCGGATTTAATTATTTAGGATTTAATCTTCCTCATGTTATTGATACGAGAATGGACGGTACTGTATCAACAACAGGAGAGAAAGTCTCAAATATGAATGTGAGTTTCGGAAGACCGCGACTTCAAATGCCTCACGCAAAGCTAATGTTGGAGTGGCATCCTGTTCCTACTGAAATGTTTTCGCTCGTAATCGGAGCATACATCGGAAATTTCGACTTTGTGGCTGACGGCTTGGTAGCAGACTATCAAAATGCAGTCGTGCAACATGAAGGAGATATTTTTTTCACCACAATGGGCGTAGATTTGCAGCCTCGTGCCGATGGCAGTTTCGATGGAATACTTCGTATGGGAAATGCCATTAAACCTTATCTTGGAATTGGCTTCGGACATTCTATTCCTAGAAGCAATATTGGATTTAGATTTGATGCAGGTCTTGCTTATCAAGGAAATTTGAGATTAATCAGCGACCAAGCAACCGTTGCAGTTATAACCGATTCAATTCATGATGATGAAGTTCCCAATGATTTAGGTTTGATGACTACCATTGCGCATTGGGGACGTTTTTGGCCTGTATTAAATTTTTCTTTATCGTATAGATTTTAATTACATTACGTACAGTAAAAACAATACGGAATTATCTCGCAAAGATAGTTCCGTTATTTTTGACCTATTATCACTTCAATCACTCTGTCCAAATCATTTTCAGTCAGCGATGAGCCTGACGGCAAGCACAATCCGTTGTCGAACAATGTTTCGCTAACTTTCTCACCATAATAAGGACAGGAGTTGAAAACAGGTTGCAAATGCAAAGGTTTCCACAAAGGGCGTGATTCGATATTTGCTTTTTCCAACGCCAAGCGAATATCCTCGCGTGTAACGCCATTCGTTTTTTTCGAGTCAATAACAATGCAAGTGAGCCAATAATTGGAAAAAAAATCCGCCGAAGGCTCTGTGTGAAAAGTAATTCCTTCAATATTTGCCAATTGCTTGCGATAATAATAGTTGTTTTTTCGGCGTTGTCCTATTCGCAAAGGCAGAAACTCCATTTGTCCACGCCCAATTCCCGCGCAAATATTGCTCATTCGGTAATTATAACCAATTTCAGAATGCTGATAATGAGGCGCATTGTCGCGCGCTTGCGTGGCGTAAAACATCGTTTTTTGCGCTTGTTCGTCGGTCGAACAAACCAACGCACCGCCACCCGAAGTGGTTATCATTTTGTTTCCGTTGAACGAAAGGCAGGCAAATTCGCCGAAAGTTCCGCATTTTTGCCCTTTATATTCCGAGCCGAGTGCTTCGGCTGCATCTTCCAACACGGGAATTTCATATTTTTGCGCTATTGCCAAAATTTCGTCCATTTTGGCAGGCATTCCATAAAGGTGAACAGGAATAATTGCTTTCGGTTTTTTTCCTATTGCTTTAATTCGCTCGTTAATAGCGATTTCCAAATATTCGGGCGACATATTCCAAGTTTCTGCTTCGCTATCAACAAAAACAGGTTTTGCCCCAAGATAAGTTATCGGATTTGCCGACGCCGCAAAGGTAAAACTCTGACAAATAACCTCATCGCCGTAACCAACGCCCAATTGCAACAACGCCAAGTGAATAGCCGCTGTTCCGGAACTCAACGCAACAATGTGTTTATCGCGACCCAAAAACTGCGCCAAATCCTTTTCAAAATTATCGACATTCGGTCCAAGCGGAACAACCCAATTTGTGTCGAATGCTTCTTGAATGTATTTTTTTTCATTTCCGCCCATATGAGCGAGTGAAAGGTGAATGCGAGTGTTCATAAGATTATTTAGTTAATGTGTCTGTATAAAGGAAAATATGTGCTATTCAAATCAAATTTTGGGTCTATTTCAACGCGTTTCTTTACAAGATAGTTATATAAATCCTCATCAAAAATTCTTTTTCCTATGGAAAAACGATTATCGGAATTTCGATTAAAAGCCTCTTTGAATTTATACAAATTATCCTCTCCGCTGCCTAAACCGCCTCCTAAGTGAAACGTATGA
>Ga0123355_10019241_pt1 | contig 10867 bp, 14 predicted proteins | sample TergutEmb28metaG_3_FD_89872 | JGI IMG/M metagenome (GOLD analysis project Ga0123355, IMG submission 89872) | Embiratermes neotenicus P1 segment gut microbial communities from Petit-Saut dam, French Guiana - Emb289 P1 | ecosystem: Host-associated > Arthropoda: Insects > Digestive system > Gut ...
AGCTTATTGACCTAATGCGTCATATGAAAAAAATTGACGGTTAATATGTAATGTTTGGAAGAGGCTGTCTCGGATAGCCTCTTTTTTTTATAGAAATGAGGCAAATATATGGACTTTGACACATTACGAACAATCGAAAGTGAAACAGCACGCGTTGACGCGCTGTACAAAATATTTAACGAGGACGACCGCCTAAACAATTCCCAAGCGGCGCGGGTAGAATTTTTGACCACAATAAAATATATTGAAAAATACTTGCCCGCAGGCGGCAAAATAATGGACATTGGTGCAGGTGCGGGCGAATACAGCTTGTACTTTGCAAAGCAAGGCTACTCTGTTACGGCGGTGGAACTTGCGGAAAATAACATAAACGCGTTCCGCGCAAAACTTACGCCGGGTCTAAACATAGATTTGCGACAGGGCAATGCCTGCGATTTGTCGGCCTTTGGCGATGCGTCATTTGACGTGGTATTGCTACTGGGGCCGTTATATCATATCTCTGACGCGGCGGATAGGGAAAAATGCATAAATGAAGCCCGGCGCGTTTGTAAACCGGGCGGCACTATTTTTTTCGCATATATTTCAAATGACATGGTGGTGCTTACGCAAACTTTTTACTACGACCTAAACTACCTTGTCGATGGCGAATACAATCACGAAACTTTTGAGCTAAACAATTTCCCGTTTGTGTTTTTTACCGTGCCAAACGCGCGCAACGAGCTTACAAATGCTGGCGTTGAACTATTGCACGAAATTGCAGTTGACGGCGTTAGCGAACTGCTTGCGGAAAAAATTAACCAACTGGACGACGCAGGCTACAAACAATACCTTCGCTACCATTTTTATTGCTGCGAAAAGCCAGAAATGCTGGGCCGCAGCAACCATTTATTATTTATTGGGCGAAATTGAGTTGTAAAAACAAGCCATTGCGAATATAATAGTAGAAAATAAAATTTTGGGAGGAAAAGTATGTTTTGGTCAATTGTAATTACAATACTCATTGGCGCGTTAATCGGCTGGCTTGCCGGTATCGTGATGAAGAGTAAGCGTTCCTTTTTGTGGAATGTTATTCTAGGTATTGCAGGTGGTTTCGTAGGTTCGTTTATCGCCGGGTTCTTTGGAATTGGCGGCGGAATGATTGTCAGCATTTTAATTGGTGTTGGCGGCGCGTGCTTGCTAATTATTATCGGGCGGGCTTTGGGTTTTACGAAGTAAAAAATGTACAATTATGCTGGGAATAGCAAGAATTAGTATGCGCAACAAGACGGTCACAGCAATATTGTAGCTATATAAGTAAAAATTACCGTCCAGCATGGCATATTGCGCTACGTACAGCGCAAGTACAGTTATTACCGATAAAGCGGGTGGGGCAATTTTGCCCCACCTTTTATATTGCACAAAAGAGCCACACCATAGACCAACAGCAATAGCGGCCAGTATAAAACATATCGCCGCATTTAAAACGCTGCCGCGTGTTAGGTGCAAAGTTGCGTGGTTTTCGTATTGCATGACCCGCACAAAAAAATACGCCAGCGCATAGCAACCTGTGGCAATCCCATGCAAAAAAATAGATTTTTTATCGTGCTTGCCATCTGTGTACAATGCATTGGCAAGGGTGTACAAGAAATTTAAAATAGTCAAAATAAAAATAACAGAAAATACATAATAATGAATTCTAACTGTCCAAGGGATAGTAGCCGCCAATTGGATTGTTCTCCTTGGTGCAAGCAAGTCAATTGTCGTCGGTAGTGGCATCATTCTGGAAGTCACCACCAAGTAAACGGCGTCCAACCGAGCCGCTATCATTTCGGAGTATAGTCCCAGTCCTAAAAATATACCAATCGCACCTATTGATACGATGATGCGTTTTTTTAGCATGGACATATGCCATAGTAGTGGCAAAAACAAAAAACCTATAAGGATGGCGGTCAAGGCCGCCGCGAATGGGATAACTATTGTGGCGTTGTATGTAAACCGTGCTATTTGGTGATAAGCCAGCACCATGGTAAAAAAATTCCAGAGTGGAACAGCGGCTATGCCTGTCAGTATTAGTGCAACAATTGCGTAAAATACCCAAAATGATTTTGGTTTCATTCTGTTGCCCTCCGGTTTCTGTCGTAAATTTTTCTTTTGAGTCCGATATTATTTGTTTGCAACTTCATATTGCAAGTATAGCATTCCTGTGTGGATTATGCATTTAAAAATGGGGCGTTTGGATAGTGTGATTGTATTAATCACACTATCCAAACGCCCCATTCTTCTATCCCAACAACTTCCTAACAAACTCAGCATTCTGCGTAATCTGGTCACTATATTTCTGAAAAAAACCAACAATACAACCATCCGTCGGCTTAATAGAACTATACGCCTCGGTAAAAGCGGCCTCGCGGTCTGCGTCAGTAGTACAGCGGCGTGTCGCGCCCAAAATCTTAAACGCCATGCAAGGCTTTTCTACTTTACGTATTGCATCAAACATTGGCACGCGGTCGGCTTCGTCAAAGACTTCATCTTCGGTAAACTTTCCGCTTATGGAGCTTGATACGGTGCCGCGTTTCACATTGTAAACACAGGCCATGTACCAGTCTGCGCCCCATTGTTCTTCTTCGCAGCGAAGCACGACTTCCGGTATATGCGTACATAAACCAACGGGTACGCCCAGCATTCGCAGGGTTTTTAGCCCGTCTTTGATACCCTTAATATCGCCGGCAAGGTACATATCGTCCACTATTGAGCCGTGGAAGTACACTGCAATTGGCCCAATTTTGTTTGCCATTCGCAAATTATTTTCCAACGAGCGGTGTTCCGGTGCGGTTTGGGCGATCCAGTTTAGTTTGCCGCCGTTTTCGCGGTGCTCCATTAGTGCGCGTACAATGTGTGCGTCTATACGCAGTTGTACGGTGTTTATGCCGTTTTTCCAGCAGTTGTCAAAGGCCTCTTGTATGCGGGGCATAGTGTAAAAGCGTTGCATTTCCATGTCCATTTCCGGCGATACATGGGATGTACCAGATATGATGTTGCCGCCCATTATTAGGCGCGAAACATCGGTATTGCCTAGTTTTATGGTTGGTAGCATGAGTTTGCCTCCTTAGTAGTATTTATCAATGGTTTCCATTGTGGTTTTGTTCCAGTCAATCAAGTTTTGCGGCTTGTATCCAACGGTGCTTATGTCCTTGATTACAAATTCGTACGGGCAGTTGTTGGCGCGGCAGGTGTCAATTATGCGTGTAATTTCCTTTTGCACAATGTCTTTGTCGAAGGACGTAGCCACAAATGCCGGGTTAGGCTTGTGGGCGAAAACATAGTCGCCTCCCATTTGCTCGGCGCAGCTTTCTGGGTTGGCACGGGCGGGGACACCTATTTTGCGCAGATTCGGGATGGCCTTTAGCATGTCGAGTTTCCTCTCCATTGCTTCGCAACAGCCGTAGTATACTAGGCCAAATTCTTTTGTCAGCGGCAACAGATAGTCCAGCTCAAATTCCTTCCACATGTCTGGTGCTATGTCGCTAAACATTTGCGCCATACAGCGGAACCAGATATTTTTTAACCCAGTACCTTGCGGCAAATCGCTAGTGTAGGGTGGGGTGCAGTGTAGTGATGGTATGTTTGTATCAAGTAAGCCAAGTGCTTCCATTTGCTTCATGGAAGAAAGACTGTAGTCCGTCCACTTTTTAATAGTGGCGTGTAGAAGTTCGGGGTTGTCTACAAGGTCGTACATAATTGGGGTAACACCGCGGTGGCGGGGTATTTGATCCCACGGGGCGTGATATACGTAATGGCCGCGCAGTTTTACCGGCATAATATCGCCCAAAATTTCTTCCGCAAATGCAACTCTTTCTTTGTCACTTTCTGGGAACGCGGTAATTACAGGCTCCTTTAGAGCGTTGACCTTTTCCATTGTGTCCAATTGGTCAAGATAATAATGCGACACAATATTATTGTTATCGTCGGAAGAAATTATATTTTCTTCAACTTCAAGCCCAAACCCACTGTTGCTGTACGCCTTTTGGACAGAGTAGTAGTTGTCCACAACCATATCCGCTTGGATATATTCCCAGCGGTACAATGTGCGGCGCAAAAACTGCTCCATACCACGCGCTTGGTCGGACTCGCAATGCAGTTTTAGGTTGCCGTCAATGTCCATTTCATGCCATGGGATTTCGTCTAGCCATACCATGGGGCGGCGGGGCTTTAGGTCGTTGATGTCACGGCCTCGCTCATAGCGTTCTACATTTGCGGGGTGGTTGGCAATTTCGGCATAGCGTTTTGCCAGTTCGCGTAGTAGGGTTTTGTCTTTTTGGGATGTCATGATTGTACTCTCCTATCTGCGCGAGAAGCGTTCGCTTCATTTACTGCGCTTATTTTTGTACGGGTTTGCGCGGGTTTACAACTGCAACAGCACTTCCCGCCTAATATCTGAATCAGTCGCAAATATCCCATTGGTAATGCACGTGCGAGTTTCGCTACCTTGCGCGCGTACACCACGCGCCGTCATGCAGCTATGTTCGCCTTCAATTACCACCATGACATCCGGTGTGCCAAGCACTTTTTGCAAAATTTCCGCAATATCACAGCCGATGCGCTCTTGCAGTTGCAGGCGTTTTGCTACCATGTCTGCAATGCGCGCTATTTTGGACAGGCCAATTACCTTGTCTAGCGGTTTGTACGCAATATGCGCTTTCATATTGTACATAAGTGCGAAGTGATGTTCGCAATAGCTGAAAATGCTAATATCCTTGACCAAAACCCAGTCATTGGCTTTTGCATCTTCAAAGCATTTGCTAAACATTTCTGCAATTTCGTCGTTGCTGTGGGTCATGCCTTCAAATATTTCTTCATACATATTTGCAACACGCCCGGGTGTTTCCAAAAGTCCGGGGCGCGTCGGGTCATCGCCAACTGCTTCGATTAGCATTTTCATTGCCAGTTCAATTTTTGCTTTATCTATGCTTTTTATGTTAAACGCCCCTTTCGTTTGGGTTCCAAATAATTTTGTGTAATTGTACTTGCAAATTTGCATTTTTTAGGCTGGGCTCGTCAATCATGGTCGTTACTATCTTTTGCAAATCGTACATTCCATATACCGCGCCAATATAAATCAGTGGCTTAGATGTAAGCCCTCGCACATAATTTATCATGTGCAACATGTCGCCTTCGCTACCCACTACAAATTTGAGAACATCCCATGGGCGCAATTTTGTAAAATTGCCGGGTAGCATTTTGTCTGTCACGCCACTGGACGGCAGTTTGTAATCCATTGTAAAAAATAGTCGCTTTACTGGGTCATACGCCTTTTTTTGCAAATAGTCGAAAACGCCAGATATATCTATACTTCCATTGGTTTCAATGTTAACTTCTATCTCATCGGAAATAAGCTTGTAAATCAACGCTTCTATTTCTGGGACGGCAAGCGGTTCGCCGCCTGTTAGCGTTACACGAAAAAAATTGCGCGTTTTAATGCGCTGGATGATGTCTTCGGATGACATTATTTGATAATCGTCCCCGTTGGCATTGTTTGCATAACTTGTATCGCAATATGTGCAGTTTAAATTGCACCCAGCAAACCTTACAAATGTCGCGGTTTGCCCTGCGCGTTTGCCTTCGCCTTCTATGCTGTCGAATATTTCTACTACTTTATAGGTCATTTGTCACTCCAATAACTTGCTGTATTATTTTCACTTTCGGTAACATCTGCCCGATAGCAGAACGGGGCAAGTGTGTCGCAAATATATTTTGCTAAATTTTCCGCCGTTGGGTTAAATGGTAAAATATCGTTTAAGATTTTATGGTCTAGTTGCGCGGTTAGCTTTTGCTTAATCTCGGTGAAGTCCATTATCATGCCGTTGGCGTTAAGCTCTTTTGCGCGTAAACACACGGTGACAATCCAGTTGTGGCCGTGCAATGCACTGCATTTAGACTCATAATCCAATTGCAGAAAATGAGCCGCGCTAATTTCAAATGTTTTTTTTATTTCGTACATACTCATCATATCCTTTTTTGCGTAGGTGACAGGCGGGGCAGTTTTTGCAACCATCGCCAACTACGCCGTTGTAGCAGGTTAGGGTTTGGTTTTTGACCAAGTCCAGCACGCCAAGTTCGTCTGCAAGTTGCCACACAGCGGCTTTTGTGCGCCACATCAAGGGCGTTTCTATTATGAAGGGATAGTCCATGCCCATGTTCAAGGTTACGTTACATGATTTTATAAAAACGTCGCGGCAGTCTGGGTAGCCGCTGAAATCCGATTCGGATACGCCGGTTACAAGTACGCGGATGTTGCGTTCTTTTGCGAAGATTGCGGCGTAGGTTAGGAAGAGTAGGTTGCGGCCCTCTACTAGGGTGTTTGGTGGGGTGTCGGCTGGTTTATCTGTGTCTACCGTCATGTTTGGGTTGGTTAGGGCGTTGTTAGAAAGCGCGGCGATGGCGGGTAGTGGGATTATCGTGAAGGGCACGTTTGCGTCTTGGCAAATTTGTTTTGCGTAGTCTAACTCCATGCTGTGACGTTGGTTGTAGTCGTAGCCTAAAGCAGAGACGTTCTCCGTGCCGTATTTCTGCAATGCCCAAAATAGGCAGGTTGTGCTGTCTTGGCCGCCGCTTAGGATTACCAGTGCTTTCATGTGCTGCCTCCAATTTGGTGTGCGTGGTTTGTAATTACCTCGGTTAAAACTGCGATTTCGCGTAGCCGCATGAACTTATGCACATAGTATGAGGAATCGGTTTCCTCAATTAATTGCAGTGCTTTTTCAATTGGATGCCAACAGAGAACAGCTCCCCAAGAAATTTCAGCTTCAGTTAGTTGTAATTCACCCTTTTCGCCTGCAACACGGGCGATGTAACTGTGTCGTTTTTGTGCCAAATTGTTTTCTGCAAGACTTTCAAAAGTATAGCCTAACTCGCAAATAATTTCGCAATTGCAACCGGATTCTTCAAGGACTTCGCGCTTTACAGCAGTAATTAAATCTTCACCCGGGTCTACACCACCGCCAACAAGGGAATACACTCCATAATTGCTTAAATATTGCATGGCGATGTTGTTATCCCGGTCAAATAAAACAGCACTTACCGCAATACGTGGCTCTGCGGTAGCAAGCGCGTCCGACCCGGTGATGTCCTTGTCGGTTATCGTGGCGATGCGCTTCATGCCCTGTCTCCAAGGCTATCAAATAGCCGTTTTTTCGCCATGCTTTCGTACTCTGCATCGCCATAATTCGCAAAAGGATAAATTGCAATGCCACCACGGGGGGTAAAAATCCCCTTCACCTCGATATATTTCGGCTTCATTAGCTTCTGCAAATCCTTCATAATTATGTTAACGCAATCCTCATGAAAATCCCCATGATTGCGGAAGCTGAACAGGTACAGCTTTAGGGATTTGCTTTCCACAAGCCGCGGCCCGGGGATGTAGTTAATAAAAATGGTAGCAAAATCTGGCTGGCCTGTTTTTGGGCACAGCGAAGTAAACTCCGGGCAGTTGAACGTAACCATGTAGTCATTGCCGGGGTGTTTGTTGGGGAATGCTTCCAATATATCGGGGCTATAGGTGCTGGGGTAGTCGTGGTGACCTTGCCCCAGCAATCCTAGGCCTTGCAGTTCATTTTCGGTTCTCATATTTTTGTGGTTATTGCAGCGCCTGTACGGCTGGATTCAAAAATGGCGTCAATTACCTTCATAACGCGAAGGGCTTGTTCGGCCGTTACAATTTGCTCTGCTTTGCCGTTTAGCACGTCTACCACGTTTTTGTAGTAGTCTATCCAACTTCTTTCGCCTACTTTTGGTAGAGGAAGTTCGGTTGCAGTTTCTTTTGGGCGCGGCAACATTGTGCGGGTTGGGCCTGCAGCGGTGTAGGTTACAAACTCGGTCCAGTCTTTTTCATCTGCATCGGCTTGTTTAACAATTTTGCCGTCCATTTCCCAGTTTTGGATAAGCGCGGTACCGTCTGGCGACCAAATATGCCAGCGCGGGTTTACAATGTAGCTGTTGGTGGAAATATCCACGATATACGTGCAGCCGCCTTCAAAGCGTAACATAACTGTGAATGCGTCGTCTACTTCGCTTCCTTCCAGCACGTGCAAATGCGCGTAGGTAGACACGACTGGCTCTTTTATCAAATCCAGTGCTTGGTCAAGTAAGTGAACGCCCCAGTCCAATAGCAGACCGCCGCCGTTTACTAAAAACGCGCGCCAATCCCAAAGTCTTTTTGAACCGTGAACGCAGCTTTTTATTGTATGTGGCTTGCTTAGCAGATTATCGCTAAAGATTTTTTTAACAGTGATATAGTCTGGGTCCCAGCGGCGGTTTTGGTGAACAGAGAAGAATTTGCCGGTTTTATTTTTTACGGCAATAACTTCTTCGAGTTCTGCCGCGTTCATGGTGACTGGCTTTTCACAAACTACGTTTTTGCCGGCTTCCATGCATTTGATTGCATAATCTTTGTGTACATCATTTGGTGTGGCAATAAGTACCAAGTCAATTTCGGGGTCTGCATATAGTTCTTCCGGGGTATTGTATACTTTTATGCCCCACTCCTTGGCTCTTAGCTCGCGCTTTTCGCTTTCAATGTCATAGCCCGCAACTACTTGAATTTCGCTAATTTGCTCTTGGATGTTTTTGAAATGCCAACCGGCCATGCCGCCCATTCCGATAATTGCCATTTTAATAGCCATTGATAATAGCCTCCCATTAGGATGAAATTTTCCGGGACAAAGTCGCGGATATATTCATTATATAGCGAAACTTTTGTTTTGCAATATCTGTTTTTGCATGTTACCCTAAGGAAACTAAATTATTTGGAGGTTTTACACTATGAACGAACACGATTATTACGACCCAAACGCAGAAGTTGACATGAGCTACGTAGACCAATATGCCGTAAATGCCTACGTTGCCAAGGTTTTTGGGTGGATGTTCCTAGGGCTTTTAATTACCGCACTAACCACTGTGGCAATTGTTGTAGGAATTGAAGCAAGTTATGCATTTAGAACTTTTATTTACACGGCAATGGAATTTTTACTGATTGTTTTCATCATTCAGTTTGGGCTGGTGCATGTTATGTCTGCCAGAGTACACAGAATGAACCCGGGCACGGCCAAATTGTTGTATGTAATTTACGCAATGCTAAATGGGCTTTCCTTTGGCTTTCTTGTGTTTCTTTTTGGGGCATATGTTGTGGGAATGAGTACCGTGGCGGCGGCGTTTGGCATTTCTGCGGCAGCATTTGGCATTTCTGCGGCAGCATTTGGCATTATGGCAGTGTACGGGCTTACCACCAAGAACGACTTGACCCATTACGGCAGTCTGCTTTTTATGGGGCTTATTGGCGTTATTATTGCCGGTTTTGTTAACTGGTTTTTGGGCAATACAATGCTGGAATTTTTGATTCTTGTTGGAGGCTTGGCAATATTTTTGGGGCTGGTGGCTGTGAAAACAGAGCGAATTAAAAATTGCTACGCGCAAGTTGTGCTGCACGGCGACAACCCAGACGGCAGTTTGACAGAGGAACAAGAGGCGTTTGCAAGCAACTTGGCAATTCATGGTGCGCTTACACTTTATTTGGCTTTTGTAAATATTTTCTTGCGAATTTTGATGCTGCTTGCACGGTCAAAAGGGCGGCGTAGATAATCGCGCTCAAAAAAACAAATTCAACTGGTACGATTTTCGTACCAGTTGAATTAGAAAATGAGAATGACGATGAAACCAAAACACAAAGAATCTGATATGTACGCCCCAATTCGCGACATGCTAACCGCGCAGGGATTTACCGTGCGTGGCGAAGTTAAGGGCTGCGATATTTCTGCCGTGCGCGGAGACGCGCTGTGGATTGTGGAAATGAAACTTCATGCAAACATAACGCTGATATACCAAGCCATGGCGCGTCAAGATGCCACTGGCTGGGTTTTTATTGCCATCCCCCGGCCACGCAACACTAGGGATGGCAATTTTTTAAAGCTGAAAAAGCTTGTGAAAAAACTGCAGTTGGGTCTTATCACTGTAGCATTAGATAGCCCCGCAAAATTTGCCGAAATTATAATTGAACCCGTTGGGCGTGACGACAAAAAGAATAAAAAAACAGCCGCAGTAAAGCGCGAAATTGCTGGCCGCACAGTGGATTCCACCGGTGGTACAACAAAAACGCAAATTAATACGGCATATCGCGAACGCTGTGTACGCATTGCGTGCCTACTGGAAGCACGCGGCGCACTTAGTGCGAAAGAACTTGTAAAACTTGGCTGCGAGAAGGATGCAGGGCGTTTGCTTAGGTCAAATATGCTGGGCTGGTTCGAGAAAGTTGGCAATGGCGTGTATGGCTTGAGCGGGGAGGGGATTGGGTATTTAGAGGATAATGCAGATGGGAGTTTGGTTGGGTATTATCGGATGAAGAGTGAGTAAGGTCAGAACGCAAACACACCAACCGTATAATCTGCCCCGCCATGTTCTTTAATTTGCAGGGTAATTTCTAAGATATTCACATCCGAAAACAGGGTGGGGTACATAGCATGTGCGATGTGGAGTTTGGCTATAAGGCGGCCTTCTTCGGATTGCAAAAGTGCGTCGGATAGCAACAAAACATGGCGGTTTAGCACCGCGCTAATGTTTTCGAAACCGGGGCGGGTAAGCAAATCGTAGCGAATAGCGGCGGCCTGTGCTGTGCTTGTTACGCCCGGGCCAAGAATGTCCGGGCCAACAGTGCGGATTATCACGTCGGGGTTGCGTCTAACAACCCATTCGGCGTCCACGAGCAGCGCGTCATTGCCGCGGCGAGCGGCGGCGTTGTGCCCGCCGGATTCTATTATTAAATTATTCTCCAGCGAGTTGCGGTTGACTGTGTGAAAATCCGCAAGCCGTTCGAAATATACATATACGCGCTGGCACTCGA
>Ga0123355_10019242_pt1 | contig 10867 bp, 6 predicted proteins | sample TergutEmb28metaG_3_FD_89872 | JGI IMG/M metagenome (GOLD analysis project Ga0123355, IMG submission 89872) | Embiratermes neotenicus P1 segment gut microbial communities from Petit-Saut dam, French Guiana - Emb289 P1 | ecosystem: Host-associated > Arthropoda: Insects > Digestive system > Gut ...
TCAAACTCACCAAGGCCGGGAAATCCCACATTTTGTGCCCCGGTCCAAGAAGGCCAGGAAAATTTAAACCCACCCCACTACACCGGGCCCCCCCCCCCCCAACCCCCAAATACACCTACTCTGTACCAAGGTGAAGGAAGGTAAAGGGCTATCTCAATATGAACCCCCTGATAGTGGATCAATTTCTTGTAAGTTCTTTATTGCATACTGGTGATAAACCAGAATATCAGTGTACCTTAAGGCCTATTGTGCATATTCTCATAGAAAAAAACAGCAGTTACTTCTTAAATCTTCCAAAGGTGGTAGGTGAACCTAGCCTTGAAACACATGCAACTTAGATGCAAATTATGAAAGGATAACTGTTTACTTTGCATGTGTCTGCCTGTCAATCTGGCAAGGTGGCAGCTGCAGCAAACTTGCATATCATCCTGTAATCACTTAACGAAGCAGAAAAATTTTATTCAAACCTAATGTATGTTCACTCAATTTATAACTTTATTTCACTCTTTACAAATAAATCTGCCTTGGAGATCTGTTGCTGCACTTAAGAGCTTCAACGTAGCATGTCACAAACTGTTTAATCCACAACAAATTCATTAGTTGTGACATAAAAGTGTGGTAACACTACATTTTATGACTCTACAACTGTAAACCAGAATGCAAAACTGCATGTGGTTTCAGGAATTGAAGGTCAACAGACTTGATAACACACTGTTTGTGTCATACATTTTCCTGTAAGTCACTTTTTTATCTGCAGAGGATACACACATAATGGCAGCAAGGCACCACTTGAACAAACAGTTCATGTCATGTGTCTTGATATACTTCCTAAGATGTTCAAATTGTTTATAACTGAAAGGTCAAAATGTCGACCTCCTGCATAGTACTTAAAATTAAAGTACTAAGGAACAGTGGGCTACACTTCTTTCCTGATCATTTGTCCACACGTGAGAAGTTGCCTGTTGGATCTCCGGTGTTCATTTCAGTAAGCAACACAGGCAACCCACATACCAACCTCAAAAATAATTCACATTTAATACAGACAACTGCAGTGCCTGCAGCCAAGCAGCAACCAAGCAGAACCAGTCAAGGATTTAGGGTAACACAAGGTTAAGAACTGCGTGCCAACCATGGAATATTCTAAGGTATTTCCTCATGTTCATTTGAAAGAGTATGTAAATGACCAAGGTATGTCCTAATCAAGATATTTACATGTAGATACAATAAAAAAATAATGAATTTCAGTTCTTACTGCAATTGAAATGCTACTGCAGGAAAAGGAAGGGGTGGTAATCGAGATGCCTAATGAAGGGAGATGGATGCAACTGATGTATCAGACACACTGGGGAAATGACAGAGAAATATAATATTCCGTATCAATCAACCACCATAAGAAATGTACTTTCTGTAACACTTTTGCATTAGTCACTTTGATGGCTATTATATTAACACAATCTGAACTGATTACAGTAGAGAAAATCTTGTTGATCTCAGAGGTCACAGGACAGTCAAGAACCGTTCTTAGTTAGAATGACTTCAGGAGACTGAAATGTATCCTAAATGTTTACTTCCAAAATTTACAGGTAAAAAGACTGTACTAACTAACTAATTACTAATTAACTATATAGAGCAGAGTCCCTCCTGTTAAGCTAACCTGTACTACCAATAAAAAGAAAATTATATGATCACCTACAGTTACCTGTACATTATGGGGAGGGGAAAGGATGACACGGAATATATATTTCATATTCCTTCAGAATTCCATAAATATACAAGATGTACCTTTTCAAAGCATGTCACTGCTGACATGCTACAAACACACCTGACTTGGGACTTCAAATATTAGTGATTATATTATGGAGCTGTGACAGCTGAGTCCTTAAGCAGGGACTGGGCTAAGAGCAGAATAATGGGTTTGCATCCCCAGCAGGGAAACAGATTGCTCCTCTTCATTACTGTGTCCAGACCACGCTCAACCACCCATCCCAAGTGAACTTTTTCTCATGCAGGTACAGTAGCTACAGCATTCAGCTGACAATTCACTTCCGACTAGTATGAGGATCAAATTTATAGTGTAGTGCAGAATTAGCCACAGGTGCAACTTTGCAAAGTATAACACAGTATATGCCTATCCATGCTGGTTACTTCAGTAGCTGGTCATTATCTTCAAAATAACAAATTGCATTCATCAGTATTGGTCACAAATGTCCATCTGGTAACACACAACTTAACTGCAATTGATTTGCATTACAGAACGTGACTAATAGTGTCTTATGTTGCAGCACTGTCTTTGTTGTGACAGATTCTTACAATACAGTGCTAATACCTTGCAAGAATGAATATTTCCAAAAAAACATTAACAGTCTTCCTATCTTTGAGAAATAACTTTTTAATGTGGCATTTAAGCCACTATGGTGTACATACAGAAAGCAATTTCAGAAGATGTGCCTTATTTATGCTCTGATGATCCAACGCCAATTAAAGCTGACTTATTACTTTAAAGGCATTTCTTTCAAAAGTAGATATGGGTTGGAGTTTTATGTTTAAGTACATTTTCATGAGATCGGACTCCTCATTAAGCCACGTTGGGAAACATGTCCACTGCTGCTGACACTTCAGAACAGCTATACATTTGGGGGAGAGACAATATGGATAGAGGTTAGTGTAAATTTTACCAGGATCTAACCACGAAAAGGTTAATATTTGTCAGTGCAAGTGAACATTATCCTCCATGTGAGATCCAAGGTTCTTGTGATGAGTACACGCTTAATGTGTGTCATCCTGTTGTGTTTTATATAAAAAATGTTACTAATAAAATACCATCAACAGTTGGTTCACTGATCCAGATTAAGGTCTTGGGATGCTAAGCTGTGCAGTTCGGTACTTGCTTTGGGCAACCAGCAAATTCAGGGCACATGAGTGTTCTACCCTGAAGACTGAGGCAGGAAGTTCCTCAAAAATGTTGTGTTTTATATCAAAAATGTTACTAATAAAATACCATCAACAGTTGGTTCAATGATCCAGATTAAGGTCTTGGGATGTTAAGCTGTGCAGTTTGGTAGCCATGCACCAATGTTTTGGGCAACCTGCAATTTCAGGGCACATAAGTGTTCTACCCTGAAGACTGAGGCAGGAAGTTCCTAAAAAATGTTGGTACCTCTCCATCTGACTACACAATTTCACATTTTAGAGTGCTGTTGTAAGAGTAACCACACACTACACCAGCATCTCAACATTCGTGATTAACCGGGACTGACAAAACCATCACAAACACCAGAAACCGTCTTCAATGAAAAACACCTATTTGGTTCCAAAAGCCTAATACCAGTCAGAAAAATATAACTTAACCTCAAAAAAAGCACGAACATTTATTTTCAATAAAATTCAATTTTGGAATCACAAAACCCATTAAATGACTGAAGGAGAGATTCATTCCATTAACCTTTTGACGCCTAACGATGACTACAGTGGTCGTACCGTACCGTTAACCTCTAAATGTTGCATTTTATATATTTATTCAACAAATATAGGTACTGAATATTTCAAACATGGTATATACTCTCCATTTTATCTTCTTCAAAATGCAGTTTGTTTCAGAAATCTAACGTATTTGGTTCCTGTATTATTCACATTTTATATACAGGATGTTCTAAAATTTAAAAAATAATTCCGGCGCCAAAAGGTTAAGGACAAATGCAATGAACCTCACTTAATGAAAGACACAGCTTTACTGTGTTGAAAGGTAATCCACACTACAGGAGAGAAGGGAAATCTGACTTGCCAGCCACATGGTGTCATCCTCATTTGTCAGAACCAGTCTTGAAAGTTGAAACAATGGTATCAAAATGGGTGATCATGAAAGAAGAAATCCCACACTTACATTCACAAACTCGGGATTCTACTGTGCCATATTTTTAAACAATCTGCATCTAGGACTAAGAACCTGACAACGTGAAAAACTACCATGCCATGAGTACTTTACAATGGCTCTTTCCTGGGGCAGGGGTTGGCGGCCACAGAAATGGTGTCGGCCACCCACTCATTCTAGCACCGAGGTTGCAAATGTGTATAGCTGGGTACAACTATAACTCTATCTCCTCTCTGTGCCTACACTAGCATGTTATGGGGTGACCTTTACCTTTATTTTACCGTTCAGTCATTCTGTCATATACAAGTAACACAAAAACTGAGCTAAAATTACAGAATATAGTTTTCTGTCACACCACTCTAATTCAGTAAATCAGTACCTTTCTCTTACATTTAGAATTATTAAGGGGGTTACGGATTCCGGTGTTTCATAACAGAATCCATCTGTGGCCATGACTATCATATAAAAATGTAACTTTTTATATGCAGACACACGTTCTACATAACAAAGTTATGAAATAAGTGGCATGGCCACTTATGGACCACAATAATAAAAAAAGGTAAAGTGATCCCATGAGAGACCCAGTGTGGCCCAGAGGGTGTAGAGGTATAGCTCTACTCTTCCATGACCGCGGCACTAGAAGAGGGTGAGCGGTCGGCAGCATGCCCTGGTCGCACTTTACCCCCAGTACCCATTGTACAGGAGGGTGATGAATCACAATAATACCAAAAGAAAAATGTAAAAGGAATTTACTTAATGGTGACCATAACTTGAACCTCTTCAGCATGCACTTACGTGTCAACTACAGCCACATTCCCTTCAAAGTTTGTCTCATATGAACTTACAATACCCTACAAAAAGGTAAATGAATTAAACTGAGCACACCTGACCCTAATTATTGATTTGCTGGAGAAATAAACAGAGCATGAGGTTCTCTAACCAGTGAGTATGATTATTATCATCTCCTGGGATGTGACCCCAAGTAGCCAAGCATTAGATAAGTAGGCTGACCAAGGTTTTGGAGTGAATTGATGCTACCATTTTCAAGCTGCTCTGAAGACCAACAGCACATGCATACCTAATTACTGGGTATCATGTCCACAACAACCATAATCTTAACATAAAAGTATGTCATATAAGAAGAAAACACACCTGTTTCTCCATTGACAATATAACTATAATGTCTGTTGGTATATTTCTATATCACATCAGTCTGCTGCTAGCAAAAAAAAGGGAAAATGGTCAATATCTCACATAAGAGACAACCAAAAATAACATCCATTGCAGTTTCATAATCAGACCCTTAAATAGCTACATTTCCTTGGTGATAACAAAACTGTTTCACGTTAATGTACTTTCAGCTTCATGTTATGTCCCTACATATAGATACACAAATTACTCATGCATTTTCAACATTCTAAATGATGGCAATACAATACAGGTAACAAAGGTTCATGCAATACCTTCTATTAAAAAGTCTAACACTGCCAGTTAAATAAGCACTTCCATAAACATGCTACATTCAACTGACAAAGCAATATTTTAGGGCCACAAATCATTTCTGAAAGGAGGATAAGAGTCACGATTACCACATTTATGTTCCACGACCAGCTGCACATTTTTAAAACTGATATCAAAACAATTTGACAATGATTTAAAACACCATCCGAGTTTATGCGAATTATGATAAATTTACTTACAATATGAAATACCAGGCTCAACAAACAATGCCTTGTTTAGCATTCTTACTTTCAGAAATGAGCAAAGAAAATCAGGAAGTAATACAGGATTTACGGTATCTACTGCTAAACGATCTATTACAGGACTATTAAAAGCAATAAATGGACTATGTTTCGGTGTTAAAAACTCCGTACCAAACTTTTCACCATCATGCAAAGTACTTTATAAATGCCAAAGCCTGTTACCAACGTACAAACGACTCTACAGAAGTCGAAAACCACAACAGCCTACGTAACTGCTATACCGGCTAATTAACAGGTAATTAACACAACACCATCTACTCATATATCCCACCATTATCGGAGTGACGAAAAACATATCGGGTATATTGTTCCACATTTTTTGTGACATGACGTTTCACTCAATTTTGACACTTAAGGTAATTACTTTCGTTTATTGAGCACTTCATATGAAATCCAGCCCAATTATAATGGTCCCTCTGCGATGTGTCCGCTCTCGTGGAGCCGCTAAAGGGCTGGGCAAGGACCCGTACGTTCACATCGGATTCATCTTCCCAATCGCATCCAAATTCAGTTCGAAATAATGATGCCGAAACTATCAGTACTGCCTACAAAAATAAAAGTTTCAATAGAATGTGATGCCAACTTCAAATTTCGTTTGAAATCTGCCCCCGAGACCTACTATTAACGCCAGTACTTTGGCCGATGACTAATTCTTTGTCGCGGTCAGTATTTCACTTCATACCACTTACAACCCAAATACTTTTGCGCCATTTTGGAATTGATGTCATATAATGGCAGTCACAGATACAACCACCAGAGGGAACGACTAATAGTTACGTCGTGTGCTGCCCTCTGCCGCCCTGTACTTGAACATTTTTATTGACGTGATTTCAAAGTCGATTAACGACCTTAAGTGTTCTTGTCCGTTTAACAAACCCGGCCATTGTTTACGCACTAGACATTGCAGAAAACACACCTTGGATATAAAAGTTTGGTTTATTTTTACACAAACGACAATGCAGAGATACAGGGTCTTACGGCCCAGACGACCGGGCATAAACGGTGACGGAAGGAAAATTTGTAATTCCATATTCGTATCCTCTTAATGTATAACCCTGTCACTCTCTCAGTAGAGGCATCGGATGAGCGTATTTGGGGGCAAATTCCGGTAGGGAGGAATGTAGAAACAAAATATGCCTACCACAACTTGTACACTAATTGTGTATTACATTAAATACTGACAAATGCACTCATATATTGTTAAAACACCACTTTATGTCACTCCAACATGTTTCAGGCCCTAAAAGAACCATCCTCAGGCAGTAAAATTGATACATTCCAGCACCAAGGTCCACAAAATTAGTCACCAGATGTAAAACTTTTTGCCTTCCAGTTTGCTATCCAAAAATACAACGATTAAGATATAAAGCATTATAATTTTGCCTGCTGTTTTGTATGGGTGTGAAAACACTGCCACCTGGTGAAACCACTACCGGGTTTAACCACTGCCACCGAGTGACAACCCAATTGCAGTTAATAAATATCATTATTATTATTATAAACTTGGTTGCTCACATCGAGGGAGGAAAGCAGGCTGAGGTTGTATGAGAATAGGGGGCTGAGGAGAATATTTGGGCCTGAGAGGGATGAGGTAACAGCAGAGTGGAGAAAACTACACAATGAGGAGCTTAATGATCTGTACTCCTCACCCAATATTGTTAGGGTGATCAAATCGAGAATACTAAGATGGGCGGGGCATGTAGCATGTACGGGGAAGAGGAGAGGTGCATACAGGGATTTGGTGGGGAAATCTGAGGGAAAGACTCAGGCATACAAGGGAGGATGGTATTAAGAAGGATCTTCAGGAAGTGGGATGCGGGAGCATGGACTGGATCGATCCGGCTCAGGATAGGGGCAACTTGTGAATGCAATAATGAACATTCATGTTCCATAAAATGTGGGGGCCTTCTTGGCTGACTGAGAACCTGTTAGCTCTCAAGAACGACTACTCTACGGAGTGAGTAAGCAAGCAAGCAAGGTTATAGTTATAATAATTTGAATGTAAAAAAAAAGTTAACCTCCAAACATCTGAATGTGTTGTGTATATACTACCTACACAGAAATGGAGCGATGTGCAGAAATTGAATATTTCGGTTGCCAAAATGCAGAAACTAAACATCAGCCAAAACATAAGAAACAATTAACATACTATTTTGACAATCAGCTTAAGGTAGGATGAAAGTTTAACATACATTCCAACTTAGTAAACAGCATGTAGTATGTTCACAACACCAATATGACTCAAGTATCATCATACCTTAAACAACTTTACAAATATTTAAAAATCTTTTACATTCTAATGATTATCGCTATAACCTTACTTGCAGATATGTTTTGACATCCAGAGTTTTACATTGGTAACTCATTTTGCTGACCTTGCAGCTGGAATGCATCAATTACATTCCCTGGGGATGGCCCTTTGAGGTTATAGAGTCTTGTGGTTTCATTCTTTTATCATTTATTGTCCGATAAATTGCAGTGTACTCTTTGGAGACAGGCTCTCTGTCTGTCACTGGCTGGCAAAAACAGTAGTTTACAAATGCAATTTTTATTACCGCAACTAAACATGTTCATTTCCAACATATACCCATGAGATTAGGAGTATGTCAGAAATTTTCATTACAGTCAACGACTGTACCTGTATTGTATGAAGTTCATCTAGATGCTACATAAAAATCCTGTTCCTATCTGACAGAAAACACAGTCTCCAATGCAAAGACCAACTAGTTGATGCTGTTTATTTTGAGAATCATGAGAAATGCAAAAACATACTCTGTGGCCACAATCCAGGATTGTTTCCTGTTACACCAGGTGATAGAAAACATTGTTACACTCTGTTTTAAAAAGTCAATCAAGACCTCAGTGCACAAGAACACAGAAATGCACAACAAACACTAATTTTCATCAAACATTAAACACGCTGAACCTGTAGCTTCATTATCAAATGTGCCACACTGAAATCCATGTAACTTAAGGTAAATGGGACAGTATAGTAATGTTCCTGTTCATGCTAAAGAGGCATACAAGTAGGAGTGGAGATACAGCTCTGTTCATTGTTCACCTGGGCACTAGATAGACATTGAGTGGTCAACTGCAGGCCCTGGCTGCTTTACCCTGAGGGAAAGGACACCTGGTACCCATTGACTAGGGACCTAGTTGGGTCCCAGAGCCAGCCTGGATGTTCTACAGAGCGGATAAAATCTCTTGCGTTTGCCAGGAATTGCACCTCAGATGTCCAGCCCATAGCCCAGTCACTATACCAACTATGCTATCCCACCTCCCACATTATTTGAAGTTCCCAAAAATCCTTCACTTAACTTAGTAAATATCTAAAGGTGCAATAAAAATGGAGGAAACTCTAGAGATGTCTTAACTTTATTGCAAAAAGGGAATTGTTACATACATCATGTGACCGAAGTTTTGTGAACAAAATAGTTTTCCACCATTTGCTACATGTCCTACATATCTCACCCTATATTCAATGACCCCACAATTTGGAAAACACTCACATCCTACTGTTAGCAAACAATGATCTGATTACTTTAGCAATACATCATGGAGTGTACAAATTGCTATGTCCCTGTATATGAAGCTTTCCACATTCTTTTGTTACTTTCATTTAGGTCCAAATATTTTTATCAAACAAAAACTAAATTTGCAGATGGCAGGTCACACAGTTCAGTACTTGCGTCACCATCAAATTTTTAAAACACTTTGAAATTTGAATACAGCAGACAAAAATCCACTAGTCAGCATAACAACAGGCATATAAAATGCTGATGGGGAAGAGAAGTTCATTAATAACTACATTCCTAATTCCCGTGGATAATTTACTAAAATATTTAGCTTCAAGCTGGAAACTTTTGCCAATACGTTCATGAAAACTGGGGAGAGAAAAGAAAAAAACCAACAATACCTGATGTTTATGTTTTATTGTGACCTGCTGCATGCATAATGCATTGGGTCTATAAATATTTCATTTCTTTATCCACCTAACTGATCCTTCAAATCCGTGTACAAATGCATATTACTCGTATTTTTCAGATGGTAGTACTCACAAAGCTGATGTCACTTCTCTCCAATATTCCAGTGGCAATTTTGATATTCTTCAGTCTGTGCAACATATTATACTTCTTCTTATTAATAAAACAACTACTTGCACATACAAAGCATGTAAGATACATTCATAACATTCCCTCCTACAAGTTTCGGCAGTCGACTGCGATCATCAGGGACTAAGGCCTAAACCTTACACAATTTAATATCTGCTGAAGGCATTGCTTATAATACCAATACAGTCACTGATTATTGTAAAGTAAAATGTATTAAAAAGTATGTCTGATTCAACATTTGTGACATTTATGATGTATTTATGAGGATAAGCACTTCATATATCCTACTATGTATTTGACTCTTCTTCTTCATAAATCGGGACTTTTATAACATTGGCATACTATATGATTAGGGATCTGAAAGACTTGTAACAATGTTATCTTTCTGATACATTTTATTTTACAATGAGCGATGACTGTGTTATTTCATTTTAACTTATATACTTACACAAACTATGGAATCATCAGGTTTTAAACTATGTAAGTTTTAGGTGTTACTATGTGTTGATGGTGGCTGACTGCAGAAACATGTAAGAGGGAATATTATACGTATGTATCTTACATGATTTGTTTGTGCTAGTACTTGGTTTTTTAATAATAGGAAGGGGCCTGCATCTTTAAGTGGGGGGGATAGAAAATGATCAGTTTCAACAGAATATACAAAATAAGAGTTTGTGAAGAAATACATAGTTACTGAGTAAATTAATAGACAGACCACATAAAAAGTTAAACTAGCTTACCAAAACAGATGATGAGAAACTCCAAAACGTACTCTGGCCCAAACCAGAGGGTGGGGGAAGATACCAAACAAAAGGCCTCTCTTTTAAGTATTTTGTACCAAATATTACAGCAACATGGGGAAGAGGGGGAAAATTTTACAGTTGTATGGTTCAATATCTTAAACTAAGTCACATGTAACATGTAAAAACCACTTTTATTTCAGGCATCTAGTGATACTTCACAAGTAACAAGCAACTATAGTCTAGAACTGATAACTTGAGACTTGCAGGGTGACTGCACAAAGGGGGGGGGGGGGGGGAAAAGAAGGGGGGGGGAGGGAGGTTGTCCTTTTTGGATGAAAAAAAAAAAAAAAAAAAACCCCAGTTAAAAAAACCAAAAAAAAA
>Ga0123355_10019243_pt1 | contig 10867 bp, 4 predicted proteins | sample TergutEmb28metaG_3_FD_89872 | JGI IMG/M metagenome (GOLD analysis project Ga0123355, IMG submission 89872) | Embiratermes neotenicus P1 segment gut microbial communities from Petit-Saut dam, French Guiana - Emb289 P1 | ecosystem: Host-associated > Arthropoda: Insects > Digestive system > Gut ...
AATAATAAAACACTTGTATCAAATTAGCGCCTAGTGATTGGAAATAAAATAAAACCACAACAGTTTCTTCAGATTGCCTATTTAGTAACAATCGTAGTAATAGTTAATTACCAAGCCCATTAAACTCAAACCACGGTAGTCCCTGAAAATTAGGTCTCATGAACCGATTGAGTTAGAAAAGTGAGCCGGACGGTTATAACTTTATAAAATGTCGTCATTTTTCTCCTACATGTTTCAGTCCCATTGGACCATCTTCAGGGAGTGCAGTGTGCCTTGTTTTTTAAGTTGCTAATAGTCTATTAGCAACTTCAAAAACAAGGCACATTGCACTCCCTGAAGATGGTCCAATGGGACTGAAACATGTAGGAGAAAAATGACGACATTTTATAAAGTGATATGTTTTTAAAGTGTTAATATGTAAATAAATGTTTTAGGAACATACAACAGTGCGATTAGTTGGTTAATATAATAAAGAACAGCCTATTGCACGGTACAAAAATGAAAATAATATATATATATATATATACACACCTTATTTTATGCATAAACAATAATCATAGCCCTAGGTATCCAATGCCACTTGCGAGCAATTGTAAATTGTGTTGACTTTCTGCAGTCACAAAACTGTTTGCTTGACATAGTGAATGTTTCCTTATATTCCCTCCTCAACACAACTATCATGCATCTTCAGGACCTACTTACAGATTTAGAGACTTTGCAGTAAATCCAGCAGTTGATCTTTCTATCTTTGATCTAACTACACGCATTTACAAACTTACAACTCGCGCGTGACGGATGTAAACGTGACGCACATAAGACCAAATTTAGTGGCGAAGTTCAGAACTCGGACACCAGGTTACAGCGGCGGGACTGTATGCCAAATTTTTTGGTGAAGGGTATCATTATACGAAGGTGGCTAATATTTTTAACACTAGTTGCTTCGCAAACTGAGCATCGTAAAGCTTATTTCAAGGCTGGTGGGTACCGGTTTGAATCCCGTCCAAATCTCAGGACTAAGGTTTTTTCAGGGTTTCAGTCGTTCCAACTTAGTTCAAAATGGGTGACAACAATTCTCCTCTTTTTCCTTCCTACCTCATGATCCATAAGCATCATATTAGAGATTATAAAAATACGATTTATTAAAGGCCACTGAATAAACAATTGCAGTTATTCATATTTTATGACGACGAAACGTAAAGTAACAGACAGTCACATGGCCGTCAATTAAACTTTATGCTTCTGGACAAATGTTCGACTTATTGTATTTCCAAATGACTTAAATCATGCTCTAATGGAAGTAAAATTTAAAAACGATTTTATTTTATTGACCGAAATATAAAGCCGGTCCCAGTGGCGGTGCGGTCTAAGGCGTAGATTTGGGCCGCTCGCCTGCTGAGATTGTGGGTTCGAATCCTTTCGGGGGCATGGATACCTGTCTTTTGTGAGTGTCGTGTGTTGTCAGGTAGATGTCTCTGCGACAAGCTGATCACTCGTCCAGAGGAGCCCTACAGACTGTGGTGCGTCGTTGTGTGTGATCTAGAAACCTCGTGAATAAGGAGGCCATGGCCCGCGTTGGGCCGCAGCGCCACAGAAAAAATAGAAATATAAAGAACAGTGGAGATTCAGCTTATCCCTGTAGGCTATATAGTAATTATAATAAATAATTATTATTCCATCCATGGAGCAGAGTCCTTGTTGAGAAGCTAACCGGTTCACATCTAGTCAAGAAATTCCCCGCATTTTATTGACTCCGAAGGTTCATTACCGTAGTAAACAAACAATAATAATAATTATTATTATTATTATTTATTTTTCGCACTTCAACTTAATCGTCAACTAGATCTATTACTGTTATGTATCACATAGAAGACAACACTGTACAGACCTAAGCAATGTAAAAGTGTGAAGAAGAAGCGCTCAGTTTAAAGCAAATGGAAATTTGGTTGACAGATTCTATAGCTCCTATTACTAGGTACGGAAGAAATTCAAATTTCCATTCTTCATGTAGACCTATTATTGAACATCTAGCTACATATCACGTTAAATACTAGGGGGTAAAACACTGAATTTACTGCATTTAGCTTCGGAAAATACGTCACACACTTGAATCATTTAACAACATTCACAGTTAATCCATATCGGTTTGACAGTAATTAATTTAGACTCGAGAATGAACCTGTAACTCTCAAATTCCTATAATTTTTTTTAGAACAAAGTACAATGTATTTAGAAACAGTAATTTAATTGCCCACACGTCACTTGATATCTTCTTCTTCGGCATTGGAAAGTATCACATCAGGAACTTACCTCCCTCACTGCAATGCCTATTGCTATTTTGTTGCGGTCTGAGTCCCGTAATCACTGTCGGCTCTCACGTGGTGCAGTATAGTGGCGACCCATGTGGCATCACTGCCAAGAACCGGCATTATTTATAGAAGTTTCGATGAAAGCGGAAGCAACGCACCTGATATTATTATTATTATTATTATCATCATCATAATCACCATAAAAATCATCCTCCTTACCATCATCATCTGCAGCAGCAGTGGCAGCACAACTGCCCTTGGAGGGCTTTGGCTTCCTCCACAACTCTAACGCACCAGAGAGTACCAATACAAAAGTATGTGACAAATACTTCTGAGACTTCTTAAATTTCGTCACTTAAATTTTCAAAGAAAATAAACATTCTGATAGCGGAAGTTTTTTTTCCCCTCGAAATAATGATGTCAGTAAAAGCTGTCGGGCTAGAATATGCTAGCCTGTAATTTATTTAAAGACACTGTAATATTACTGACGTTACACTTTAGTGCTGAGTGACGAACCCTAGAATCATCATCAGCAGCAGTTTGGTATGAAGTGAAATGGACGCTTCGTGGTCTATTTTAAGCTGCTGTCCCGACGGTCGCCAAAAGAGAGAGACAAAGGCAAACTGACATAAATAACAATGGTCATTAACCGGAGTCGATAGATCTAGCCAGTCGGATATTTGTGATGTAAACCACTACTAGTGTATTAATAAAATGAAATTATACATGTACTCCGTCGGACACAACTACATAATATTTTATTGTTATTCTACTTTGGCGACTAGTTTCGGCCTCAGGGGCCATCATCAGGCCAGTATTTACGAAAAAAAAAAAAAACTTAAAAATGCTGGTGTATATAGCACCAAAACTTCATTTTTTATGGGATCCATTTACAATCATTAATAGTCTTCATAACTATTACCAGCTTTTAGATGTGCTGTCTGTGGTAAGTTGTGGTGAAATTTTATGACGTGAGTACTATGAATGTATTTCCAAAATTTTCCCTGGATTGACAGCCTTAAAATCCTAAAATTATTCAAATTGTTAATAATTAATGACAGAATATTCAGTATAATGTGTTTGAGATATGTTATGAAGGTTGCAAGTAATATTTAAATTCACATAACTTATATTGTCTCATTGGTACGCTACGCACTTAGTTGAATATTCTATATATTCGTAGTGGTCTGAGTGCTAGATGTTATATGCCGTTTTGCTTTCGGTTGGAATTGCTATTTCCATATATTCTTTGTGAGTTGAGAGCTGGATATTATTACATGCTGCGTCGTGTTGTGTTATAACACTGGCGATGTATTAACTTCAGTGTGAAACGAAGAATTTATTGGAAATGATCATCACAATGGAAGTTTAAAATAAATGAAAATAAATTAAAATTAAATTAAAGTGAGCATATCAGATAAAGGTGTTTAAATCTTCCCATATAGGGGTATATAAAGTTTTGAATTGTGTACTTATGGATTTTTCCGTAATACTGTGTCAGCTCAGTTCTGTATTGCGTGCTTACAGCTGGTGTACGTGTTTGTGACCAAACAAGGCGAAGAGCCAGAAGTCGCACAGTGCCCCATCCGGTGAATAAGGTGGATGAGGACACACCGTAATATTTTTATTTGACAAAAATTGCCGTACCAGAAGCGATGTGTGACACAGAGCGTTGTCATGACGGAGGATGAAACCGTTTATCCATTTCTCAGGTCGTTTTCTACGCACACGGTTTCTTAAACGGTCTAATAAGCCCTTATAATTTTAAGAGGTCACCGTAGTGTTCCTGGGTAAAAACTCAGCTCACACAATTCCATCAAGACCAAAAAACACTATCATCATCACCTTGATGTTGGAACTCGATTGACGCGCTTTCTTCGCACGTGGAGAACTGGGCGATTTCCATTGAGTACTCTGAACCCTGATCTCAGGATCATAACCATAGACCAAAGTTTCATCTCACATGATCACATTTCCTAAAAAGGCAGAATCTGAAGAGGCACGATCGCGCAACTCCTATGAAATTGACAAAAGCTGTTGCTTTTGTTCGACTGTCAAAACACGTGGAACAAATTTCGCACTCACTCGCCTCATGTTCAAATCTGTTGTTAAAATGTTTTGAACGGAACCGTAAGAGATGTTCAGATCCTCAGAAATTTCCCTAATAGTCAATCGCCTGTTTGATCGAATCATTTCGCTTACTCTTTCAACATTCGCTTGGGTTTTTGATGTTGAAGAACGTCCCGATCTCTCCTCGTCTTTAACCGATTCACAACCATTACGAAATCGCTCGAACCACTTGTAAACCGTCTCCATGGGCACTGCAGCATCACCATGAACTAATTTTAACATTTCGTGTTTTTCTTTAGCACTTCTTTTTTGCAGTTTGAAACAAAACTTCATTGTAATGCTTTGTTCGTGATCCATGATTTACGGCACACTTTAAAGCACACCTTCTCTCAACCGTAACTCACAACCGACTGACTGAGCCGAACAAGTTGAAACTTGTCACACACTGTTATTAAGGTTCGACGCGCCGCTTCCCATATTGAAGACCCCAGCCTTTCCGTTGGATCGCACTCGGCAGCAGCATTCACGACACTTTTTGATCACAGTGGTATATAGAATATTCATCTAAGTGCATAGCGGCTGAAATAAATACTCAAAACCAATTATACTAATTTTACCAATGTGACAATATAAGTTATGTGTATTTAAATGTACTTGCAACCTTCATAACATACCTTAAACACATTATACTGAATATTCTGTCATTCATTATTAACAATTTAAATAATCTTAGGATTTTAAGGTTGTCAATCCAGGAAAAATTTTGGAAATACATTCATAGTACTCACATCGTAAAATTTCACCACAACTTACCACAGACAGCACATCTAAAAGCTGGTAATAATTATGAAGACTATTAATGATTGTAAATGGGATCCCATAAAAAAATGAAATTTTTGTACTATATACATCAGAATTTTTAATTTTTTTGTAAATATTGGCCTGATGATAGCCCCTGGGGCCGAAACTAGTAGCCAAAATAGAATAACATTAAAATATTATAGAGTTGTGTCCGACAGAGTAGATGTATAATTTCATTTTATTATTGTACTTTAAACACAACGGGATGTCCTCTACCAACACTACTAGTACAATTACGCATTGACAAAACCTGCCGTATTCTTCATAAAATGAAGATGACGCGCTTTTGACTTGAGATAGTCACATTACGTTTGTCAAAAGCGTTGCCAGGATGCTAGTGGATGAGGCCCTCGGATACTGGGATCACTGATTTTGATCACTCTTGGGTTACGAATGTTTGCCCAAAGTGAATTCTTCCCACCCTTTTTTATCGTCACCGCTGACACATTGTCCCCGAGCATTGTTGGTGTAGTGTGTATTGCCGACGGGCTTCAAGTTCAGTTTAAGAACATCCCTTTTATAAAGTGGGACTGTTCACTGTATTGTTGTGATTTGGATGTGTTGGAGGATTTATATTCAAATACACTCCTTCCATGAAGATGTGTGTAAAAGCCAAAATACCAGGTTAAACGTTTTTGTGACCTGTCCTGGCCCCTGACAATCGTGAACCATCAGAATAATCCCTCATAGATTCATTCGGTAGCCTGCGGAATCTACGAAGCATTTGCCATCCGGTGTTTCTGGAAGTTTTACTTTGGTTTGCCGTCTTCAATTCACACATATCTAAAATATGTGCAATGTTGTGCCGGAAGTTAGCAGGGAAAGCAGGTGTGTGTATGTAACACAGATTTAGTGTTATTATGTGGATTTAATCTTGCAACTTCTCTTTGTAGGCCTACTATCAATAAATTGTAGGAAGTTAATGATTTGTTGAGGCGGAGAAATTTACTTATTGGGGAAATAAGAGAAGGAGACAAAATATCATAAAGCAATAATTACTATTCTACAGTTTCCTGCGAAATAATAAATTTATCTTCATCTCTTTTGGTGTATAGTTCTGGTTAAAACATATCGTGGGTGACGAGGCTAAGGGATCGATGACAGAGGAATCGCGTCTCGATTCCCAAAATGTTCCAGCCGGCTCAGACACTCGCCCATCCTCTCATTCAGTGAACATGGGGGTTTGTCCCGGGAATGAAACTTCCGGGACCTAAAGGTGACTACTGAGCTCCAGCTAGGGCCGAGCACAAAAACAAGTGGAGATATAGCCCACCGCCCACTCGTGCATATGCCTAAAAGCTGTTGACAAGACCTTTACATTCAGCTTGGCAGGCGTCTTCAGAGCTACCGGCACGCCGATAGTATTTCTTACTGCCTCCATATTTGAAACAACGCCCTTCAGGCTACGTATTCCTCAAAGATCTCTCGTTGTCTGATGTCTGAGAACTACTGGGCTGCACTGGATGCTGCTAGTATTTGATTCAAACTGGTGCACGGATACTTCAAAGTTTAAATTGACGATGGTTCGAAAATGTTATAATTAATTATAATTAGAAGCTCCGTCGATTTACTTGAAATTTCTGCTTTCACACGCCTAATTAGCCCATTCCATTCCCCTCCCATGCAGCTGGAAGATGCAAAAAAGTGTGACTACGCTTGAATATAAATCTAAAGCTCCGTACTTTGACGTACTCGTTATGTTGGTCTCTCTGTTAGTGTAACCTTTTGTAGGGTCAATGACTCTGTTGTGTCTTATTTAAAGACGCCGACAATATCTAAAAACAGTAGGATTATATGCTGTAAAATTGCAGGGCGATTGAAAACTGAAAAATTGGAAAGGATTTGGAAGAAGGCAGACGTGACCTATTAGAGGCACTATACCGGACTTCACATAGGTCGAGAGACGAAGTGATGTGTAATGAGGAAATCACACGTAGTATTGTAAGTACGTGTGATTGTATAAAGTTCAGACGCCCATTATCGTGATGATTGGATTTCTTATGCAGGAATTATGATACAAGTGACTATTTACAGATCTGCACATTTGTTGGGCAATTGGTGAATAGCTGATAAGCGAAGGGTAGTGAAGTAATAAACAGTACCTTCAAACATATGGCATCATAAAAGGTAAAACTAGTGGCATTGAGAGCAGAAACAGAAGAGCCGGACAGACGTTACAAACACAGGAAAATCGTGCCGCAGTTGAAAGCGTCGTTTCTCAAAGTGGCACACACACACCCTTCGGAAAACTAAAGTTCATTGCACGAAAAGATCAGCGTTTACTAATGCAAGATCTAAAATATCATACTTATTGAATATGTTTCACATATATCTAAATGTCAGGTGCATTTATAAATAATTCACTAAGTAATACCAACCAGTGCACTAAATATTAAAATTATATGTATTGGCAGATATAATACATCAAGATTCTAACATTTTTTCCTCCTTTCTAGATCATCCTAGATCATCTTCAGGTTGTTGATCTAAAGTGATCGAAATATGTTGGTGTTTTGAAGTATAATGTGTGAAAAAGTGCATAATTATAATATTTAATACGCTTGTTGGTATTATCTAGTGAAGTGTTTCATATATCTAAATCTTGGGGTTTCGGTGCCCAGGGCAGTTTCCTATTACTATTGTATCTTTTATTCGTGATAGCAAATAATTTCAGTCATCAAATGTCGTTATTTCAGAGACACGTTATCGCAGTTCCAGTACCATCAGTACGCGCAGCTTGCATGCGGCATTTCAAGCGTTATCTGTGTTGACCCAATTAGTCATACAGTTTCTCTATTTATTCTCCCTTAAATGTTAGTTTATTTAGCGACGTTGTCAGTTGTTCAGAACATACAGGCCTGAATGGTTGGCTGAATAGGCCTACAGGTTTTCGAACTTTATGTTGAAGGTAGCTAGCTTACCGGCAATAATAACCTTTTGAAGGAATCAATTTACCTAGGACACAGTGTAGGCTTTGAACGGGGCTTTTTTACTTATCGGCGATTAAAGACTGGTTTGACGCAATATTAGCCTTTGCTTGTCGATTGTCTTAGATCTTATTATTAGGCACTTAACGATGTAAAAAAATCAGTGCAGTTGAAGTGTCATTAAGTGAATTAAAAAATACTTTGGTGTTTTAAAGGCACATAGACATAGTAAGTTCACACAGTAAGAAGCTGTTATAGTATTCATCTTGCTACAATTCAGGCCATCGACACGTTAGCGTAAATTCCTGTTAGTAACGCTAGACCGGCATCACTTTGAATAATTTTTAAAACACAAGCACAAGTATTATGATATATTTATATTTATGATAATATCTCGCTGAATTCTTCTTAGAACGAGAAATGTTTCAAACAAGACTTTTAAATTATATCAGTCACATTTTATTTTCAATATTTTTTTTTTTTCAAAAATCGTGCCGTTTTTGAGATAATGTGGGAAAATATGTTAGAGCCGGACAGGTCGAAGATGAAAATATGGCGCATGCAGCTTACATCCTGGATAAATAAGTTTGAAGAAACACACACTCAGAATATGTCATATTTATTGCTTTTCCACTGCAACAATGGTTGTACGAACGCCTTCAATGTTACGTTATATGTATATTGCCTGTCTTGTTTCCACATACGTGTATGTGGTTCAAGAAATGTTATTATTCGCTGTGTTTCTATTAGTATTCGTTAATTGGCAGGTCAGTATCGTTTAATGTAAGACGTACAGTATTTGAGGTGTGATTATTGGAACCCGCCTTACCTAAGGTAGCTTCTTGGTCGGTTTGAAGTGTGTTCTGGGCACCACAGTGACCCCAGGGACCAACGGACTTGGGCCGTTTGAAATGAAGTGATTGTTCACCAACATGAGAGTTGTGTTTCCCGCGAGAAGAGGCAGGGCTGGTAGCGATTCACCGAAGCGTTGTTTTGCGATTCTGCATTCCGGCGCGTTCATTGGAATTGGAGGGTGTACGTGATGAAATGAATACCAGAATGTACTTGAAAACCTTTCAAAGAAACTAATTTTATTGGATGACTGTGCGAGCAGTATTGGGATGTAGGACGGGTTGTCCGGATTTCCCAAACTAGCTGGAGTCCATGGCCAAAATGAACAATAACTGTAAGTAATAACGGGGATTTGAAACTGTTGTGCGATCGCCAAGAAACAGTCCGTGTTGACCTGAATTGCTGCAGACAAATCAAACGTAACATTCGAAGTAATAAGACGTTTCACTTTTGGATTCTTTACGTTTTTTTCACACACTAAACTGCCCCTCATACGAAATCTGCAGACACCTCGCACCTGACCACCATATGTAATATTTTAAAAATGCAAGATGTTAAATGTTTTGTTAGTAGGTAACGTTCCTGTCAAGTCAGTATCTTCATACTTGTAATTGGGTGAAAGATGAGTTCGTGGAAAATGGCTGATAACAAGAAGCTGGTGACCCCAGGCTGCAAGTTACTCTAAGCAAGGCTCAAGAACATAAAAGTGACTCTTTCCACTGTAAAGGAACTCTGCCAGTAACTTGTGACTTTCAACCGCCGCCGGAAGAACAAATAGTGATACAACGCATATCATCATATCAAAGGAATTTTTGTCCTTATGAATATTTGTAGTTTCGGAAGCTTCATTTCTTAATGCAAAAGAATTCTGTTCGAGACCAGTCTTAAGATAAGCCAAATGGTCTTGTATGCCTAATTCTCCGCATTCCTTGGGACGCTGCTTGCTTCTTTAATTTGTGCCAAAATCCCAGATGTTTGAAACCTGTCGTGGTGTCTGTCACTTTGCTAGTGATCCTCACACTGCTCACAGTTCTGATTTGCATGTTGCCTACGGTGTACAGTCTTAGCCACCAAATAACCACATTCTTCCTGCACGGTTTTGCACACCTTTGTTTGAATTTACAGTACAGCTTATAATATGAGGATAAAATTATGCAGACTGGTTGAGATTAGCTGCAAAAACTAACGGCTTTCTTGCAATTCTTTCAATTCCACAACACTTAAAGAACAAAGTGTATGCAGCACAGACCATTTCGTTCACCTAGTTCTTAGGCCACAATTTGAAGACTTTGCCGTGTTCAGGGTAGTCTGCCATTATCTCTTAACTTCAAGCGGATGAATTAAGTAACTTCGACCATAGTTTGTTTCTTCAAGAAACATTTTAAAACTTTCTTCGACTAGACAACAATTCAAATATATGTAAAGCACAGCAGTCTTTGTACGTGTTCGTACAGGCCCTGAGGGCTCTAGGAGGTTGCGGCTGTCAGAATTTCTAGACAGTCGTCGGCACATGAAGGTGGCGAGGTTGTCAGCCCTACGGACCGGCCGCCTTTATCGCCAGGAGATACTCCTTGTTCTCATTGCTCTTGGAAGCTGAGTCGACCCCAGAGCCATAGGGCGGCCGGAAGGATTAAGTCAATGGAATATGTCAGTAACCCCGGTTCCTGTACGCACCATAATGACATACTGAGGAAGTGGAAGTGCAGTTCTACTTGTTAAGCTCGGCACTACATATACGTGGTCTGTTAGAAAAGTATCCGACCTTTGGCCGGGAAAAAGAAACTGGCTTACTTGGAGCGTTGGACACCTAATCACCCTCAAAGTAGTTCCCTTGGGACTCCACACACTTCT
>Ga0123355_10019244_pt1 | contig 10867 bp, 8 predicted proteins | sample TergutEmb28metaG_3_FD_89872 | JGI IMG/M metagenome (GOLD analysis project Ga0123355, IMG submission 89872) | Embiratermes neotenicus P1 segment gut microbial communities from Petit-Saut dam, French Guiana - Emb289 P1 | ecosystem: Host-associated > Arthropoda: Insects > Digestive system > Gut ...
AGCGGTGATACGGTTGCGAAAATCTGGAGATTAGCGGGGAGTGGAGGCACAAAGACAGTGTCCTTCACAAACCCCCAGAAGAAAAAGTCGCACGGGGTTAAATCCGGGGACCGGGTTGGCCACCGCATTAACGCGTCATCTTCTTTTCCTGTGCGTCCTATCCACCTTTGTGGCAAGTTTCGATTGAGATGCCCTCGCACGTCTTTGTAGTGAGTCGGGGAGCCGTCTTGTTGAAAGATGTAATCATTACTGTCTTCATTCAACTGTGGCATCAGCCAGTTTTCTAACATGTTTCACGGACTTATGAATAACCCTGTATTAAGAACTGTTTCAAAAACGCATAATGGCTCTCGGCCGTTCACAGGAGAAACACTGGAACAGTCGTTCAATAAACGACGCATCATTAACGCACTTGATGGTACAACTGATGGAACATTATCAATCAGTCCTGACCTTCACAACTCCGACTTACAAGGCGACTTAAAGAATCCACAGATTAAACATTTCATTCATTCAAACTTCCAATTCTGTGATTTTTATTTTACTATGTGGAAATATATATTACAATTAGTACCGCCAATACACAATTGACGGTACTAATTATAATATATATTGATGATACACAACGGGATGGCCCCCTTCAAATTTACTACATGGAAGTTCTGTTTGAATATCGACTATTCGTACTGTATAGGAAATACCGAACCGTTGCGTATTTTTCAACCCTGAAAACGTATTACTACGTCATGGATGCGTCTCACAACGGTTGTCGCCTTACAATAATAGAATATAGGAGTAACAACAACGAAAATATCAACGTTCGATGCAGGAAAAGATTTTTTCCCCTCTCCTGCACTTCATTTGATTCATCGCAACTAATGGACCAACTTTTGTTATTATTATTATCATCATCATCATCATTATCACCACCACCACCACCACCACCACCACCACCACCACCACCACCACCACCACCACCACCACCACCATCAATCTCTTCCTATCCTCCTCCTTCTTCATCTTCTTCTTCTTTCTCCTTCTTCTGGCAAGGCGCGTCGGCCTGTTTGCAGGCCGACGCGCCTTCACCAATATTAATGGACTAGCTACAGAGAAGTAAATATCTGTAGTACGTCAGGCATTTTTTGAAACACGCTATGGTAAACAAATTGAGGTTTACAGATTAGCCCATTAAGACGCTAAGTTCGTATACACAACAGTAAAAGGATTACAGTTTTAGTACGCCTATTTTTTTATCATGTCTCGCCCAATTCTTCTTCGAATGAGAAATGTTTTAACAAAAGCTTTACAGGAAATCAAAATAAACATTTTATGCTCATTACCTTTCTCAGAACTTGCAGTTTATGAGAAAATGTGGACAAATTCTGTACAGCCGGGCGGGCCACAGATGACAACATGGCGCATGCGCATTGCATTCTGGATACCAAAGTCTACAAACACGCACTTAGAATATGTAAAACTTTAAGCTTTTCTACTGCAACAGTGGTTGCACGAACGCGCCCAAATGGTACGTTATACGTACATGACCTGTCTTGTTCATTTCTCGCTGAACATCCCCGTTCAGTTAATGCATATCAATCTGCACGTAAACTATCGTACATAAAAACATATAGTTGCAACGTTAACACACCAATGATACAGAAGAATGAGTGGAAATTGTATACTTTCAACGAAACTGCGTGAGAATCAAAACAACACACACGATGAAACGTAAACAGCTTCCGCACATTACTGTTACGGCGTAATGTTAGGAAGGGTGGGGACTGACGTGCCGCAAACCCGGGCCCTGAATATGATTACGTTAACTAATGGCACACAGCAGCGTTTCCCAACCTTTTTTTCCAAGAACAAAGCACATATCCCGCGATATTTGGCGGGATATTAGATTTCTCGTCGTATTTCAATATTTTATTTACTTATTTATTCATTCATTCATTTCTTCCTCGCGGAACTCTCGTTGGAAAGCACTGGTATAGCCCCCCTAAACTGAGCACTGTCTCTAGTGCACATTTATCTGGCAATGATGTCAGCAAGTCTGCACCAGATACGTTCTTGTTTGCTCAGTGACGCAAAAGAATTGACTACATGGCTGTTGTAAACGATCTTGGCAGCGCGGGGCATTTAGGAGACAAGTTACAGCAACAAAACATGACATTAGCGAAGCCCTGACCAGGAAACGAAACTGGCCGGCCTGTTGAACAGGCCTGTTTTAACACAGCTGAGTGAATACAACACACGCAGAAGTAATTAAAATTTCTTATATTTTAGCATGTTAAAGTGAAAAAAAAAAACTGAACTGTCTGAGCCAAGAAAACACAGGCAAAAATTCATATCTGGGAGACAGCAAGTAACAGGACTTGAAATTCAATGTACCTACGTTTCGTCTAATATTAGGAAAAACGGATCAAGAAGGATTAGGTGGGTGAGGCATATAGTATGCACTGCGAAACACGCATCTAGACAAATGGATACGAAGACACAAGTCTGGATTTCTATGCATCGACGGGAAAATGCTAATTATATGGAGTTCAGGGAAATATGACGAAGAAGGTGTCCACTGAGCTAAAATTACTCGGGCTGAGTTTCAAACAATAGGCTCCTCATAACGTTGTAACACCCCTGGTTCTAAAATTCCAACAAATTTATTGACCGGATAATTAATATCACATTTCAGAGGAGTTAGTGCAAGGCGCGTTCATATATCGCGGGTTCAGGCAATACCAAAAATAAAAAAATTAATAAACTCCTAGCGGTGGGTTGATTGCAGATTGAAAGGTTAATTCAGCTTGTCAAAAAAAATCCTATTGTTCAACAACCCACAAATTTGTCTCCGTAGTCACGAAATATACAGCTACATCCAGCAAACAGCCAGTTCATTGCAATTCGCAGTCGCACAGCTTAACTCTCCCACCCTTCCTTGCTCGCCTACCTTCTTCGGCGTCGATGCAACACAGCTGACATGCAACTTCTGTGCTCTACACCACTCACTGATTCGGGTCGCCTCTAATACAGCAAGAAATCATGTAACGAAGGTTTCCGACTTCCATTTTCAAAGGACATTCAACTCACCTCTTTGTTGAGACACCAAGACAAGCAGACTCACCATCATCTTCTTCTTCTTCTTCTTCTTCCCTCCTCTTCCTCCTCCTCCTCCTCCTCCTCTGGCGATTCGACGCATTTTCGCGCCATGGCCTCCCCGATCTCCTTCCTCTAACCACGTCTCTCCCTTTCTGTCCCCTTCCAGTTCTGTATGTGAAGCAAACCTATGGCATCCCTCCTAAAACATCCTTCCATCTACCTCTTAGCTTTCCTACGGACCTTCTTCCTCCAAAACTTTCTCCCATTACTTTTGTGTGGATACGAGAATCATCCATCCGTATGTGCCCAGCCCCCTATTGTCTCTTCAGGGGTAATGACTGCCGCAAACTCGGGCATGGCACATTACGCCTGTAAACCTGCCTCATTAAACCCGTCCCCGCCCTTCACACATCGTCCCATAACTTGGAATATTAAATTCTAATATACAGCACTCCTGAATCTTCTTCTTCTCCTCCTCCTCCTCCTCCTTTCTCTCTTCCTTCTCCTCATGTCCCTCTTCCTTCTCCTCCTCCTTCGTCTTCTCCGCCTCCTTTTTCTTCTTCTTCCTCTTCTTCTTCTCCCTCTCCTCTTCCTCCTCCTTCGTCTTCTTCTCCTTCTCCTCCTCCGTCTTCTCCTCCTTCCCCTCATCCTTTCCCTCGTCCTTCTCCTCCTTTCCCTCCTTCGTCTCCTCCGCCTCCTTTTTCTTCTTCTTCCTCTTCTTCTTCTTCTCCCTCTCCTCCTCCTCCTCCTTCGTCTTCTTCTCCTTCTCCTCCTCCGTCTTCTCCTCCTTCCCCTCATCCTTTCCCTCGTCCTTCTCCTCCTTTCCCTCCTTCGTCTCCTCCGCCTCCTCCTTTTTCTTCTTCTTCCTCTTCTTCTTGTTCTTCTTCTTCCTCCTTCTTCTTCGTCTTCTTCTTCTTCGAAACAGTAGACTGAACTCCTCTCACATCTCACATACAACGCAACATACGTACGTAATTTACACACAACAGCAGACTTAAATAACAGAGAACCATGCGACAGCTGTGAGTGGGTACATTACGAGAAACTGTGAGGTTCGTTTTATGCTGTCCTCAATAACGGCTGCCCGATTGAGGGCCAGAATTTCAATAGCACAGAGTAAATATTAGTGCGTAGGAAGGCAGGAAAGAAGGAAGAAAGAGAAAAGAAAGAAAAAGAAAGGCAGAAGGAAAGACGACAAAAAAACAAGACAGTCTAGAAAAGGCGGCAGTTTGGATTGGGTGTCACTAAAGCAAGGGCTTCCAGATGCCAACAGCGTTGTCTTGTTACGTTCAGCATCCCTGCTTCATATCTGGGAGGTGGCGTTATCTATTCTGAAAGCTATTAACTAAATAGACGTTCTGGATGACTGTTATCAGTTCTTCCGAACAAAAAAGGAGAGAGTTATTTATGTCCGCTGCAGTCCAAATGTTCCCTACTTTCCGATTAAACCAAGCTAAATAAATTAGAAAACTATGAGACCAGACGGTTTGTATAACGGAGGCCAAAACCTGAAGCCTGAGGGTAAACCGCCAGGCATTCTTAGAACTACGTTCTAAATCGGGGGTGTCAAACACATGGCCAGCGGACCGCATGAGAATTTTACGCTTATACGCCTTACTTCTGTATCTTTCATTAACCTACATTTCGTCCTTAAAAGATGCAGAACACGACAAGCAACGTACGCAAACGCGCTTCAGTGTTACATTACGTAAAACTAATGTGCGTTCGCGTAACTGTTGTCACCGTGGAAAAACAACTAGTATTAAATATTATGAGCGCGTGTCTGTATTCATGCCTTAGTTATCCGGCATTCAAATCGCATTTTTTCTGTGCCGTATTATACAGTCATCTGTGGCATGTCAGGCTCTACTATATTATTTCACGTTATCTCATAAATGGCAGGATTTCGGAAGAAAGAAGAAGTTAATCAACGCAAAGTGTGTGTTTTGATTTTCTCTAAACTTCTGTCTGAAACATTTCTCATTGTAATAAGAATTCAGTGAGATCACAAATATACAGACGTCTTCACGTAAGCATACGTTATTCTTGTTAGATTTTAATAAAACTTGACTTTTTTCCGACATATTTACGAACAATACTCAATTATAAGATTTCATGAAAATCAGTACAATGGGAGCCGAGTTGTTCCGTACGGACAGACATGACGACGCTAACAGCCACTTTTCGCAATGCCGCGACACGCCAAGAATGGGCTGCCTGTGTGCGTGCGCCCGCGTGTGTGTGACTGAGTGAGTGAGTGAGCAAGGATCTGTGTGTGTGTGTCCCTCCCACTTCAATGTTTATTACTGAACCAAATCTCACGAAACTTCGTACGGACATTATGGCATTAGAGCCCATTATATCACTCTTTCTAATTTCCTACAATCAGCAACAGTATGACGGCGCACATACTACTTTCTGAAGAGACTAGTAGGTTTTGGACGCTCTGCTCCAGAACACCTGAAGGTTACAACAAAAACACGAGTATGTGCAGGTTAAGGGGAACCCCATAAATGTAATTCTTACTTCCTTCGAGGAAAACCGAAAACTCGACTGTAGTGCCGTTGCTAGGATACGTCGAACACACAAACTACTTAGCGCAGACTCATCTGCAGGGGAGCGTCAGTGATAAATAAAGCAATTTCAGAACCGTTTTCAAAAGAAAAGGAATAAATACGCCTACATTAATGCCACATGCTGGCATTATTTTGGGCCTAATTTTAGAAGACTATTCGAAGAACAAACGAGATTCTTTAGCAGAAAAGCAAGTGTCATGAGTTCTGTGTGAACCCGTAGTTAATGTCCCTTTTGCACGACAACTAAACCCATGAAGTAGCATCTTCCTATGAGTAAAGGTAATGGACACCCCATAACCTGCCACAGGAGAGACAGGGAAGCAGGGTAAGTATAGCTGTACTCGGCATTAAATTGGGGTGTGTAATCAACGCCAAACTCTGGCCGCTTTACCCCAGGGAAACAGCTCCAGTGTCCATCGCGGAGAAGGCTGGATGGGATCCAGGGCCGGTCTGGACGAGTATGGAGAAGAGAAAATCTCACCTCTTGCCCCATCAGAGTTCGAACCTCGGACCGCTACACCGACTATACTACGAGTTCTTCAAACAATGTCGTGTGTGTTTCTCCCACATTCAATTAAGTTCAGTAACTGTAGACTGTGGGTCCTGCAAATCAGAAATCTCGAAAGAAACCTGGCACACAGTGGGTCTTCCCCTATTTTGTGGCGACGTTACTCCTGACGGTTGCCATTCTGTCTAAACAGCCAGTACTGGCAACGAACCAGAATCTTGGCAGCCTGTTTCCCTGCAAGGCTACTGGTTCCCCAAGGTCTCCTTGCACCATTAACTGAGTTTCGGTGCGTCCTTTCAACACAGAATACCAGCCGGAGTCGCAACCATATCTGTAGCAATAAAGTGCCTCATTTTACTTCAATTTCTCGAAAAACTGCTAGTCAGTTCCGTGACTTATGCAACACTGAAGGGTTTCCGAATTCGTACTCCACATCTAACACTAATACTCGTGCTACAATACTAAGTTCTGTATTTATCTTCCGTAATCTGTAGTGTGTCCTCTTAGTTTATTTAGAAAAAAATACTGTTAATTTTTTTTGACGCGACAGCCCCCAGTGGATCATAGCCTCCTCATTCACGAGGTTTTCTAGATCACAACGGCGCACCACAGTCGGTAGGACTCCTCTGTACGAGTGATCAGCCCACCGCAGAGACCTCTACCTCACAATACACAACACTCACAACAGACAAATATCCATGCCCCCGGTGGAATTCGAACCCACAATCTCAGCAGGCGAGCGGGAGTAGACCTACGCCTTAGACCGCGCGGCCACTGAGATCGGCAATTACTGTTACTTGTCTGGTGCAAAGACTGAAGGGTAGGAAAGTCTCGTTAACTTTAACGCATCGTGTTTTGGGGGGAGAGATTCACTCTTCATTTAATAATAATAATAATAATAATAATAATAATTTGAGTTCATTTCTTAGAATGCTTGGGCCCACCTTCCGATTAACACTGAGCTGTCACGTTGGTAGCCCATCACCAAATACACGCTGGCCATTTCGACACAGCTCTAACCGGTCTCAAAATAAGAATATTACCCCAGCACTGTGCTACAATGTTTACCTTCACAAACTCCTCCCTTCCCTGCTGGCATGTGCCCGTTCTGACTACAAACAGCTATGAGAACACGACTGTGGACCAACAACAACGATAATGCTGAGAAATCATAAAGTACTTCCACCGAAACTCTTTTTTTCGAAGAGAAAAAGGAGGAATTCACTTATCAATGTACTGAAAGGCTAGTCACTCTATAAATAGCACACTGCACAGTCAGAAACTGTTTTCTATTTCAAGTCTTCTTGAAAGTAATGCCGTGATTTTTGTTACATATGTACCTTGAATATGTGGGCCGGGTAGCTCAGTCGGTATAGCGACCGACTACGGGCTGGACGGTCCGGGATCGAATCCCGGTAGGGAAGAGATTTTCCACCCGGCCAGACCGGCCCTGGGGCCCACCCAGCCTCCTGTAAAATGGGCACCGGGTCTTTCCCGGGGGTAAAGTGTGGCCGAGGCGTGCTGCTGACCACCCACCCCCTTCTAGTGCCGCGGTCATGCAAGAGTACACCTATACCTCTACCCACCCTCTGGGCCACACCGGGCCTGTAAATGGATCACTTTACTTACCTTTTTTTGTGCCTTGAATATGGATGCAGCGGGTGGGTACCTTCCTAATGTTCGTATCTGCCAAACTACACGGCGTCAAGTACCAGAGGACCATAATATAATACTAACCGCCAATCATAACCTCAAATCTAATTAATGTTGTAATACATTTTCACCGCGTACACCAATTTCATCAGATAATACAACTAACAATACACGCATTAACTTAAAAGACCAAAAATATATGTTTTACATAAGGACTCACTGCGTATCGCGCAGTAAACCCTCTCCGCCTCAGTTATAAAAAACATGTCATTGCTGCATAAGACAAAAGTCCGTGTTTTTTCCGAGATCCATGCAAAACAAATTCACTGTGTTACCATGTAGAATTTTTAATGCTAAACCCGGTGGTACATAAAGTTACCGCTACTCCTACACGTTTCGGTGTTCTCGGCCAGGGTACTAAATGATATTCCTGAAGATGACCGAGAAAGCTGAAACATGTAAACGGTAAAGCAATCCCATTATAAGCCTGGACAGGCCCTGTGGGTTCCAGGAGTTTGAAGCTCATATGGGTGGTAAGGTTGTCAGCCCTACGCAGCGGCCGCTTTTACCCCCCAGGAAATATTCCGGTTCTCATTTCTGTTAGAGGCTGAGTCAACCCCAGGGCCATAGTGAGGCCGGAAGGATTATTTCAATGGAAAATTCCATGGACACCACCGGGAATCGAACTCGCGACGTGACAGTATTAAATACGTCTGTGATCCATGAATGTGCCCCTTGTGCTGCAATCATTACTTTTCATTTTACTTCGTTACAGACATTCCTTATTTCACATCCCGTAACAGTTTTTTACATCAGCTGTTTCTACGGAACTTTATACGACTGCTTAAGTACACAGCATACTGTAACGTCGAAAAGAGTAATTACAGTTCCTCATTAACTTATGGTGTAAAACCGCAATACAAAAATTTCGTGGAAATACGAACAGCAGTTTCGGAAATGAAAAAGGATGGATTGATGAAGATACTCGTATTACATCCACTTAATGTACTTTGGGCAAACAACGCACAAAAAGACGCCATGCACCAGCAGAAACCTCGGACTCTCGGAATTAAAATGACAAATCTTTTTTCCGCCTACACTGGTCAAGAGACCGGTTCTACATGAACGCCACTATAGTCAGGGGCGGGCGGAGAAGGACCTTGGGAGACCCGATGACCCCTTCACTGAGCTCGACCTCTACACGACAGACGCCCCAGTAGTGAGGTTCGGTATCGAATACTAAATTACGCGAAACGGAAAGCACGAACGTGAAAGTGAACATGTAACCTTATTGCGTTTTGTGACACCATGATCTCTAGCCGGTAGCTACCAGCATTTCGAAGGAAAAGGGGATGTATTTGTGGTCTCAAGATTCCAGACTTTTACGATGAAACTGTGTTCATGTTACACGGACACCAGCGTTTCGGAGATGCCTGCTGCCTTCGTATCCAGTATCGTCAAATATTACCCTCAAGAATGCGGGCCTGAATCAACGTCGCTGGGAGCAGTGGCATAGCTAGATTTTTTTTTTGACGCCCGAGGCGAACAATTACAATGACGGGCCCCTGACAGAAATTACGAACTTTAAAAAAATCACAATTGTGCATTGAATTTCCTCTTATTTGTCTCAATAATTTAAAATTTTAAGCGCAGGAAATCTAACTTCTTGTTTTCATTCACAATATTTATTCTGTCGCCCCCTGGACTCTGCTGCCCGGGACGGTCGCACCATTCGCCCCACCGTAGCTACGCCCCTGGCTGAGACCCCCCCCCCAATATCTCGCACATCTGACAATTTCAAATCTAATAACTGCCCTACGTCGCCTACTAGGTTCAGGTCCGCTGTAGCACTTCTTAAGGTCGCTGATAGAAATGGCGATGTGTCCAATGACAGGCACAAACAAGGGGTTGGGGTTTTTTTTAGTCAACTCAAATTTCTTCTTCCCAATACTACTCCAGAATTTGCTCCATAGTAATGGTCATCCTCCTCGACGTTACGAATCATCTTCGGTTTTACGTACATACATGAAAATAAATGTCGATGCAGCGACTGACTACGGGCTGGACGGTCCAGGATCGAATCCCGGTGGGGACGAGATTTTCCGCCCATCCAGACCGGCCCTGGGGCCCACCCAGCCTCCTGCAAAATGGGTACCGGGTCTTTCCCGTGGGTAAAGTGCGGCCGGGGCGTGCTGCTGACCACTCACCCCCTTCTAGTGCCGCGGTCATGGAAGAGTAGCGCTATACCTCTACCCACCCTCCGGGCCACACCGGGCCTGTAACGGGATTACTTCACCTTTTTAGATGAAAATAAATAAATAAATCGGTTTATTTTCGGACCGGCCCACATGAAGCTACCAGAACGCTTATACAGTCGAACCCGGTTATAACGACATTGGTTTTGCGACATCTCGTATATATATAGCGTCAGACTTTCTATGGTACAAATTAATTCCTCACTATTAATTGTAAAATTTTACCCTTAGGTTACAGCAACGGCTGTTCATAGCGACACAAATAATTCAGTCCCCTTCACAACGTTATAACCAAGTTCGACTGTATTTTAAAACTGTTTCGTGTACTCGCGCGGGTAAAATGAAGCAGCGAGAAGGAAAGAAGCGGAAACAATGGGATCCTGCTAACACGACTAACGCTGTAAAAGTCGTTAGGGCAAAGTCGATAGGATTACAGAAACCCTCAAAACTGTTCAATATGACTCGCAATACTTCCCGTACTTTGTCTGTGAACACAAATTCATCTCCTTGCGAAACTACAAAAATCCTTCTCGGAAGAAGGTCCGTCACCCGTTTACAAAGGAACAGAAACAATGTAAATTCTCTGTGTTCTTTGCCTAAGGTCATTGTATATAAAGGACCGATTCAAACGAATCTTCCCTATCCTTCTGACTTGACTGCTTCGTATATTAAAGTTCCTAATACCCATCGTCGACTTGCCGCCGCCCCCTCCCCCCCCCACCCCCCCCCCCATCGCCGCCCCCCGCCCCCACCCCAACCCCCCCCAACACAAAACCACA
>Ga0123355_10019245_pt1 | contig 10866 bp, 12 predicted proteins | sample TergutEmb28metaG_3_FD_89872 | JGI IMG/M metagenome (GOLD analysis project Ga0123355, IMG submission 89872) | Embiratermes neotenicus P1 segment gut microbial communities from Petit-Saut dam, French Guiana - Emb289 P1 | ecosystem: Host-associated > Arthropoda: Insects > Digestive system > Gut ...
CCAAATCAAGAGTCAAAACAATGTTGCTGACTTTTTTTGATATTAGAGGGATTGTTCATTATGAATTTGTACCAACTGGACAGTCAACCAAGTTTACTATTTGGAAGTATTGGAAAGGCTGCGTGACAAAGTTAGATGGAAACGACCCGAACTTTTTCCCAACAACTCATGGATCTTGCATCACAACAATGCACCTGTGAGGGAGTTTTTAGCTACTAAACAAATAACTGTGTTAGAACACCCTGCCTATTCACCGAATCTAGCCCCCAGTGACTTTTTTCTGTTGAAGATGAAGGAAATATTGAAACGAAGGCATTTTGACGACACTGATGACATCATGAGTAATACAACGGCAGCTCTGAAGGCCATTCCACAAAACCAGTTCCAAAATTGTTTTGAAGGGTGGACTAGGCGCTGGCATCGGTGCATAGCTTCCCAAGGGGAGTACTTTGAAGGTGACTATGATGGTATTCATCAATGAGGTATGTAGTACTTTTATCGTGATGAGTTCGCCAACTTTATTGTCCGAACACGTACAAGACGACTTGTGGCATGAAAGAAATGTCAGCATAATTTAATGGATGTTAGTTTTCATTTTTAGCTTCAGTTTTGCATTTGTTTGGTTGCTTATAGCAGTGGTCCCACTGTACACCTGCATTCAGATTTTTTTCGTTTCATACAACACACATATAAGAAAACTTCTATAAAACAAGTATGTCGGGAAGGTTATAATGCATGACTGACTGCAATTCTAGCCTCGCATACAAAAATACTGTACTTGCACAAATATAAAACAGGAACTCTACCAAAATTCATCATCTGAAAAACAGGGATATGCTCTACAATAGTGCGTGAAATTAAACCCATTCTGTACATGTACTTTCCTGCAAACTGACAACAGTGAAAAGGGTCTGTCACATTTAGGTAAACGTGATGTAACAGTACAACCTGACATATCTCACAAGATAATCGTGTGTATCCGATCCTGGTGAAATGTGCTGACTGTTGTGTACAATCCGAATCACAATGAAATGCTCAACTCTTAGGCAACCATCACACAATTTCAGCGCAATACCAAACTTAATTTTAGTATCGGCCATTCAAATCATTACTACAAGCTAGATTTACTATCACTGTCGAGGTTTTATCAGCTCATATATCACCTCTACACACACAGCACATAGAGGCACAAGGGGATGTTTAACTAAATTTCATACTGCCAGTAAATCTGTATATCTGACACCAAAGGATTAAAAACTTTCTTTGGCTCTGCAATACTGACTTGCAGACATGGTTAATGGACCAAGCATGCCGATAATCTAGTTACACAATCGCCCCACGCAAACAATTTTAGAGGGCAGTTTGTTCCAGTAACGTTTCTTACATAATACTACCACAGTGCAAGCTCACAATATACATGTGCCAGGCCAAGTGCACTATCTTCATAACACATAAAACAAAGAGTGACCTGAACTTCTGCCATATGGCAATAAACAGGAAATTACATGACAGCTATCCCACTAGTTTCCAATATGCAGTGTATAAACTCCTGCAAATACAACAAGAATGAAAGGATGTTAACTTTTTCTGTGGGTAGTTATTATCAGAGGAAAAATTTATACAATCAATAATAATGATGGTTTTCTGTTTCCTTGTTATGAAACATGTCATTTCACCAAGGAGGTTGAGCCTGTAGGGTTATTTGAATCACTGGCTAATCAGCCCACTGTGTGTCTTATCATGAGAAATCTACAAAGCAAATTTCAGCACACTGGAAGGGTGTTAACACAATATTCCCAGACTTTCAGAAGGGTAATTTATGAATATGGAAACACACACAGATGTTATACACACCTTTCTCACATTGATGCCTGCAGTGATATCCCCTTGGGCATGTCGGTTACGCAGCTCTGTCACAGTAGCTATTGGATTGAGTCCTGCATTCTCTGCAAGTGTGGAAGGGATCACTTCTAGTGCATTAGCAAACGCTCTGTAAATACAAGAGACACAACAACGTTGCAATGGATATACAGAAGAAGCATGCTTTCAGCACAATCCTACACATTTCGTTTGTTAGTGTAACTGATTGTAATTCTTTTTAGAGTAGAGTTCCTTAAATCCAGCACCCACAGGACTGAAGAGGTTCCAGGTTATTGAATATTCCAGATTTTCAGACAGTACCTATACTAGCACAAGTCCTTACAAGGTTGATTTTTCTCACTGCCCTCAGAGAATGTGCAGTCTTTAGTTATTTTCATTTCATCACAAAAATACTTAGCTATCTCAATTACCACATGCCCAGTCATGGGTTTTCCAATGCAAGGCATTATTATAAACCTCTTATACAACACCCTGTCCAGTGGCACTAATTTAGGCCCCTTCAGTGCCTGTCACTTGAAAAGGTCCTGCACACTTTTAGGTGATGCCATCATTGATCGTTAGTGGTCCTTCGGTTTCTTCTGCATCACAGAAAGGTGATAATCCAATGTTGTATAAAGCCAAAACCTATCTGCAGCTTTTGCCACTTTCAAGCCTCCTAATTATTTCAAGTTTTTGAGGAATCATTAAAGTTACATGTCTCCTCTTGCCAGTAGTATATGGTTTCTTATCTTTGCATCTTGTGAAGCCATTATAATAGCTCAATGAGCTCAGTAAGGTCCAGATAATGTGAGATAAAGTCACTGAATCAGTATGTGCACTAAAAGTTACAGATGGTGAACTTCTGGTCCTGGAACTACTTTCCACAAATGATGAACTATCAAGAGTGCTGGATTACAGGAACCCTACTGTGTATAAAAGCATGGTGTGCACAGGAGTGTTGTCATGGCAAAGAAACCAACTGGGTTACTGCTAAGTTCCTGTCATTAATTTTTGCACTGCTTCTCCTGTATGCTGTAAAACTGTGAGGTAGGATTCCTGCCTCACTGTTCAACCTCCAATAACAAACTAGAAGTGCAAAAAACCACAACAACCAAAGAAAATAAGAATTCTCTTTGCATCTGAGCAACTGTCACTTTTTCCAGTCTTGGGGATGATTTTGTCTTCCACTGTGAAGACTGCCACTCCATTTTGACTTTGCACCTGTAGACTCACATCTTGATCACCTGTAATAATTAATTTCTTGAAATTCCTATCCACTTCACGTTGTAGTAAACAGTCTGTGCAAATTCACTGAGTTCTCTTCTTGTTCAGCTGTGAGAAGTTGTGAAATGTGTTTTGCAGAAACATCCTGTAGGCCTAAATTTTGAGTCAAGATTGCGAAACATGATCCTATGGGTATATTTACAACTTCCACCTCTTCTCATACTCTTACTGTCAATCTGAATGCACAAAAGCACTTAGCGCACTGATTTTCTCATCAGTTAGTAACAGGATAAGACAGCCAGCAGAACAGCCTTCTTCTCATGATTATTGGTCACTTTTAAAAGGTTTGTACCATTCAAACAATGCTGACTTGCTCAATGCCTCATCTCCAAATGCCACTTCCAACAAATTTCAAGCAGCAACAACAGTTTCCCCCACTCTGTAAAAAAATTTCATACAAATGTGCAGTTCCAGTATTTTTTTCATTGGATGAAGTACACTTCCTTTAATCAAATAGCTGTCTTTACTTAACAAAATATGACAAGAGTGAATGGAAGACAGGGAGAAGATCTAATGTATTAAAGCATGGAAAATCATCACACGGCCATCACATCACTTTAAAAAAGAGGATGTGAGATTTCAAAAACTTTCTAAACAGAACTTGGATATGACATCACATAATAAAGACTAACCTGAAGCAGTAAGCATCCACACCAGTGATAGACTGTGCATATTGTGCAAGCTTCAGCCCCAGTTCTGTTTCTGGAGCACCACCTCCAGCAATCAGAGCCCTACAACACATAACATGTTCATTTGTAACTAACAAACAGGGTTAATGTGCTTATTAATCCATTTCAGATGCTGGCTCAAACTGGAGCATCACATCACAAATATTCAGATGTGTTGTACGATATCAGAGATCATCACTGCCAGAAATAATCAGAACTACTGTGAAACAATGCAGAAATTCTATCTCAGAAGCCATTTTGACATCACTCACAGCAATCACCAGCAGGCATTCAGATATCAGGTAACTCTGGACTATAACGACCATTTCCCTGCCTGTGAATTGAGCTGGTGAGAAATGGTCAAAAGGCAGCATCCACTGTCACCAAGGAAATAATTTTTTACGACATGTCTGTGACACTGGCAAAAATTTCAGATGAAGACCTTGATTACTTCAAATGTCCATAGGTGTTAATGTACTGTTAGCTATATTCAGTCTGTTAACTCAAATCCAATATTAATTAAACTTTGAATATGTAATTACCTTCTAGGAGGAATTAGAGGACATTAATAAACTTCCCATGTGCCAAGAGAAAATTATATCACAACACTGCAATGCAAATGTATGGACATTATTTTCAAACCAAAAACTTGGCACATGATTTTAAATGAAACTAGTAATAATGGGGTTACAGTAACAAATACTGTCATGTAAAAACTCTTCACTGTTACAGCATAACACTGCTGTATCATAACATACATAAATACACTTAACCTCACAAAGGGAAACTACAAAATCAGACCACACTGTGTCTTCAAATACAGATGTACTTGATGTTTCATCTTGTACAGGAGCTCATTGTAGGATTAAATAATATAGGTTAAAATCTCCAAGAGATCTGCAACTTTTGAGAAATGAAATGATGTGGAAACCAACAGGGCACAGAAAAGTATCAAGTTCCACATTTACTCAAATGGAGAATTACCTCCCAATAAACTACTTCTGCAGAGGGGCAAGGTTTTAACAGGAGTTTAAGCGAACCTCTGCTCAGAAAGCGCACTTCATTATTAATTTCATGCAGTTAATACACAGAACGTGCCAGAGTCTATCTTTAATGAATAGCATCACGCCGTTTACTGTCACTATTTTCAGTGTTCATCTTCACCACTGGTGCCTGTATGGCATGGCCCATATTGTTACCATATGACACAGACACTAAATGAAATAAATCCATTAATTCCAAGTATCTGATTTTTAAAACTGCCAAATGAATTTCACACTGATATGCTAGACACAATTAAAAGTTATACCAAACATTACAACATATAACTAACCTCTGTTTGACAAGACATCGCACCACACACAGTGCATCATGCAGGGAACGGTCAGCCTCCTCAAGTACCAACTTGTTGCTACCTCGAAGAAGTACAGTTACAGTATGGCCTGGGTTTTGTATTCCTGTCACCTGCGAGTGGTTACAACACACAGTTTGTAAATTACTGTATCAAATGCATGGTATGTATCAATGGAAGCAAGAAAGCCCCGATCTTGTCACGCTGTATTCCAAGTTCAGTTACTTTTATGTACATAAAAATCCACACCGCAAACCTGAGGAAAACCTTACAGAGAATATTTAATAGATATCATGAAACTGGGATGACAGACACAAGTGAAACCTAGTATTCAATAGAGGTATCTCTATACTTGTAAATCAAATTCTTTCCTGATATATGTCCATGCTTAGAGAGAAAAAGATCTAAACCAAGATATGACAGATTCAAATGAAGCACATTTATTTACTCAGCATTACATAACAAAAAGGAATTTCTTGGAACACCATGCAAACATGCACCACTTTCACACAATTTGTAATGTAACCCACTTGCATTCCTTTCCTTATTTCACCTCCTTTTCACACAATTTGAAATAACACTTTACTCCACAGTGATACATGTGTTGCTAATAATGGGAGATAGTTTATTCAAATCAATAAACAATGGTATACATGGGGATGTCTTAGAGTAAAATATTTTATTCTCATTATTTGACCTTTTCACACAATAAGAAACAACAGTGTGCTCCAAAGTGATACCTGTGTCAAATTACTGGATATTATATATTCACTTTATTATATATATTTCAGTCAACACAAATACGTACTAAAAGCATAGGTTACAGCGACATGTTTTGACTTAAAAAGTCATCATCAGGCTAAGCTAAGAACCATGAAGTTCTTTACAATGTGTCTGTATGCATTTGGGGGAAGCCATTCACCCCCGCAGGAAGTGAAAGCTACACAGGGACAGAAGCCGGCCCACTACTGCACGAAGAAGCCGGCAACTGCCTCACAGAAAAACTAACCAGACAAGACACAAACCGCTCCAGAAAGCAGTAACAGACTACAATGAACAAGTGGACAGGCACCCCCCACCCCCCTCGACCCATCCACCAAAAAACTAAAAAGAAGAACCCATACAACCACAATGGACATAACAACCAGAAGCCAAATCAGTGACCAATTGCCCCAGGATATAGCATGCTAATATACGTCACATACCTGACTCCAATATAAGAACTTCATGGTTCCTAGCTTAGTCTGACGATGACTATTTAAGTCGAAACATGTCGCCTTAACCTATGCTTTTAGTATACAGTTGTGATGACTGAAATATATATAATAAAATGAACATACAGAATCAATACACAGCGGGATGACTTCGTTCAAATTACTGGATACTGTTTATTTACAACAAGAAACAATATTACACATGTGGATGTGTTATATTAAATATTCTGTTCTCATTGCTTGCACATACCAGAAAGTGCTGTCAGTCCTATAACCCAATAATGGAAAATGTGGACTGTGTCAGTTTAACTACATACCTTGACAAACTTACTGCTTCCTGTTTGCACCTCTTCCACCAGTTCAGCACTTGCAAGATGTTCTGGCAGGAAATGGTCCAGACTCGCAATAGGTCGACAACCCAGAGTCTGTTGACAAAGCAAATGGTGGCAGAACTTGGAATTTGGTTCAGACAGATTCGTCATGAGAGAATGAAAAGTGCTTGCTCATTTAACATTTTCAACAGCACAGGTGGAACAGCATCAAATGACAAAATTGCTGCCAATTCAGCTGGTGGTCAAGGCCTATATTAATGTAATATCCCAGCATCTACCTAGAGATACTGTGGAAATTCATTCAAAACACTACACAAAACTGTTCAAGACGCATGTCTACCAGAGGTAGTATTATAGTACATGAAGCAATCATGTAAACTAAAAACCTTAACACCTTACCTTGGTAACGAATTCTATATCTTCTCTCTCAATGTCTTTCACTACCATCACTCTCACTTTGTCCAAAAAGTGAATTGCTAGGTCACTGACAGCATCTCTGCAACACAGTAAAATGAAGCTTGGGCACAAACCTAGTACTATACGGACTATTATGGAAGGAAATGTAATATCATGATAATGCAACCTTTATTGAGCAAAGGCATTCCCCCTGAAAGCAAAGCTGAAACTGCAATCTTTACCTGTAGTAGATGTACAAGCAGTACAGCACTGGCATTTTGAACTGGGCTTCCGCGCGCGCGCGCGTGTGTGTGCATGTGTGTGAGTGCGCGCGCGCGCGTGTGTTTTTTTTTGTTGTTGTCTGTTGTGTTGTGCGGTGTGTTTTTTGTTGTCTGTTGTGTTGTGCGGTGTGTGTTTTGTTGTCTGTTGTGTTGTGCGGTGTTTGTTGTGTTGTCTGTTGTGTTTTGCGGTGTGTGTTGTGTTGTGTGGTGTGTGTGTGCGAGCGCGCACACGTGCGCGCACAATGTGGGAAGCCACATTAACAAGACACTTGAAGATGATTATATTTTGATTCCTCATTCAACAATGATTCTTGCATGTATCCTTTTTCCCACTGAACTCACTAGACTCCCAGAATATGGGTTTCAGCATACCTGAGTATAGATTTCTGTACCAGCAGCACATTACAGCCAGACTTCTTGATTTGCTTCACAATGTTCAAGATGTATGCCCTCTCTTCCTTTAACACACGGTCCATAGCTGCATAGTCTGACACAATCACATTGTGGTCCATCTAAACATTGAAACACATATTGTCTACTGAAGCAGAAACCTTCCAAATGTCAGATATTTAGTACAATTTAACATTCTGAGTTTAATTTAAATCAGTTGCATAGTTTGGGTGCTTATATGTAGCAGATGAATGTGGTGATATAGGTACCAAGTACTTTTCAAACATGTCTAAAAAGTGGTGTGAAGGGGCTAAAGTGGACTAATAGTAAATAACAATAAAACCAAATATCTATATTGTACCAGGAAAATATTCCAGTCTACTTATTTAAATACAGGAGAAGAGCAGTTTGAGAAAGTAAATTCATTTAAATATTTGGAATCAATTGTGAATACTGAGAAGTCCATTGAGGAGGAAATTAAAGAAAGCATAGCAGCAGGAAATAGGGCATACCGGGTTCATAAAAAACTATTCACATCAAAATTAATATCCCAAAACATCAAACTACAACTTTATAATACGTTAATTCGCCCAATAGTAACTTCCGCTTCCGAAACATGGGTACTTAAAGAAAATATGATAAATAAACCGATGATTTTCGAAAGAAGCATCATGAGGAAAATATATGGTCCTACTACAACAGATGATGGCTACTGGAGGATTAAAACTAATCAAGAAATCAATGAAATATTAAAAGTACAAAATATATTCGGGTTTACTAAAAAACAAATACTAAACTGGTTAGGCCATGTTGAATGCATGGCCGAAGATAATAATGTGCAGAAAATCAAGAGATGGAAACCCATGTCTAAAAGACCAATTGGAAGACCTAAAACACGTTGGGAAGATGACGTTTTGGAAGATATAAAGAGCATGAACATACGCAATTGGAAGAAAGTAGTACAGAATAGAGACAGTTGGAAGAAAGTAGCTGAGCAAGCCAGAACCTTATACAGGTTGTAGTGCTTTATAAGAAGAAAATAAGAAGGAGAAGGGGCTAAAGAAAACGCACATTATATAAGGTACGAACTTACGTCAGTCTTTGGTGGGGATATGCAGAACTGTATCAGTCCAATTTTTGCCTTTTCAACTCTCCTGGGTCCATTCACATTTGCAGATTTCTGTGTGAACACAAGTCCATCAACCAACTCCGTGTCCTCAACAGTTCCACCAAGCTTCTTGATGACTCTAATATCCTGCAAAGTTTACATGAAGTATTAGTAGCTCCCCAAGGCATGGTAAAAATGCTGCAGAACCTCTTGGCTACATAACATATTCACGCCCAGCTGGAAATTCTACACCTTCGGCGAAGTTGCTTTACCCATGAAGCACATTTATGAATGCATCAAATATCAATACTTCAATGATTATGTTGTATACACTGTCAAAACTGGTCTTTAGTGAGAAGTGTAACCCGAAAAACAAATGCTAAGCCACTAATAAACAACCAGCTGTCCCATAAGCTAATTTAACAAATGGGGGAAAAAATAAAATAAAATAAAATAAAATAAAACAGTTTAAACACTACAATTTCCGTAATTACAACAGTGTGCTTCAAAATTCCATTTATTACACATTCCGGCTTCTCACCAACCATTATCCATATCAATGCATGTGAACATGATTTGCCTCACTTTTCCTTTTACACTGTTGTGGTTTTCACACAGTTCTGCCATTAGTTGGAAAACATCAAACACCATCAAAACAACATGTTACAGAAAAAACTACTCTAATTCAGTGTTCCAAAAATAACTGTCTCCAGATCTTATTAATACAAAGCAACATACCTTCAAGTCCACATTTCTGTCTTTTGCTGGATCAATGACCTTCAGAACAGCCTCAACTGCTATTGGAGCCAGCAGACTGGACTGCTGAGAAACCACCTGTAGCAAATACAGCATACGATTCAGCATTGCATGAAAATGAATTTCCTACACAATGCAACCATTGCAGAACAAAGGCAACTTTGGGACTAGAAATAAAATATATGACAAGCGTGTGTGTGTGTGTATTTGTGCATGGATGCGAGAAGAGAGAGAATGTGCGAGAGACAGCATTTTATTTAAAAACACCTGGCAATTGCCATGATTATACAGCAATGTCATTAGATGAATGAATGCCAATATAAAGCACTGGTAAAAAAATACTGACAGGGAAAACTGCAGCACTTAAAAGAAAAACCTGTCCCAGTGCCAATCAGCACACCACAAATCCCACATGCAATGCCTTGGGAACAAACACAGACTCCTACAGTGAAGGCTACTAACTGACAACATCAAATATGTGACGTTTATTAGAAGTTGTTCTTGTATACATCTCGAAGGCACATGGCAAAGTGGCAGTACAGGCATGTGGGGGAGTGGCAGTACAGCTCCACTCATTCCTAACCTTGGTACTAGATGCAGGACAATGCCAACCATGCAGTCGTTGCATCTTCATGTCCATGGCTTAAAATATGTACCTTGGAATTGAGAGCAGTGGACGCACTCTTGATGAGACTCTCTTTGTCTGCCAGTTCAATGGGTCGAGACATTCCAGCAAGGATCTCCACAGACTTTGCAGCTGCATGTTGGAATGCATCGGAGATAATGGTGGGATGGATGCCGCGTTGTAGCAGCTTTTCTGCAGCTTCCAGGAGACTTCCTGCAACCACCACAACACTTGTTGTTCCATCTCCTGCCTCAATATCCTGTGCTTTTGACAGCTCAACCAACTGCAAGAGGGAACCAACAACAAATGCAGATGAAGTCCCAATTTGAGCTCCAAGGCATAAAGATTTATTCCAGATGAAGGATATGAACACATTCTTAAACTCTATATTTTTCATACTGCTGTACTCTAGATAATCAACACATTCGTTCATAATTGAAAACTCACTCCTCCCCCAATATCTTCCATCTCCCCCCCCCCCCCCCTCCCCCCCCCCCCCCTCCTCTCCCCCCCCCCCCCCCCCCTCCTCCCCCCTCCCCCCCTCTCCCCTCCCTCTCCTCCCCTCCCCCCCCCCCCCCCCCCCCTCACCTCCCCTCACCCC
>Ga0123355_10019246_pt1 | contig 10866 bp, 7 predicted proteins | sample TergutEmb28metaG_3_FD_89872 | JGI IMG/M metagenome (GOLD analysis project Ga0123355, IMG submission 89872) | Embiratermes neotenicus P1 segment gut microbial communities from Petit-Saut dam, French Guiana - Emb289 P1 | ecosystem: Host-associated > Arthropoda: Insects > Digestive system > Gut ...
AACCAAGAACAATACGACCAATGTGGTAATTCAACAGAATAGTCGCAAGCTCCTGATGATGGATATATTAATGTCCGAAACATGTTGAGCACGTAAGAAGTGAAATAAAATAACAAGTGACATCAAGTTGGTCATTTATTCTTCAACTGTCACAATGATGCACGGTCCAATAAACATAAGATTACATAATTCGTTTGTAGCAGTGTGTAGAACTGGTCCATAAGATGCGGAGGTTGTAGTTTTTTTGAATAGATTTTTACAACGGTCAATATGACGTGGATGTCAGGTTTATGTTTTTGTAGCCAACGCGGCAATGTTTTATAATCGTACGAAGTTAATACATGCTGTTACTTTGAATGAAATGTGCTGGAGTGAATGTGTACCTACCAGTAGACTGTATTAGTGTTTCTTGGTAGTCGTAACAAGAGGGGATTACATTTCCAAAGAAGTTAAATGACTTTGAAATCAGTGAATGCCAGCTGCCATGCCGTTTAGAATCTTCCAAAATCTTATGTAATCCCGTCTGCTATATCAAAAATTAAAGCTTAAAACATATAACCCTCTTTTTGCGTGTGTGAATGTAAAACATAGTTTGTCCCTCTAAGGAAAGGATATAGATTGGAGAGCGCCTGAGAATGGCGTGTCGAGAGAGTAATATGCACCTAAGGGAAAGGAAATACAAGAAGGCTGAAAAAAATTTCATGTTTAGGATCATCAGAGTTTTTTGATCATCAAATAATATTCGGGTAATGACATCAAGGAGGATGAGGCCGCAGCATATTTGGAGCGCAGTGTATTTATGTGTTTCTGTGATTCTTACAACAAACTGTCATATTTTCCCTACACTGCTCTAACAAGCTGGTATTTAAAGTGGACACAAACCATGTACTTGTAAGTGAGAACTAAATTTCTATAACCATATGACACTACCAACAAGAAAGTGCTTACGCTGTTTTCTACATGTTTCTTGAATAAATGAGTGGAACTGAATGCAAATCTCCACTGCTTTTGCTGTACTTTCAGTATTTAGAAAGATACTACGTACTGTCGCTTTTCATAAAGCTTGCGTTTCTGTGCTCGCTGCGCATAGTATCCTACAGATGTCTCTTAATGCAGCCATATTTTCACGCATATGATCAAAGAGTCTAATGCGTTTTGATTTAAACAATTGCTGTCGATATTCTGCCTCAAAATTTCTGCGCTGATGTCGATAACCTTTTTGAAACCATTGCCCTATAGCACATTCGGGATAACTGGGGCCGTTTCATGGACAGCTCAACCAGAAGTCTGCAGACTGTATTTCGGCACAATGGCAATCAGTTTTCCACCAGTACAGTTTTTCATTCTGTTCATTTGAAGGAAGCCTATGAAAACACCAAGACTGTTGGAGAAAGTTAACTTCGAATGTTACAGTTGGGGTGTTCATGGGGACTTTAATGATCTAGGTTTACAAGGTGCATACACTAAGTACTTTTGTTTCCTCTGGCTGTAACCAGAATTACGTCAAAAGAGAATGGCCAGCCAGAAAACAGCGATTCTAGGCGTACAGGAAGATCTTTTTCCAGCTGAAAAGAACTTGCTGTCACAGTTTCACATAACGTAGAGCTTTGTGAAACATTGTCAAAACTTTGGATCACACGTCAGATGCATTGCAGCATACTGGTTCCATGTTCTGTCAGATATTTGAAGCAGAAATTAAGAGTGAAATATTTACTGGAACACAGATACGACAAGCGCTACAATATCAAGAACCGGAAACAAAATGACACCTGTGGAAAAATTCTTGACAGGCTTGTCGGTTGGTGGTGTAGGGCTTGCTAGGTGGCAGTGAGAGTGAGACTGAGCAGTACCGCCTCTTGTGTTGTAGAATGTCTTTGGAAGTACACAGGTCACACTGCACCTGGACTTCCTCGGACCAAATTTGGGCGGTATGAGTGAAGAACATAGAGAGCATTTGCATCAGGATATTGAAGCCACGGAGTAGAGATACCATGGACGGTGGGACACGGCAATAACGGATTTTATTTGGGGCTTAGTTCGACGGGTTGAACAGAGACGTTTCGATAATTCTGAATCAGACCTCGAATCAGATCTCATGTCTTAGTTCCCGTAGTAGTTTTGGCCCAGCGGGTCTTTTTCTTCATTTGGTAAGATCTTGCAGCGTTTTTTGGCATTTAATGTGTTTATTTTCCCATACCGGTGGCCGTGCGGTCGAAGGGGCGGCCACTCGGTTGCTGGGATTGCGCGTTCGAATTCCGCTGAGGACATGGATATTCGTCTGTTGTGTTTGTTGTGTAGGTAGCGGTCTCTGCGACTAACCGAACACTCGTTCAGAGGAGTCCTACCGTGTGTGTGTGTGTGTGTGTGTCTAATTGTGTGTGATCCAGAAACCTCAAGAATGAGTCGGCTTAAGCCCGAAGTGGACTGTGGCGCCACAAAAATAGTTTTTGTTATGACGTATTCCACGTTGGTAGTAATGTCCAATACAGATGCTAAGATCATTATTTTGTACGATTTTTTATTCAAGTTACCATTTTCACAAACATACAAAAATGATCGAACATTATCTTTTAAAAATACTCCGAAAAACGTTCCCAGTAGCATGTTGAGGAAGGGCTTTTGGCTTTCTCCGCTATAACTTGTTTGGAGACAGTGTTCAGAAAAGTATGCAAGGAACGAAGTTGGTGAGAGAATATGAACTGAAATGCATTCTTAGTTAGTCACCATATACTTAGCAACTACGCGTTAAATACACAAGACTCAATGCATATGTAAACTGCTGCCAGTGTCGAAATATAACATGTATCGTGTAGTGCCAGTACACTGTAACGTCTCCGTGTAAACTGTGCCCGTCCACACGCCATGTGTTGTTGCTAAATGTAAATGAATTATACTGAATTTATAATTGCGGTGGGTAAATATACGTTCTTGTGTAGCCTCAACTTTATTATTAGCTTCCAGATACATATATTATATAAAGGAAGGGCGTAACCAATTGGCTACGTTAGTGGTGAGTAACCTGTTGGTCACGAGAGCCAAATGAAGAGTAGAGAAGTTGGCGGGACACATTTTAAATAATATCTGTGTATGTTACGTGTGTATCATTTGTGATAGCCAATCCCAGTGACCGCGCGGTCTAAGGCGTGGGTCTACAGCCGCTCGCTTGCTGGGACTGGGTGTTCGAATCCCGCCGGGGACGTGGATATCTGTTTCTTGTGGGTGTTTTGTGTTGTCAGCTAGAGGTCTCTGCCTCGGGCTGTTCACTCCTCCAGAGAAGTCCTACCGAGTGTGGTGTGTCTGTGATCGTGAAGCCTTGATAATGAGGAGGGCCTTGCACACTAGGGGCTCTTGCACCATGGTAGAAAAACCATTGGCGATAATACATTGTCGTTAATAGTGCCAATAGTGGGGAGAGTGGGGAGGCGGGCGAAATTTATTTCAATTTGATCGTGAAATTTCAATTAGACCTGCTAAATTTGAAAGTCCTAGGCTGTGAATGAAAAAGTGACAAGAATGAAAGAGACAGAGACTTCAGGGACGGAAACGCATCAAGACTCATGCTGTGTTGTCGTGTAGTTACATTTAGCCAGAACTTTACTTTCCGGTTCCTAAACCTGTAAGCGAAGAAGCCAAGCAGCGCGATGGTGTTTCTGTGTCTAATGGAACTTCGGTTTGTTTTTTGGTATAAAAGTGCGTTTTATTGTCGACAATACAACGCATAACTGAGTAATATTTTTCTATGAATGCGGCCAAAATATTTATTCGTCAAGTTTCGTTATCTTTTTATTTCGCATTTCTTAAATCAGGTCACTGACCGCATTGCAACTATGGAAGGACGACAATTTGCCAATCACTGCACTCTGCAGTTTAAAATATGCGCTGTAATAATTTTTATTCTTCGAAATTAGGAAGAAAAGAGAGTTTCTTTGCCGTTGTGAGTAATATTTAAGCAAAATATGAGATCAGAACTTTGAAGCCTAAACGTAATGCGAATAATTTTAAAAGAGATTTGGGTCGTACGACAAGGAAAATACCCTTAGAAAACAAATCGCTTAATGCTGCTTTGGGAATTAGCCGCAGGTTATTTTGAGAATTATATGAAATTTATAAACACACTCTGCTGGCAAAATTTAGCCCGGGATAGCCCAGTGGGTATAGCTACTCGCTTCCGGCTAGACGGTTCGGGGATCGAATCCCAGTGGGGGCGAGATGTTTCACACCCTTCCAGACCGACTCTGGGGCCCACCCAGCCTCCTATACAATGGAAAACGGGTGCATTCCCGGGGGTAAAGCGGCCAGGCGTGGCGTTGACGACCCACCCCATCTAGCACCGAAATTAAAGAAAGAGTAGAGCTATATATCTAGTCCCCCTCAGGGCCTTCGTGGCTTGTTCTAGAATAAACTTTACTTTGACCTATACCTGCAGGAAAAATGCGGAGTTCTTAATGTTCAAGCAGTTAGTGTGTCTGTGATTTAAAACAATATACGAGTGTTTTTCCTTGTTCTGTTGTTACCTTCGTCCATCAGTGTACAAGTGTAAGAGTATAAGAGCATAAACACATACTATAAACAAGGATCGTAGGCACGAAAACTTTGGGACTGACTGATCAAAGTTAAGAAAACTGGAGACCTCTGCTGCAGTTCTTCCGGGTACACAATAGAATTCCTGAACGCAGCTGAAACAGTTGACTGGGTTTCCTGACAGCAGTATGTAGTGGTAATTTTACACGTTATGTTAAAGGTAGATTGAGAAGAAGTCCTGGAATGAGTATTGCCAGGAGCAAACTGTACGTGTTTGGAGGTAGACCTATACAAATGCCAAACACATGAGTCAGTCAGCATGCAAGTTCTGAGAATAACTTCTAATTTATATTTCACCTATGTTTTTAGGTAGTAATGGAAATTAATAACAGGGCACTTGAAGAAGGCAGAGGCCTTTTTTGGTCTCGCTGATTTTCTTCCTGCCTGCTGTACCTTTTTCCTGAGGCAAGAAAGGTCCTTAAATTGTCTCAGCAGTCATAATTATGCCGCATGCAATTTCGGGCGAACCAGAGAAGTAGATCAAGCCTTCTTACAGAAGTCAGCATTCCATCGAGACCGGTCTTGGGTTTTCTGTATTGTGCTTTATGTTCTGTAAAGGCTTCTTGTGTGTAGTTGTATAATTCATTTCCGCCACTCCTATATAAAGTTCTTACGTAGGTTATATTGCAGTTAGTGTGTTCCACTAAGCTAATATTTGTCTGATTTGGTTTTACTCTAAAATTTTTAAATAATAATAATAATAATAATAATAATAATAATAATAAACTGCAATTTGGTTGTCTCCCGGTGGCAGTGGTTATTTTACATGTATACAAAATATGAAATTGTAAAGAATTTTGTACTGTATGTATATTGATTGAGCCGATCCCAGTAGCCGCGCGGTCTTAAGCGTAGGTCTGCGGCCGCTCGCCTGCTGAGATCGTGGGTTCGAATCCCGCCGGGGGCATGGATGTTTATCTGTTGTGAGTGTTGTGTGTTGTCAAGTAGAGGTCTCTGCGACGAGCTGATCGCTCGTCCAGAGGAATCCTACCAACTGTGATGCGTCATTGTGTGTGATCTAGAAACCCCATGAATGAGGAGGCCATGGCCCGCGTTGGGCCGAAGCGCCATAGGGGGGAATATATATATATATATATATATATATATTGTACGTTAGAGTTTTTTGAGTTTTTTTATTGCGGTAGATTTTATCTTACGTGGTTTCCAGACGTGGTAGGAATTCTTATCTGTGTAGCTTTTAAAGAAAACCGGCGTCTTACAATATGTGTGAAATATAAGTCTCAGAGATTGTTTAGCTGGACCTAAATAATAATATATAAACATAATTTTTATGTAACCTTTGGCGTATTCACACTCAAGATTAAAATCATTTATTCGAACTGGCTTGATAAGGTACCATGTGATTAATGTAAGAGTTGTTGATTTAATCTCTTTTTAAAAAAAGAATCATCATAAGCTCTACTGAGTCGATCGCACTGGTGATTGAGATCAATGGCCGTCTGTCTCGTGGAGGTCGGAAGATGGGCTGTGACGTTTGGTTGTGATTTTTATGTGTTCCTTTTTCACGTTTATTGGGAACAAACAGGTTCCGGGCTCGCGATGATCCAAGAGATACTGCTTTGCTGTAGAATGGAACATTTCAACTGTACACGTATTTATGCGAACAACGTTCAAGTACACTGAGTGAGTTAGATGGCTGTCAAATATCAGAATGATCATTTTTGTTAGTGGTGAAATATTTGATTTTCTAAATTGCCTTCGTTCTTTTTGTATCGCTCGTTGACAAAGTGATCAATGACGACTCTATTGCTGTTCTAGCGACGCCAAGAGCTGCGTGTAGGTCTGTATATAGCTGTATGTAAATCCGCCACTAAATGGATTTTCTTTTGCTCTTTTCCTTCTTGCTAGAAGAAGGTAACATTGTAATCTTTGAAAGCACGGAACATCAGCGAAGGTACTTTCTGCTCTCCGATATCCGAAACAGCACTACTTTATGAAGGCTCCCATGCTTCCTCCACTTTGTTCTTCCTGAAAGTGTAGCGTTAATTTTTGAAAGGAAAATATTTAGAAGAATGTATGGTCCTAAATATGAAAACGGGAAATGTAAAAGTTGGACGAATCGAGAACTAGAAGAGATGAGCAAAGGAGAAAATATAGCAAAATGGACAAAAGGGCAAAGGATAAGCTGGTTAGGTCATCTAGAGAGAATGGAGGAGGATGGGATGCCCAAAAAGATCTTCACTCAAGAACTGGAAGGGACGAGAAGAAGGGAAAGACCCAGGAAAAGATGGAAAGGGGAAGTAGAAAGAGAATTTCAAATGCTGGGAGTGAGAATATGAAGAGAGTTGGTGGCAGATAGGAAAAAATGGAAGGACATTGTTCGACAGGCCAAAGCCCACAGTGGGCTGTAGCGCCAATGGAAGAAGAAGAAGAAGTGTAGCATTAAGATGAAGATGAGTATGGAACTTCAGTGGAATGATACTGACAGGGGAAAACAGAAGTGATCGGAGAAAAAGCTGTCCCATTGCCCCTTCGTCCTCCACACTTCTCACGTGGTCCGACCAGGGATCGAACTGGCCCTCTGCGGCGAAAGGCTGGTGACAAACCACCTGGACTAAGGGACAAAAGTGCTCCCCTATCTCCGAAAGAGTACTGGTTTTAGGAGAGTTTCTGGGCTGCCCCCGTGTAAGTGCACCATGCAGGAATGTGGAGCATTGGCGGACTGACAGTGAGGGGGAAAGTCGAAGTACTCGGAGAAAAACACGTCTCAACGCAACTTTGTCGTCCAGAAATCTCGCCTGGGATAGAACCGGCCCTCTGTAATGAGAAGCCGGCCACCAACCACCGTAACCAAGGCACGAAGATCTTCAAAATAGTATGTAAGAATTTAGTTCCTATCGCATGGTGAACGTATTATGTCTCCATAACAAAGGCCTGCTGGTTAATGCTGTTTAATGAAGTATTTCCTTTTTTTTTTAAATTGACATAGAAGTATTTCTGTTTATTCCTAGAAGCAGTGCGAGACACACAGATGCTCTCTGAAGCCAGAATGTCGTTGTTGAATGCCAAGGCATGTGAGGTGTATAGCAGCCATTGCGCTTGTGAAAGAGTTTACATTTCTGTTATTGGTCACCTCGAACTTTCGTTGCTGTGTTCATAAAGCCATCCGCTGGACTCTGAGCCAGATGAATTCAACTCTATCGTCACAGTCTATTTCTGAAGATTGTTTTATTATAATCCTCCATCTTATCCGTGATCTCTCGTCTGTCACTACACTGCAATCTCATAAATCAGTTTCGACATCTCTCCTCGTGGACGGCAGAAATTGCGGAATAGACTTAAAAATCCCACACCGTTTTAAGCAATTCAAATTCCCAGTTCTGAATGTCTGTAGGCCGCCGGGAAGCCCTAATATAAACATGTCCTGCTGCCAGTCAAGATATCCGTAATTCAACAAATATTGTTCCTAGGTAAATGTACAGTGAGTTGTTGAATGTGAAGACATACACCTTCATACTTGTAACCTTATGTTTTACAAACATTTCACTTTCGTTACGTTGTAAGGTTTAATTTCTCCTAAGAGAACTTTTTTTTTAATTAGTAAATTAGTTTGATTTGTGCAACGAAAACTTTACTGGATATACAAACCCACCCTGGGAGCATGAAAGAAGAACTTTCTTCGCGACAGTTTATCAGAGTGAGTTTTAGTTCTAAGCGGTATCTGTACGGATATGTTTTGGTATCGGTAAAAACACAGGGAAGAAGGCATCACGGAAAGAAAGAAACTGGTTCATAAATGGAATGTCATATGAATATTACAGAAGCAGTCGAGTCTCTTTTTTTACACAAATTCATTAGGGGTTCGAAATATTTCCGCGACTTTTTTTGGGGGGTGGGGGGGCGTTAAGAATCCAGCGTTATCCATATTGGTTCTTTATTTGAATTCAGTTAAAGTATATGTTATCACCAGTGATTTTGCGCACATGTAAAGAGAATATTAAGCCTTTAAGGCTTAGCGGTTGCTTAAAGTACTACGAGGATTTTAACATTTTCAAATTCTCCTTTCTGCCCATAGAGTGTATTTATGTGTACTATACGGATCTCGAAACAAATAGAGGTTATTTGTCTATACGGAATTAAGTGATTCGTTTTATAACCGAGGCGGTGTTTCTTTACTCCGCTGTACCAACTGAATCCTTGAATATAAACCTGGTTAATTTTCGTCTTCGGAGAGTTGAAGATGAAACTTTTTTTTGTCTTTAAATGCATCATCCCCATGCACTTAGGGACGTATTTTGTAGTAAGTGCCGCACTAAATTTCAGTGGCGCAGGTCAAATTTTCGTGCAGCACATAACCAGTCATTTGGATGCTTTGTGATGTATTCACGAGCACTGAAATAGCCGTGCGAATCTTCCTCACACACAAAAAAGAAAAAGACGCTGCAGCATAATTTTAATTCCTTTAGGAGAGGAATTCGCACAGCATTCAGTCTCTAACACGACACTGTGGAAGATTTTGCCAATGCCAGGGCCAGAAAGCACATTTTGAGTGAGAACAGTACTGTTGAAGGTAATCATGCATCGTACGTGTTTCGTTATTGTAGAAGTAATGTTTCAGAAGTATAGGATTTTGGTAGCTGTGCCACGGGCGCTTTATTTCTGGCTGACCAGTAGTCATTCTTCGTGTAGTGGCCGCACCCGTGTACAGTACGAGGGGTGCTGAAAATTCCTTAGCCCGACCAGGAAGGACACAAGCTAGAGCGACCAAACTCGGGATTTATTCAACATACTCCCCACGAAGTTCAATACACTTCTTAGCCCTTTGCTGTAACTTTCGCAAGCCACTCAAAAAAAATTCAGAAGGTTGTCCGTCCAACCAGGTCTCCGCGGCAGCAATGACCTCCGCGTAGGATGAAAAATGGCGAACTTTCAAATTTTTTTTTCAGTCCAGGGAAGAGGTGGTAGTCCGACGGGGCCATATCCGCAGAATAGGGTGGGTGATCAAGATATTGGAAGCCCCGGTAGGCCAGTTTCGTCTGGGTTGCAAGTGCCCGGTGAGCCGGGGCAATGTCGTGCGAGAACAAAACCCCCTTGGCGAACTTCCAGCGGCATTTTTCCTTCCAAATGTCCTTCAATTGCACCAGCAGCGATGAGTAATACTCTGCGTTGATAGTTTGGCCCTTTGGAAGATAATCAGTGAGGAGGATGCCGTCTTGATTCCCAAAAAAAATCGAGGCGAGAACTTTTCCAGTGGATTTTTGCACTCGGATTTTTTTGGGGGCGGGGTTAGCCTCTATGCCGCCATTCCATTGATTGTTGCTTTGTTTCCGGGTCATAGTGATATAACCAGGGTTCTTCCATGGTCACCAATCGCGACAGGAAATCATTTGGATCGCGCCGAAAAAATTCCAAAAGTTGCTCAGACAACTGGCACCGTTGACGTTTTTGATTCGCGTTCAGGCATTTCGGGACCCACTTTGCGGAGCGCTTCCGCACGTCCAAATCTTCATGAATGATGGACCCAACCCGCTCCCGTGAGATGCCCAGTTGCGCAGCTATTGATTTAGCCGAAATCCGGCTGTCTTCCAAGATTAGCTCGTGAATTTGGTCAATAATCTCCGGGGTGGTCACTGTTTTGGTTCGTCCAGGACGAGGCACATCACAGGTGGAAAAATCACCACGTTTAAACTGGGTCACCCAGTTTTTGACGGTAGCATACGATGGTTCATGTATCCCTAATGTTTCTTTCAGAATGGTGTGAATTTATTTCGGCGCCTTGCCTTTCAGGGCGGGGGGGGGGACTTGAAGACAGCTCGCGTCTCCATGTTGTTGAAATCGCGCGCGTCGCCTGACATGCTTCCTTTCAGCCTTTGTAACAAGGAAAGACTTTCAATTCGGCACATGAACAGACCCCTCTTTCCAACGACATTATCGATTCCGTCCTAAGACATCGGGAAGTAGGTCTGGCTAAGGACTTATCAGCACCCCCTCGTACATCCAGAAAATTGCACCATTGTATAAATTACGTTCAAGGGGGGCTAATGTCCTGGTTCTCTTAAAATTTATCCGTTTCCAGGAGGCTCAGAAGTGTTGTTACCCTGCCAGAGTCTCACACCACGTCTGACATTACTTACTTACTTACTCCATGGTGCAGAGTCCTTCTTGAGAAGCTAACTGGTTTGCAGCTAGTGAAGAAATTCCCTGCATTTCACGGAACCCGAAGGTTCATTACCGCACTCACAAGCGTCCGCCACCTGTTTCTATCCTGGGCCAGCCCAATCCAGTCCATATACCCACATCCCACCTCCTGGAGTTCCATCCTAT
>Ga0123355_10019247_pt1 | contig 10866 bp, 4 predicted proteins | sample TergutEmb28metaG_3_FD_89872 | JGI IMG/M metagenome (GOLD analysis project Ga0123355, IMG submission 89872) | Embiratermes neotenicus P1 segment gut microbial communities from Petit-Saut dam, French Guiana - Emb289 P1 | ecosystem: Host-associated > Arthropoda: Insects > Digestive system > Gut ...
ACATGTTGAGTAATGAGTAATAAATGAGTATTGAATAAATAATAAAATAAGTGGCATCAAGTTGGTTTTTCCCTTCACGCAACTATAAAGATGATGCACGGTCCAATAAACATAAGATTCACTGTAATATAACTTTAGCAAGGAACAAAGCTCCCTGATGATGATCTGACAAGATCGAAACATGTAGGAGTGTTTTAAAAGTGTTTTATGTGAAATTATATGTGCATTCGTTGGTTGATAAATTGAGGTGATTCTATGAAAATGCACGGTGCTACAATAAGATTTATAGGGCATTCATATGTTCAGTATGTTACTCATCTGAAGGTCGTATATCTTTTATGTAGCAGTCTATGGACTGATATTTTGGTATTACATAAACCCTCAGCATAATAGCTATTTATGCAGTGTTTTGTAACCCTGTTCCTTGATTGTAGTAATTGATAACATTGAAACCTGTATTTATGCATACTTGAGTTAAACTGGGAATGTTGATGTTCTGTGTAACTACAAGAGAAGAACAGCAGAGGCAACAAACATTTAGTGCACGGATCACATATTGGTATTCCAAGTACTTGTGTCCCTTTTGTAGACTGTATTTTCTCTTTCACTTCTTAATATGCTTCCCCCACCCTTGGCCCATGTTTTATTGCTAGTGGTATGCATTATTAGATGCTATGTGAGATGAACAAAGCATTAATCCCACAAGCTATTCATGTGGTGCATTGTAGGTTTTCTTGCTATTAGATTTTGGAGGGTTTTTTGCTACCACTTGTAATACATCTGCAATTGGCTACAGGCTGAACAGGAGGTTGATTCATAGCTGCAAGAGGGATCCCTCTGCTTGCTGCCATGTCAAGATTGGTTCTGAGACCCAACCAGCCCCATGTTAAGTGGGTTTTTGGTATCAAGCATGTATGGGGCTAACTGTGTATCTCCATGTAGTGCCAAGAAAAGAACATGTATAGTTGCACTTCCAGTCTAGTCAGCACACAGTCTTGACATGGTTGTTAAGTATATGAACGGGTGAAAAGAGAAATACACTAAAATAAAGGAACTCAAAATATCTAGATTTATTTATACACACTTTACCACCTGCCAAGTTATTTTGATTCATCAGTGTGATTGTCATCACAACAAAATACTTCCACATTGCAATGTCAGGTACAATTTTCCTGAATAGTACCATGATAATGCTTATATGCTTGGAAAATGTGTGGAGAGTTTGAATGCAATATTAATTTTTTTTTAATCCGTTCGCATAACATAATTTTACTGAAGATGGAGTAAACTATATGACATGGTGACATACCGTGTTGTTCAAAAATCATTTAAGAGCCCATAGTTGAATGAGGATCCTGAGAGGTGGAACTTGCTGCTAGTACGGCTCCGAACATTATGTGCTAAAACTGCTGTGTGTGTCCAGTTATCTTCCTTGTTACACACAGTAGACTTGTATATAAAGAAAAAATATATGGATATAGGCCATTATTGTGGTGCATTACACATCTGTTTCCAAAGAAGCTGACAGAATGTTTTTTTTTTCTTTCTTTACCAATCTCAATCTTGCAGGAGGGATATGAGGTTTGTGCAGGTGTAATGTTTTTTTATCAGTAGTAATGAAGGCTATAGAAACACTACAGTATTATAGCATGATGCACCTTTGTACCTATTGGGCCTGCTTTCAGTATCCCAGCATGTGCCTTCAGAATCATTATGTAAAAGTTAAGTTGTGGTGTGGGAAATTTCATCTACCATCATATGATTGCAGTGTTGTAGAAATAGTGTTACAAAACGTCTGTTCTACAGCAGTGAACTGTGTGATCTTAAATTACCTTGACCCTAGAAAGATGTGTATTTAGGTGATGATAGTTTTGTAGTGAAAATACCTGTATTTAATGTAGTTCAGGTACAGTATTTTCTTAACTTACTTGCAGTTTTGAAATGTACTTGTTTTTGTTACAGTTTTGTCTTCATGACGTAGAGTTTTTGTTGGTCATTTGGGAAACTTCCTGTTTTTCATTTAAAAAAGTTGTCTCCAAAGGTTTCTTGTATGCTTGTCTGTGAAACTGAACTTAGTGTTGGAATTACTTGGATCAGTTGAATTTTTGTATTTTAGGTCCCTTGATCTGAATTGTTATGCCAGTGGTTCCTGTGTGGAAAAATACATGGGAAAGGTTAGAATTTGTGCACGCTGAATAATTCAGCAGGGTAATAAAATTAAAACTGAATGCTGAATGAGTTGTGGATCAAGTTTTGAGAAGTATGATTTTCCAACTCTGAGGCACCCGTGATTGTTACTTCTTTGTAAAACTTGCTGCATCTTAAGACTAAATGTTTGTAGGCTTGTAATAGTCTCTCTGCTTTCTGCCAGTAATTTCTTGTGTGTAGAACCAGGAGACAGAAGCCTAACAGCACACATTTTGCTCACAGGTTTTATGTTTATGCAACAGATATTGAGATCATGTATTCTTAAATTGAAATTCTGTGGGCAGATGCTGGGAAAGTGACTAAAAATTGGCATGACTAATTTCTAAGATATTGTAGTTGGTACTAAATGCTGTTACTTTTCGATAAACTCTTACAATCCGCAGCAGTGTGTGCACTGAGCCAAGTGTCATGCATTCAGCGGAATTTGACAGAATTTTGTGTTTTAGGAAATCAATTTCTTGTTTCATTCTGCAGTTTGTTACTTACTTATTTTTGTAATGTTTTCTTGCATGCATTATTTATAAATTTAAGTGCACCATTGCAATGTTCTCAGTATCAGGCATAAAGTACTGAAGTAAGTGTAATTTGTTCCTTTTTGGGTAATTCCCCGGCGTCTGAGTTCAAATTGCCGACGTTTCAGAACTCACTGTCGGTTCTATCTTCATAGGTAGGCATTCACTTGCCTATGAAGATGGAACTGACAGTGAGTTCCGAAACATCGGCAATTAGAACTCAGACGCCGGGGAATTACCCAAAAAGGAACAAATTACATTTAGAACGTGGCGAAAGCTTAAAAACAAGACATACTGAATTAAGTGTTTTGGTAAATATTTCACAATGGAGGGGTGCATAAATTGACTGTAGATAGTAAGTTGTCAGCATGGAATGGGGTTGCATTATACCATTTTTTATTTAAGAGTTACCAAATGCACAATTGTAAGCTTACAGAATCAGTCAGTACAAGTAAAAGATGCAGAAGCCGTTGCTTTCCAACACTACGAAGAAAGCATGTACAAAGAAACAAACACATGATTCCACATAGTGTGGATGTTTTGGAGCAACTTGCTGCCTCCATCTTCAGGCTAATAGAGAGAGAGACATGCAGGTCTAAGTCACATTACAGCTTCGGTTGGTTAGTTGCAAAGTGACTTTGACTTACATGACTCGTTCTTTACTTTCCCATGGTGTTCTCACTCACTCACACACACTCACTGTCACCCCCCACCCCCTCGCCCACGCATACTCACGAGCCCTCATTGTTGACAGCTTGATTATTACGTAAAAATTCCACAACGTAAATAGAATCATGATGTTAAGATATGTGTTATTTTTAAGTTGGTGAATGCACATTTTATATAGCATTATGTGGACGTGCTGTACGTTTCATTGTGATTAATGCTGAGGGGTACCGCACCTTTTTGAATGCACTGTATTCTCTACAGTAGTTTGCAGAATAAGATTAATTTGTCCTGTTCCCAAAACTCAAGTGAAATACATGCAGTTTAAATACTTAATTCATTGTGTAGTCTGCGTTACAGCAGGTCCATGGCCTCTTCCAAAGTGAGTTCCCCACAGAGTGTGATCTAGTGCTTTGTCTTTCAATTTCCAGTATTCCCTCGTTTCCTTAAGGTCATCCAGCAGCTGATTACATCTGCTGTGTCTTACCATCATTCTTTTCTTCCATCTTTCCTTCAGTAGCTTATTTTAGAAGGCAGTTCCTATGCAAGGTTTGACGAACTCAGTCTTTTTTTATGGTATGTAGGATATTCCTCTCCTCCTTGACCATGTGTAATACTTCATTTCTCACATGATCAGGCCAACTGATTGTCTGCGTGCTTCTCCAGCACCACATTTCAAAACTTCCCAGTTATTTGTCATCTACGCTGTGAAGTGTCCATTTTTGAGCACCATGTACAGCTATGCTCTAAATGTAGCACTTTACTAAGCTTCTTCCTTAAATTTAAGTCCAGGATGGTGGTGAAAAGGGTCTTCTTCTTCTTCTTCTTCTTCTTCTTCTTTTTGAATGCTGCTTTTGCCATGGCATTCCTAGATGTAATCTCTTGTGTACACATGCATCGTTTGTTATTGTGCTACCCAAATAGTTGAAATATTCCACATTCTCTGTTTGTGTTTGACTTATCATGTTCTGTATTGAGAATGGTTACCTTGAGATTCTCATTACTTTAATTTTTTTTCACATTTCCTATCATCTGAGAGTTTCAGTTCCAACAATCATGTGCTGTAGCATTGTTTCTTCCTTAGCCAGCAGCACAGTGTCATCTGAATATTTCACAGTGTGAATTACTTTTCCTCATTTTTTGACTCTCCAAACCCTTCAACAGCTTTCATGGTAACATACGTACTGTATAAGTTGAATAGAATCAGCAACAAATAGAAACTTTGTCTAACTCCTCTTCCAAACTTCAATTTTCTTTTCTGTCCCTGGTCCAGTCACACTTAACACTTATCCATGTACAGTTTGCTGATAGATGTCTTTTGCATCATTGAAACAAGTTTGCCCTGTGATCTGCATTAATTTGGTCCAGTTTACATGGTCAGATGGCTTCTGCCTGTCCATGAAGCAAGCACACAATTCCATGTCTATGTCAAAAGTTCTGGTACTATTCTTAGCATCCCAATTCCATTTTTAGTTTGTATTCCATTCCTAAATTCAAACTAATTTCTCCAATCCCTTCCTTACTATTCATTTCAGTCTTTCTTCTAAAATATCCTCGCTGTTTTCTTTGCTGTATGTGCGATGGTTGCTGCATTTTGTAGCTTTTGGATTCTTCTTGAAGGCAATCATTGTAACTTCAGTGAAATCCTTGAGCCACTCTCCAGTTTCATATATATTGATCCATTGTGTCATTAGTTTGAGGCCATTTTCTCCCAATAATGTAAGTACATCTGCAGGTACATCATCATTTCCTGTAGTATTTGTAGAAAAAATCTTTCCTGAAAATAATATTTACAAATATTTTTGGTTGTATGAATTTTTGTGTGTATTGCTGGTCTTTTCCTTTTTATGCAACATTGTGTGGCTAGTAGTAAGCTGTTGTATCCCATTTTCATATAAGTAGCCATGTGGAACTGATTAACATCTTTGTTTGTGTTACTGTAAATGCATTTTTCCTTCAGAGTGAGTTCACAGCAAGTAGTTGCAAAAAATATGCCCTTCAGCTTCTCTGCATCTGTCTGTCTGTATGTAACAACCCAAGAACTGATGAACAGTTGCTCATCAAATATGTCATTGGGTAGTTTACTATGTACAGTTCATGGATGCATTCCAGTTTTGACTAATTTGGACAACAAGAAACGGACAGTTTACATGACTGTGTTCTGCTGTTTCTGTGCATGTATTTAGCATAGCTTGATAGGTGTATATCTGAGCCAGAAATGTTTTGAACAGAAGTTGTAATGGAAGATGAAACATATGTCATTTCCATTTCTTTTTCTTATACATCTCGCACTTTTCAAGATAATTATGCAAGTGGGAGAAAACACACTACTATAATATTTATGCTTTGTGTACATGTTCCACTTGTTTTTATTCTCCTATAGTTGTCACAACTTAATGCCCACCTTGCCACTATTCCCACACCAGAGGAAATGCTTACTTAAACTGTAGCATGTTTTGTTGTGCCACTGTCATACTTATGAATATTTTTAGTAGTTGTAACATTGAATTAATAATATGTTGTAAGTAACATACAAATATGAACATTGTTTATTGCAAACAGTAGTTCTTTTGGATGTATTAGTGATTTTTAAATTGTTGTAATAGAGTTATTTATGGTCTGTTGTACGAATATCAAAAGTAATTGTCATAGTACTGCATATGAACTGTAAATTAATGTACATTATTTAATATCCTTTTTCCAATGTTCTACCTGTAGATTATGTACATGATGAATGTTCAATTTTGGAAAGGTGGGGGTTATAACACAAACTGTGATAGTATATTGAAGTTTGGTAGGTTCATTTCACAACTTTCTGAATTGAAGATAAATTTTATACTTACTAAGGCAATTGTCACAGAATTTGTTTATGTGTTATTTTCACTGCTGATTACTGGTGTTATATCATTCTGGGGTTCTATTCTCATTCAGAATTGTACTTCCAGTTTGCTGCCACATTCTGGTTGGAGTACTAAGTGTCGCGGTTTTTATATACACATGTCTGTTTAGACCTGAAACAATTCAGGCCTTAGTATCTGTATTGAATATCATTTGTTTCTATTTGTGAATACAGCACACCATCCGAGGTGATATCTGTTTTCTGAGTTTAAAGATATGTAGATGTAGCAGAAAGAATAATCTGACAGCTCTGTTTTTATGGCTGGTATGATATTTATTGATTCATAAAAATTTCAGGACATCACTAAAGTTGTTAAAATTTATGAAATATTTAATTTATGTTACATTTCTTTACTTTTTATGAGATTTGAGGTTCTCACAGAAGTGTTGTGTTGATGAAGATTGAAGCCTTTAGCCAATTCCCATGTCTGTATGGTCTTAGGCTGAGCAAGTGCTGAGGTTGTGGATTCAGATCATTTGCGTTGTATGTATTTTTTTTAAATTCCACATTTCCCTGTAACCATAACTTCTCAGTTTTGGGGTTTTACCAAGGACTGGCTGCACAACATAGATGAAATTTTAAAGGCCAAAAGTTGATGTAAGGGGACTTGTGATATCAGGTAATAAGTTGTTGTTTGGTGTTGGAAGAAACTCTTACTTAATGACATTCTAAATCACATCCTAACTTATGTACTTGTTAGAAGTTTGAAAGAAATTGGAACCCACTTAGTATGATGCTATTTGTAAAGCTTTTCACATGTGTTTTGTTACCACTAAATTCCTTTGCATCTGTAGATGTGCAAGAAGTGGATTTTGTTTTTGTCGCAGTATTGATCTGTAGCTGCTTGCACTGAAAGTAACACTGCTCAAGATGTTCAGAGTTCAAGACACAAGAAAATTTTATATTTCAGTCATTTTTTTGGTATGGCATCACTCTCAGCACTCTTGTTGTGTATTTGAAAAAAATAATTGAAGTCTGTATGCATATATTTTAAATAATTAACAGTTTTTGGGTTTTGCTGACCCCCTAGTGATAAATAATTTCTACACATTTGTCTTGAAGCTTTTATGGTAACATATTTCATAAAATTTGCTGGTACCACAGCCATGTCAGCATCCCATTGCGGTTGTTGGCTCAAGAAGATTTTATTGAATTTTATTGCTGCAAAGAGATTCAAGACATTTCACCAACCTTTATGGGGAGGATATGAATCATTATTTCCAGTACAGTTTATGGTAGTATGTCTGACATAGTTTTGTTACTCACAGATATACCAATAGCTGCTCTGGAAAAGGAAGTGACTCTGTTGTTAAACTGATATTTCTATTCATTTATCCAGGGTGGTAGTGAAAGTAGCTCATCAATGGACCCACAACTAGAACGTCAAGTGGAAACAATACGCAATCTTGTAGACTCGTATATGAAGATTGTAACCAAAACCACTCGTGACCTTGTACCGAAGACCATTATGATGCTAATCATTAACAATGCAAAGGACTTCATCAATGGTGAACTTCTGGCACATCTGTATGCTTCAGGAGACCAGGTAAAGGTAATCGTATTGGCTGTGTCCAAGATTTAATTGAAGTCATTGCACACCTTTGTAAGTGTGCTCTTTGGATAATGTGAACCTTTAATTATTTTTACCAGATCTTGTAAATGAAACCAACTTGGTGCACGACTTAGTGTATTTCGTCAATTATATGTATAGCCTGTACCATGCATAGCTGACTGCCTGGTAAGCAGAATGCTTACCAGGCAATCAGATATACAGAATAACAGTACCAAGTGTCGCATAAATACACTAGTTTCTCCTGATGATGGACCTGGAGAGGTCCGAAACATGTAGAGGTTATAAATATAATTGACGAAATACACTAAGAATAAGTTGTGCACCAAATTGGTTTCAATTACAAGATTGTATAGACATGTACAGTCGACAGAACATAAAATTTTACCAAATTATTTAGAGATTGACCAATAAGAGACTTATTCTGGGCTGTTACAAAGTCAGCCACTTCGAATCCTAATTATCAGGCACTTATGTAACTTTTACTACCATTCATAAACACACCTGTCCTATGTGTGGTGTTAGAAGTTAATGGATTTGTGAAAACAAGTTTAATTCACATAACATATATACTGACTAACTCCATGGAGCAGATTTCCTCCTGAGAAGCTAATAGTTCTAAGCTCTTCAAGAAATTTCCCATATTTTATTGAACCTGAAGGTTCATTATTACATTCACAAGATCGTGCCACTGTTTTTATCCTGAGCCAGACAAATCCTGCATACACCATCCCATATTATTTCTTTAAGATCCATATTAATATTGTGTACTCATCTGTGCCTGTATCTTCCAGTTTTATCCTGGTTATGCCACCAAAACTTTATTTGCTTTCTCTGCGTGCATGTATTGTTACTGATATACTTCTTTCAGAATTACTTCCAGTCTTAATTTCCGGTGAACAAAGACGGATGAACTTCGGATTTATGAAGGGCTTGACTAGATTCACGTATGCAAGGCTTGTGCTTTGACAGTGCAGCGTAAGAAAATGTGGACAGTTACCTGCTTACCAGACAGGTTTCTAGCTTATTACCCCAACATTTGCAATCTCAAGATTATACATATCTTATTCCACTGTAATAAGTATTTTTCTTGTGCACAGTGAAAGGCTAAAACACTGCACCATGCTAACGTAATCTTTTTCAGATAGACTCAATTCAGCAATTCAGATATGGCTTCAAGGACATGTAGTATGCAAAGGGTTGACTATATGGCCAGTGGGCTCAGTGAATATGCTTTGTGTTATTGTATATTTGTGGGCATGTGCCGTGTAACTGTGAAACTCATCTGTGATATACAACTCAAATGCACGTGCGCACGACCCACTTTCACTTTCTTGTTCGATTTCAGTACAGTTCAACCAACAGAAACACCACCACCATCTCCACTTTGTATGTACATACTGACATACCATTTTCACGTACTATAGTATATAGTTTTGTTTATTTATAAATATTTTAGCTACCTCCTACACACACACACACATTTCATATATTTCAGGAAGGTATCAACATGTACACAGCATATCAACATGCAACTCAGAACATATAATTTTATCAGTATTTTGTATTTTAACTTGGATTTGAAACTTTTATATAAAACTTGACATTTTATATTGGTGTGTTAAATTGTTTTGATGTTCTGTGTAATATATCCTTCAAAGAACATTTTCATCTAGATGGCCACAATAGGTGGCTGAAACATGTAGCGAGCTACGCTGTTTATATACAATAAATATACATATCTGTATATGCGCTTATTGGTCATATTTCTCATAATCTTACATATTACTTGCCCCATATTGTGTAATACAGTATAATTCACAACTGAGTACAAAATTTGAGAGGTTTTAATGAGCTCTTAGAAAAACTCATGCAGTAAGTGCAAGCTGGTCACAGTAAGTTTGAACTTGGTAACATCTAAAACAAGAAATGTGTTAAGTTTATGAAGCTGCCAAAATGTATGTTACAGCAACACAGATGTAGGCAGTTCTTTCTGTAATTAAGAGGCTGCTTGTAGTGGATTATGACTGTAGTTGCTTTTGATTTTAAAACACCTGTGACTTCTGGTAAATTCTCAATTTGTTTATAACAGTAAATTTACTTATTTAATTTTGAATTGGTTATTTCCTGTTATGCAGTTTTTTCCTGTCTTTAGAATTGGCATAAAATTTCCATTAATAGATGCAGGGGCCATAAACCAATATCTTGCCAAATAGGAGAGACATGAAGAATGTTTAATATGTTAAAGGGTATAACTATCTTAATGGCTATAAATTTTTAGTTCACTCATGTTGCTGTCTAGTCATGTCTCAGAATGTGCAATTGTCAGTAATTATCTTGTTTGAAATAGGCACAAATGATGGAAGAGAGCCCAGAAGAGGCTCTAAAACGTGAGGAGATGCTGCGTATGTACCATGCATGTAAGGAAGCCCTTCGTATAATAGGTGATGTATCGATGGCTACGGTAACGACTCCAGTTCCACCTCCTGTTAAAAATGATTGGCTGGCATCAGGATTGGACAATCCGAGGTAATCTGTCTCTCTGTGAGTGAATACTTTATCAAATACGGAGACATCCACATGCTTTTAATTTGTTGTACATAAACCAGTGTTCTGACAAATGTCCTGGTTATGGCCTCACCCAGCACAGTGCCTTGTGGACAGAGCAAATAATAGTTGAGTAAAGAGAAACCAACTTGATGCCACTTATTTTATTATTTTATTCAATGCTCAACATGTTTCGGACGTTAATACATCCATCTTCAGGAGCTTGCGACTAATTCGTAGTTATTTCATGGGTTGTATTTGTAAGAAGTATAGAGCTATTGTGTTAGCTTGTTATTTATTAGGGCGTTGTTGGTCTTGATGTGTATGGCTGTATTAGAGAATGTGTTTCGATAGTATGGCTGACATGGTGTCTTATGGTGATTGAGTGTATTGTGTAGCATGTTGTGATAATGTCTCCAAAATATTGTATCTGCACTTCCACATACCTGGTTCGGTGTGTGTTG
>Ga0123355_10019248_pt1 | contig 10866 bp, 9 predicted proteins | sample TergutEmb28metaG_3_FD_89872 | JGI IMG/M metagenome (GOLD analysis project Ga0123355, IMG submission 89872) | Embiratermes neotenicus P1 segment gut microbial communities from Petit-Saut dam, French Guiana - Emb289 P1 | ecosystem: Host-associated > Arthropoda: Insects > Digestive system > Gut ...
AATGCAGTATCTCAAGTGTGAGCCTTGGATGCCACTTCATGCTGGTTGATACTGATATTTTCCAGCGCTATATAAATATATATGTATATATATATATATATATATATATATATATGTGTGTGTGTGTGTGTGTGTGTGTGTGTAGGGTTATGTGTATTTCATTTTCTTTAGCCACTATACAAACGGTCAGAACAGAAATTTGCCAGAAGATCATAATAATCTGTACCGTTACTCAGACTGAAACCTCAGAAATATGGTGTGCCCTCCAAAACTCTAAGATCTGTTGGCAGCTCTTGCAGGAAAATAAGTAGTAATATTGCCAACATAATGTTTGAGAAGAGAAGAAATTTTCCAAATCAGTTAAACTGCATTTCGTGCCTTTTTGTGCATACGCATTATAGTGTCATATTACAAATTAAGAATTCATTATTCTGTGTGTTTGTGTGTGTGTGTGAATGTATGTGTGTACATACAGGTGAGTGAAAAATGCATGGCCAATCCTGCAGAATGTAGTAAAAAATTTTTTTATGAATGTAGGCCTTCTGAAACATCCTTTCTGTGTTATGGCCTCCTGAAGGCAAAAGTAAATGCTCCAAGTGTCCACCGTGAGCTGTAACACAAGATGTTGCATGTCTGAATAGAGATTGCCTGAGTCGCTGGAAAATTTCAGGTGCTGTAAGAATTACTTCAAATCCGTTTCGTATTCATTGTTTTAAGTCCTGGATGTCACTGACTTCTGTAGCATGACGAGTAGAGTTTACGCCTTTATGGAAACCATCCTGCTGTGTTAACTACTGAATAAACTACACCTTTTCTGTTGAACACAACACAGGTTTATATAAAATCGAGTTGTGCCTTTACATGTATGAAACATGTTTTGTCCTTTTCTCAGGCCATCATTAGGTATGTCAATACAAAAATCTTATAAAGGAATATATAACAAGATAAGATTTAAGGAGCCTGTTATTTATAGTCTCTTTTTGCTTATAATGTTAAAATATAGCATGTAAAAATGTATAAAATATAAAGTATAAAACATAAATTATCCTTAAAAGTGTGTGTGTGTGTATATGTGTGTGTATATATATATATATATATATATATATATATATATATGTGTGTGTGTGTGTGTGGGCACGCGGTGGTGCAGTTGGTTGAGGCACTGCGCTACAAGCCGGAAGGTCGCAGGTTTGATTCCTGATGGTGTCATTAGAATTTTTCATTGACATAATCCTTCTGTCTGCACTGTGGCCCTGTGGTTGAGTCAGCCTCCAACAGAAATGAGTACCAGGAATATTTCCTGGGGGTAAAGGCGGGCAGTGCGTAGGGCTGACAACCTTACCATCTTCATATGCCGATTGTCTTGAAATCTGGGAGCCTCACCCTCCTGGAGGGCCTGTCCAGGCCTGTAAAGGGAATACTTTACCTTATATATATATATATGTATATAAGGATTGCTATTGACTTTAGGCTCTCATCTGTTGTAGTGAGAGGTTTTCTTCTATGCTTTGTGTATTATATTTGATGTGGCATGGTATCTTTTTTCATTTTCATGCTTTGAATATAAGTTCTTATTATCTGTATTACAAAAAAAAAACAAGGGGCCCCTTAGAATTTATCACGTTGTGTCTCCCTTTATAAGAATTTTGTATTGACATGCCTGATGATGGCCTGAGAAATAGCTGAAATATGTAGCATACACGTAAAGGCACAACTCGATTTTAAATAAACCTGCATTATGTTTTACGGAATAAGTGTGGTGTGTTTGGTGGGCCTTAGATGTCCCCAGAGATAAAAAATATAGGGGTTTTAAATAAGGAAAATGAGCAGGCCATGCCGTTGGTTCACCTCATTCTAACTGTTGTTCTGGAAAGTTGGTCAAGAATTCCCAAATGGCAAGAAGAAAATGTGGAGCGCAACCATGCATGATCCAGAATTACCTAGTCTTCAGGTCCACATATTGCAGCAGCTTTGGAAAGGCCTTTTTGTAGGAAATTGTGGTAAACAGCCTTATTCTTATGTGGTGGAAGGAAGTATGATACCAGAAGTCTGTCTGCTGCAGTTCGTGGCCATAAATTTAGAGAAAATTGTTGCTGGTGCCTGGAATGTGAGGTTCCATGTGTTTTTCATTTGCACATGCATGCTGTTTATGGAAATTGATTATTCCATATCTTGAAAAGTATGCCTCATCAGTAAATAAAATGAAAGATGCAAGTGCAGGATTACCAACACATTTTCAAAGAAACAACTTGTGAAATGTTCTTTGTGGTATGTAATCAATTGGCTGAAGTCCTTGCAGTTGTTTGAGTTGGTAGGGGTAGAGAAACTGTACGGGGGACTTATGCAATGCTATGTCCTGTGGATCTCTCTCATGTGGCTGTTCTTGTGCTTGTCTCTGGACTTGCAGAGCTGAGATGTTTGAATGTTGTTTGTGTACACCCATGGTCATTTGCCTGTTAATTGTACTTTTTTCTCTAAGCCATCCATGGTGAAAAAAGTTTTTTGGTCTGGAATATGTGAAAAATGTTCTTGGTACATATGACATGTGTCATGTTCACTGCCATAAGCTCTGCCAAACATTAGATGCATTTTTTTTATGTTTTGTTGACCATGCATCTCAGTATAATCTTAGTAACTGGCCAACTTAATGCAAAAATTCTTGTTTTATAATAAGTTTATTATATTCCTCTACATGTTTTTATTTTTATTCCTCTACATGTTTCGAGCACAACAGTGCTCGAAACATGTAAAGGAATATAATAAACTTGTTATAAAACAAGAATTTTTGCATTAAGTTGGCCAGTTACTGAGATCAGATTCATGTTGGTCATTTTGCGTAAGTGTACTCAGCCATTTCACCAGTTTGATGCTTGAAGTAGAATACACAAACTGGTATTAGTTTGCTACACAGAGACTGCCTGCTGCTTTCCTGTGTTGTCACTGTGTGAAAGTTACAACTGCTGCAAGTTGCATATCATCTTCATGGATACGCAAGATGGACACTGCGAACATTTTCTTTAATCATCAAGAGGCCGTAACTTGGAAACCACACTTCAGATGGCCTGTGTTTGTGTAATATTTTTTCTTATAGTATGGTGTAGGTTAACGTTTTCTAGACTTGGCCATACATTTTTCTTCATCCTGTATGTATGTATGTATGTATGTATGTGCAGGTCCCCAGTGGCCTAAACCAGGTGTCTGAAGCATGCAGCCTGTCAGTTCATTTCACTGATCTTATTTGAATTGTAGAATGTGTCCTAGCTCATTGCCAAAAATTTAAAGAATTTTTTTGTCACAGGTCTAATGGCTGAAAAACATTTGTTGTTCCTGGATGGTAAAAATTCAGTGGGATTTAAATTCAGTAATTGTAACGTTTTTTGATTATGTTATTAAAAGTATGAAATATTCATAATTATCTGCTTATTTTTAATGAAAATATTGTCCATTTTATTGCAAAAAAGTGATGTGTGGTCCATTTTACTTTTCAGAATTGTTTGGCCTGTGTACTGTTTTGAGTTTGAGACTGTTGCCCTAAACCATTAATGAAGATGAGAGATAATTCAGGTGGCTGTGCCCAAGAGCAGTTTTGGGTCTCTGAAATATACTTGAATTTATTTCATATTTGGAAGGAAATGGGTTGTGTGGATGAGGGCTGCTATAGGATTGTGTCCACTAATGGTTTGCATTATTAGTGTCTTTGAATCTTTGGCTGCTGGTACCAAAGATTTAGTTAATTAGTAAGATGGTTTATAGGGATGCGTGTGTATGATGATAGGAGGTGGATGGCACTGGCTCAGGATTTTGTCTGCTGCGGCACTTTCGTGTTAACAGTGTTGAAACTGTGGGTTGTTGTACCAGAGAGCTACTGAATTAGTGGGATGGGTCTTTGGGGAAACTTGGGGGGAAAGGAGGTGAATGGAAGTGGCTCAGGATTATATCCATTGTAGAGTTGTGGTATTATCTTTTGTGTTCTGGTGCCTGCGAGTGAGTTTATGAAGTGATGTAAAAAATTGTAAGTTTTGGGAATGATGTTCTGTGATATAATGCCGTGTCACGGGGCAGCCATGATCTGACATTTTGCAGGAAAGCAAGATCTGCCCTGTGACACAATGTCACATCTCAGAAGAAGGGAATCACTAAAAAACTGCACTTGATAGATGCAAGTGGTACATGAAGTGTGATACAAATGCTGTCTTCTGGGCCTTTGATTCCCTGCAGAATGCATGTAAAATTCAGCCTGCCTCTCTGTCTCTGTACATATATAACAAGTTGAGAAGCTCTGAACAGATTTTTATGACATTTGATACTTGTGAATTTTATGCAAAAATTGCCAAGCTTTTGCATTTTTCATTTAGATAGGCAGTTTTAATGACCAATGTAAATAAATAACTATATGCATTTTTTTTGTACACCTGAGCTTTCAAATTCCTGCTCTGCATACATGCCTCTTCATATTTTATCACCACTGTTGCTTGGTTATGGCCAAACACTATCCAGAATGCTAGATTTCCATTTTCGATTTATGGGCATCAGCATGAGATAGCGAAGTTGAAAGTGAGAGATGATATTTAATTGTTAAGAAAAACACAGGAAGCATGGTCTAGTGTGTCATAAATGATCAATAAGCGGTATTTCAGAATATGAGGTACCTTATCTTACTGTAAATTCATATCTTCATAATTTAAATTAAATAAATTTTAGATGAGTAAGCATACCATAATATCATATGCATACACTTCCTAACTTCTTGTTATGCCAAAGAGTAATATCCTCTTTTAGGTAAGTGTGGACAGGTTCGACTCAGGCCTTGTGTAGCATTCCATCTTAATTATATAATCATTTTACCTTACATTGCTGTACAATTACTGTAACAGTGCGCCAGTTATTGACACTTCTCACGTGTATGCTAATTGACAGGCATTCATACATGAACGGACTGACATCTGGTCTATAGCTGCTTAGTTACAAGTATTTACTATTCCATAGCCAAACATGTGGGAATGTGTCTTGGTTTCAGAGTCATTGCTCCACAAAATGTGGGTCATGTCTGGAAAGACCTTTGTCAGGGACATGTGACTTGAGTTCCAGTCTGTCTGTTGTACTAGCTAGACCAGTGTTTTGCAACTTTTCAAAGCAGAGGAACCTCTAAAATAATTTTTCCTGTCCCGGCGAACCGCTACGTACGAAAATCTTTGCAGGCCAGAAAGTTTCTAGCGGGGACTGCAATTCTTAAATTATTGTCAAAAAAATTTATGTGTAAAGAGTTGCTGTGTATATGTCAGCTTGTACTTCCTACCTTTTTTTTGTGTTTAATGTAGTATTATATGTCAAAATATCAGAAACTTCAGTACTGCTACTACTCGATATTTCGAGGGATATCTGGAATTTTTCGCGGTGTTTCAAAATTTTTATTTTTTATTCCACGATTTCTTGCGGAGCCCCTAACGTTTTAAGGAACTGTAGTCTTCCGCAGAACTCTGGTTGGGAAACACAGTGCCATACCGTTGGGAATTGTGGTCTGTCAGGATTGTATGCTTTGTAGTCTAGTAGGTGGTTTCAGGTGTAGGCTTGTTAATAGGAACGTGCTGCCGATGTGTGGGGATTGAAAAATAAGTGGTATTATTTAAGCCGGAGGTGGCGGGATTCTTTGTATTGTTAGTAAAATCTACAAAACTACGTGGTATTGTAACGCAGAAGACCACCACTTCATTATCACCACCTTGAGAACGCATTTCATCTCCATTGTATCCCACCTGTCAAACACTAGTTGTGTGCCTACTTTGATTCGTACAATAAAGTCTGCCTGAACGGTAAAAACCAGTTGGTCTTTGTAATGGAGCTGAAGTTTGGTCTTCGTTCTTCTGGAATGTTGCACGGCGTAGGTTAGTGATTGGTTACCGACGTTTCGGGACAGTGTCGGCCCCATCTTAAATGGTTTTCGGGGCCTTTTTCTGTGGCTGCTTGACCCTTGAAGATGGGATCGGTATGTTGTTCCGAAACGTCGGTAACCAACTACCAACCTATGCCGTGCAACATATCACAAGAGCGAAGACACCAACTACGTCGTGGTGGAAGACTGAAGTCGCGCCGAAGTGTGTTGATTGAGAAGGAAGAAATACATTTTTAAATTATGGTTTAGGTGACCGAGGCTTCAAAAGGTCATGTATTCTACGGGATATTCTTTTTGCTGCTGCTGCTGCTACTACTGTGTCCACACTGGCCCTGGGCCCAGCAGCATACATCCTTTGGCTATCAGTGCTTCCTTCCCTCTGGATACAGCAGCTGGAGCATGAAGTTGGCATTCACCGTTCTTCAGTGCCGATGTCTGAATACGTGGATATTGTTTCCTTGCCCCTATACTCCTTCATTTGAACGGTCAGTAGTGGGAGTGAGAACATAATGAAAACTGCACGCGTGCGTCATGCCGCGGTTTTAGTCTTTCACATAGTGTCGGCTTGTTGAACTGCAATGTTTTATGGAATTAAATTACACCTTACAAGCATTTATAGCTGTTGTTAGGAGTTCTTGTATTGTTTGATTAGACAGGGTAGCTTCCCCTCGTTGCTCTTGATAGGCTTGCAAACCAAGTTATGCTGTGCTCTGATTTTTTTAACTGAATTTTTACTGTTTTTTGTAACTTGAATGCATTGTTACGACGTTTGGATTTGGAGACTTTTGTCAAGTAAGTTCTTTATATTGTGGGCTTGTTATATATTACACCACATAGTATGGTAGTTGATTGTCTACATTTCAGAGGAATGTAGAAATGAAGTATTACATAGAGTCAAGGAGGAGAGGAATATCCTACATACAGTAAAAAGAAGGAAGGCTAACTGGATTGATCACATCTTGCATGGGAACTGCCTTCTAAAACACTTTATTGAAGGAAAGATAGAGGGGTAGAAGTGACGAGAAGAAGAGGAAGAAGACGTAAACGTCTACTGGATTGTGTTAAGGAAATGAGAGGATAATGGGAATTGAAAGAGGACGCACCAGACGGCGCTATATGGGGAAATCGCTTAGGAAGAGGTTGTGGACCTGTCGTAAGACAGACTACGGAATGTTGAATGAAGATACTACTTCCGTCTTCATGGTATAAGTGAAGGTGGAAGGAGCGTATTTCAACGAGACGTCAGTAACCACATATCAGACCACACGATGTCTGTTAAAGTTACGGCAAAGCTGTCTCGGGTCTTAAACGGCGCGCCATGAAGACGTAGGAGGGAGTGGCTGCATATAAGTGCGGAGATGCCGTGCTAGCTAGCTCAGTGTGTTGTCTATATTAGGGGATGGACGACCGGGTTCTCCTGTACGGTGTCATGGTGCACAGTGTTCATTGGGCACCGAAGTCTGTTTACCCTGGTGTAAAGCGGCCGGCGCGTGAAGCTGGCCCTTCACCTCAAGTAAGAGTATACTTTCACAACGACGCATATGCCTGACTGTGTTTCGATTTGATGTGATATAAATCAGCTACTGACATAATATTTGGTTGTGTGAACACTGCAGAAGTAAGACCGTCTTCATTGCCAGTATGTTTTAACAGTTGCGGTGAGAGTAACATCAGTTTGATTTACCCCAGGTGTTTTATGAGCCTGCAAGACAGGTTGTAGTACTCGGGGTTATTCACTGTGCTGTGGGCTGTTGCATTAATGGGGGAACACAGATGTGAATGTCTGTATCTTACTGAGTATAGTAACTGGGATACGGGCTGGACGACCGGGAAATCCGGATGTATTCCAGCCAAGACGGAGATTTTTGTCTTACCCTCACCGTTAAAGCCGGCTGTAGGGGTCCTCTCAGCCCTGTATCCAGTGAATACTGTACTTTCGTTTTTAGTGGAGGCAAAGCGGCATTGCGCAAAGCAGGCCACTTACGCCGTCTAGTGCTGGGCTTAACAATGCGTGGATCTGTAGGTCTACGTCCGATTTCCTTTACAACTTCATGACATGGGGTTGAGTTAAGCACAGACAGCTTTAACGTTAGCACAGGGCGCGGGGGAGAATGCTGCCCACCGACCACGAGATGATTCTTACTATGAATGCAATAGATGCGCATACGCAAGATTTCATGGCGATTGACGAGTTGCTACTACCCATCCAGAAAGCATTCTCACATAGCACGCGCTGATTACACGCTACTCTAAATGCTTGATTTTTTTTAAGTCTGTGTAGTAGTGGTGGTGGTGGTGGTGGTGGTGGTAGTAGTGGTAGTAATAGAATAGTCTGCCGCCCCTACCAGTAGCGGCCCAGCAGTATCCCCCCCCCCCATCACGCCAGGTACGCCCACTCGGCCCCGTCGGGATCATTGCGCGGTCTGTAAGAAAGACGAAGTGACATGAGGATGGAGAAACTTAATGAGGGACTGCTGTCAGTACTACAGGTATTAAGATGATCAAATGATGGAGGGTGAGATGGTAGGGCTTTTGGCATGCATGGAAGACGTGAAAAATTAATACCACATGTTGGTAGGAAAAACTAAAGGAAAGGACCACTTGCAAGATCTAGGTACAGTTGTTAGAATGACATTTAAGTGGTTCTGACCGAAATAAGGAGGGTGTGGATTGAATTCAAATGGCTAAGGATAGGAACCATTGGCGAGTTCAGGTGAACGCGGTAATGAACCTTTGGGTTCCATAAAATCTGGGAAAGTTTTACTAGACACGCAACTGTCAGTTTTTCAGTAAGAGTTTTGTTTTGTTGTATTAGAATCGTGAACCATTTATGTTGAATTTCATTTGTCATTTGTCTCATTTTAGGCGCGATAGCAAGATTACGAAAAGCGAGTATCAGCTTCGCCATGTCTGTCTGCCTGTCCACAAGGAACAACTCCGCTCCCACTGGACGTTTTTTCATGAAGTTTTGTGTTTAGGTTTTTCGAAAATCTGCTAAAAAAAATCGAAGTTATTTTAAAATCTGACAAAAATAACTGATATTTTACAGGAAGACCTTTGTGTTTTAATGACATCTCACTGTGTTTCTTAGAATGAGAAATGTTTCAAACAGAAAATATGGTGAAAATCAAAACACATATTTTATGTTCAATACTTTTTTTCAGAAAATCTTGCTTTTATGAGATAAAGTGGAAAAATGTGGTATAGCCGGAGGGATAGGTCACAAATGACAGTATAATATGACAGCGCATGCACTTTGCACGACGGATAACTAAGGCTACAGACAGACAGACACACACACACACACACACACACACACACATGCACTCAGAATGTGTAATACATATTGCTTTCCACGGCAACAGTGGTTACGCGAACGCGCCACGATGTTATTACAGTTTATACCTACGTTGCCTGTTGTTAAAATTATTTAATTGCATGGTTGGACTGTTTAACCCTTTGTCGCCTAACGACCGCTATATTGGTCGTACCGCACCGCTAACCTCTAAACGTTGCATTTTATGTATTTATTCAACAAATACAGGTACTGAATATTTTAAACATGGTATATACTCTCCGTTTATTTATCTTCAAAATGCAGTTTGTTTCATAATTCTAACATATTTGGTTCCTGTTTTATTCACATTTTATATACGGAGTGTGCTAAAATTTAAAAAAATAATTCCGGTGCCAAAAGGTTAACGTGGCACACCTGCTTTGTTTTGGGTTTCACTTACAGTTTGGGACTGAGCTCTGCGTTTCCGGAAGGGATTTCATAATATCCCCCTGCTAGATCACGATGCTAGCAATGGAAAAGACATTTCTTCACCAGCTGACAGTTCTTTGCGACCACTGTCTTCACACACTATCCTTTGCAAGAGATGTCTGCAAACGGTGAATGTACCATACCATGTCCACGCGTTCTAATTGCAGCGATATAACGTGTTCCTTCCGCGAATCCTGTGGCAGATGTCCCCTACATTTCGTCACCGTTTGGAGCCGCAAACTGAACCACCGCTGATGCTGGCGCTGTCAGTTGCTTATGGCATCAAGTCACGACCTTCACTTCGATTGTCGTGTTGTACGGACCGATCACATGCACAGTGAATTATGTATGCTGTGCTAGACGAGGGACTTTCTTTTCTCCCGGGATGTGGTTGCTTTACCTGTCCATCTCGCATGTGTACGGTAGCTAAAAATGTAAAGAAGGAGCAGCACTGAAATTAAGAAACTGAAGTTTGTATGTGATGTCCAGTTTCGACCGTCGAATATGAGGCCACAAGGTCGCGGGTCGATTACCTAGTGACCACTGAGGTAGCTAGGATTTTTGGGCCCTTATGCAAAGCTTACCGATGGGCCTTGTTATATCCTTGAGGTACATGACAGCATTTTATAAGATTTCCATAAGTGGGCTGGGTTTGTAAATGAGGCTGTTTATTTAAATCTTGTTGCGCGTTTGAGCTCTCGCGAATGCCTTCGAAATAGCCAGAATGGTATCATGAGTGGTGTCCAGTTAGTGTACGAACAGTAATTACAAGTGTGTGTTGGTGGGCCTCTGTGCTTTGCATTTTCTTTTATATGGTAGCCACGCCTCGGCCAGTGACGCAGTGTCGCATCCCAGAAGAACGAAGACCTCATTTACCCCGCCTGGAAAGCGTAAGAACTCGCATATTGAAGTTCACTCGTGTAATAAAAACATAAAATTCGGCGTACGTACTCGAAGCTTATTAAGAAACCTGTCCTGGTTGTTAATAGCTGTTGTTACCTTACATGTTGGCTAAATGCATTTCGTAAGATGTGTACTGTCCCTTACTCCAGATAATGCATTTGACCTGCACATTGGGTAGAGTCCCTTAACACTTTGACGCCTAACGACCACTATAGTAGTCGTACCGCACCGCTAACCTCTAAACGTTGCATTTTATATATTTATTCAACAAATACAGGTACTGAATATTTTAAGTGTGGTATATACT
>Ga0123355_10019249_pt1 | contig 10866 bp, 9 predicted proteins | sample TergutEmb28metaG_3_FD_89872 | JGI IMG/M metagenome (GOLD analysis project Ga0123355, IMG submission 89872) | Embiratermes neotenicus P1 segment gut microbial communities from Petit-Saut dam, French Guiana - Emb289 P1 | ecosystem: Host-associated > Arthropoda: Insects > Digestive system > Gut ...
ACACAAACACACAATCACACACACTGACACTCAAACATACACTCAAATACACACAGACACACACAAACACACAATCACACACACTGACACTCAAACATACACTCAAATACACACAGACACACACAAACACACAATCACACACACTGACACTCATACACTCAAATACACACAGACACACAGACACACAATCACACACACTGACACTCAAACATACACTCAAATACACACAGACACACACAAACACACAATCACACACCACACTCAAGTAATAACATTATAGCGGCGTGTGAAAAATTGAAATGCTGTCGCTAAGATAATGGACAACTACTGGTACATTTTATTGTGCAAAATATGGAGGGGTACATTTAGAGTACTCGATTTCTAGTGTCGTTTTTTTTAAATTATTCTGGAACTGGAAATCTAGCGACAAAAACGAAACGAAAGGTGCCCTCAGCTCCGTAATGCTACTGCTGCAGTAAAGGCCGGCTGAAATTTTTTTTCTCGCCTTGAGATATTTTTAATGTTTCACTTTGGTCTCGAGATATACTTGGATAGTCTGTACTAATTTCAAACACGTAGATATAGGTAACAATTTCAACCGAAACATTAACTGCACAGCTCGCTTCCATACGACAGGGAAGATAACCAGATTCAGGTTCAACGTGAAGAAGGAAATATACGTTCCGTTAGACCTTTTGGGCAGATGCGCTACTGATTTTCGGAGAGTATAGTTACGAAGATGGCGGGGTGTGATTTTGTCCTTCGTCAGTCACCCTTTTCCCATCACCGGTTAACCAGACCTGTGGTTTTTGTAACGACCTGGTCACTAATGTGATGAAGAAAATGAAAGGCTTAAAATTTAATATTTAAACGTGACAAGAAAAGAAAGATATGGGACACGAAAATGTACATGAAAAACTCGGACGATGATATAAAACTAAGAAATAAGAATAAATATCTTCTATGTTAAAGCCGTGTATTTGCTACGGAGGTACCAAGAATTATGAAGAATATGCCAGCTCAATTTCACTGCAAAATACAGTGAGGAATGTTAGAACGAACGTAATTTATTCTAGCATATCCCGTTCGTTACAGCATCTGTTCGTTATAGCATACTTACTTACTCCATGGTGCAGAGTCCTTCTTGAGAAGCTAACTGGTTTGCAGCTAGTCAAGAAATTCCCCGCATTTCACGGATCCCTATAGTTCATTACCACACTCACAAGGGTCCGACACCTGTCGCTATCCTGGGCCAGCCCAATCCAGTCCATATACCCACGTCCCACCTCCTGGAGATCCATCCTAATATTATCCACCCATCTACGCCTAGGTCTCCCCAGTGGTCTCCTTCCCTTCGGTTTACCCACCAAGACCCTATACACCCCCTCTCCTCACCGATACGCGCCACATGCCCAACCCATCTCATTCTTCTCAGTCTCCTTGCATAACGAGGAGCTAAATGATTTGTACTCCTCACCCAATATTGTGCGGGTGATAAAATCGAGAAGAATGAGATGGGCTGGGCATGTGGCGCATAGCATACATGAAATGTATGTATTTGGGGTAATCTATTCCAGGTCCAGAGCAAAGTTACCATCCAACACAACCACTCAAACAGGAAAAATATGATATAAAATTAGAAAAAATATGAATATAAAAATAATATTAAATTAATTAATTTAACTTTTATACACTCTATATGTAAATTTGAAAAGCACAGACAATTTTCCTTAGTGAAAACTATGAACAAACTTTCCACAATAAAAGCATAAAAAATCTTACGCACAAGAAAATCAGAAACAATCTTCCCCAGTGAAAAGATAAACAAACTTTCCCTAATAAAAAATATTTTCACTGCTAAAGGCGCAAATAAGCATATAATTGAACTAAATTGAAAATTGAACCTTACAAACGATAACAAAAATGATGGGTGACGTTCTAATCAAAACGGAGAGGCCCGACACGTCAAGCGCAAGCGCGTGCTACGTCGGCCGATAGTAGTCCTCCGCGTTCGTTTTTGGCATCTGTGTTCGTTATAGCGTCCTGACTTTACTGATAAAAACTGTTCGTTGTAGCCTACACCACTCTATTTTTTTATAATTCGACATTGAAAATAAATGCAGCAGATTCCTCCGAAACGTACCCCTATGTATCAAACTGCATGAGGTCACGCCCCATAAGACTTTGACTTATGTATTCAAGTAAATCTCATGCAGTCTGATAAAACTGTGTGCATGAAATGATAACACGGCTGTTTCTATCTTCACGTAGTTTCGGCATGAACGAAATGGGAGCCAATAAGCTCCTTCGAAACACTGGCGTATGTGTACCAATCTACACGACCTCATTCTTCAGAAGACGGAAGTATTCTCTATCACCTGTTGGTAGATTTCAGGGATGGAAATTTGCTCACAGTCAAGGCAGTAGATGGGAATGAGTGGTCAGGACACGTCTTGGCCGATTTGTCCTCTGGGAAAGTACTGAAACGTTGTGTTAAATTGCTGCATATTTCATGTCGTGAAAATAATTGAAATGTACTGGATTACACGTGCGTATGCTGCTGTCTTGTAACATTTATGACATTATAATTTGTATAAATTGGTATTTTACTGTGCCAGCTGAAACCAACAGGCTTGCCAGCATTTTAAATTTCAAATTGGATTCCCCCGCAAAGAATTTTAATTACCTCGTCTTGTATTTCTTCGAAACACCAATCAGATCCAGAAATTTTTCAAGTACGTTGTATCCATTATGATGTTCTAAGGTACGGAACAAAGTCTCTCGGCAGTGTGTTCTACATGCCTCTGAAAAACAACAACAACAACAACAACAACAACAACAACAACAACAACAACAATGACGACAACAATAATAATCACAAATTTCACGTGTTACCTCAGGATGTTACCCCTAACACGTGTTAATAACGCGAATAGAATGGAATGGAATAGAAAGTGGGTTCGAACCTTTCCGGTCCCGATGCACGTAGACCTTTTTGACAAGCCTTTTGTGCCCCAAAATCTGATGTCCTGTTCCTTTACTAAAGTTCAAGATTGTCCCACACTTAGATTTCTAACTTCCTCTCGGTTTAAGAAAAAGAGCCCAGATGGTTGTGTCTGTGTGAAGCCAAAACCTCACACTCACACAAAACATGATCTGAGGTTACCTCCTGTGCTCCACACCTCCTATGCAAGGGTGTCAATCAGTCCCCTTATGTCGAAATGTCTTCTCAGGGTGTTATGTCCAGTGAGAAGGCCGGTAACTACCCTGGATTGCATCTTGTTACAGGAGAGTAGCCTAAACTTAGCGACTGGACTAGGGCCCGAGATCAGTTCTGGAGCTTGTCTCTGAGTGCCTGTAAGACCCTGTCACATTGCCATATGCTGGTTTTCCATCCCGATTTTTATGTATATTTTTTGTTATATTCTATCTAGAGACCCCCTAAGGCCGGTTCTGTTCCAGCACACTAGTAAACAATTTCATCCGTTGGGAGCTCACCGGCAATTTCATTTCTACGCACTCCAGAATGTCCGGGGACCCAAAAGAGTCCCACAGAATGGTGCGTGGAGATGTCAATCAACGCTCTTGGGCCCTGCTGTACCAATGGGGACGTTGTTTTAGTAGCCTGAAGAGCATACAAAGCCGCCTGACTATCAGAGTAAATACTAACGGTTTTCTCTGGTCTAGCGTCTGTATGAATTTCACATGCACGGAACAAGAGAGCGCTTATCTCTGACTCGAAAACAGTAGCTATTTATCTGCAGAGATATTGAGCCTTCTTCCCGAAGATTGCCCATAGACTCAGGCTTCGGTCCCTCCGCCTCGCGTACTGGTCTCATCCGTATACCAGACGAACCCCTTAACTGCGGGAGGAGGTTCGGATCCTCAGACCAACTCTTCTCTGTTCACCATAGTAACATGATACTTGGGTTCAAATTTATATGTTGGCCTTGTAACATTGACACCCACGTGAAATATGGGATCCGACTTCTGAAGCAGCATCAATAAACTGCTATGCCTTCTACTGGGCTGAGCTTAGGACCAACATCCGAGTCGATGTGCAGTTCACCTTGCCTCAGCGTGAAATACTAAATCAAGTGGAGGAAGGTAAATGAGTGCCTCCACAGCACCCGTAGGTGTATTGCGCATCTCTCCAGTGTCCCTAAGAGTACAAAATTCTTTACTCTGCTTAGTAATTTCTTGGCCCTTGCCGTAAGACAGTCGGGACATCAGACTAAAGATACAAATGTGATGGGTTGTCGAATGTTGGAGACGTAGAGCCAGTAGACCATCTTGGGTCTCAGGCCCCACGTCTCACCATTGGCCCTCAAATATGCCTATAATTGATTGTGAACTTACTTCGCCTTGATATTCACATGTTCCCTCCAGGTCAGACGTGAATCCAGGACTACCCCTAGATACTTGACCGATAAATAGCGTTACAAGTTAATTCCAAAGATGTCAGCTTCGGTGAAACCAGGAAGTTTCTTTTCCATTGTAAATACAGCGAGTTCAGTTTTGTCGGGATTAACCGACAAACCGACCTCGCCGCAACCAAACTCTACAGTGTGAAGGGCCAATGCATGAGCCCCGACACCGTGTCTGGGGAATTTCCTCACTGCCAAAAGACAAATGTCATCAGCATAACAATGAGTACTTATACCACCCTTGTTGAGTCTCGCTATCAGATCATCAAAAAAGAGGCACCACACGAGCGGCGACATTACGCCTGTCTGCGGGCAATCCCCCCGGTATCGCAGCCCTCACAAATGACCCTTTAAGTTTCACCGTGCCCACGCGGCCCTCCAAGGTAGCACTAACACACCGGACACTGGTGTAGCCAAACCCATGTTTGACAAAAGCAGCACACATGGAGTCAGAAGAGGTGTAATTAAATCCCCTTCTATATCTACTAAAATACCCAGAGCTCTTTTCGCTGGTCAAGCCTCTTCTCAACTCGAACCACGAGATGATGAAAGGATGTTTCCACGGATTTAATAGGGTGCAGAATTGACAACAATGTCTCGGATAACAAAAAATTATACTTATCAACATGTTACTTTCAGAAATGGTTCATACAGCTTTAATTTCAACCGTAGTCGCCTGCTTACAAGAATAACTGTAACGTAACTGTTGTTAGCACGCTGATCGAAACGCAAGTCTATTCATTCACGAAAGTGAGTATTGAATACCTTCGGGGAAAAAGCTTATAGAAACACGAGTAGGTCTATTGTAATGCAGTTTAATGCAGATCAATTAAAAAAAACCGTGCCAAAACTTGCCAAGTTGCTACAAATGTCCCAGACAATCCACCTGCTAGGAAGTTTGGTTGAATTCTATGTCGGTATGGACTCGGGGGAGGAGAGAAAAATCGTTGCACCTGTGGGGAATCGAAACCCTGACTTCTAACCCGTAACATAATGATTATATTGATTGCGACTTCCGAGCTTAAAAACTTCTTTTACAAGTAACCAAATGGTCTTTCCCTGATATATGCCATGTTCTTTGATTTTTTTCTTCTAAATTTAATATCTAGATATCTGCAGAGAAGGAGCGACTGAATCAGATCGTCTTGCTGTCGTCTCAAAGGACCTAAACTGAAATGACTTATGTCGGTGAGAATGCCCGCGGACGCTAATTGAACGTCTCTTGCGGGAACAATAAAACGTCGCACGTGTGTGTTGTTTAGAGCGGACAAGGTTTGAGCTCAGCTCTCGAGCTGTCACCATCCCACCAACTACACTATTGGCTTACCAAGTTGCACCCGGGTTTAGCACCTCGGGCCGCTGTTTCTTCTTATCTTTATCAGGTTCTTTGCCCCAATGATGCTCGTCCTCATTTTAGCGTTGATTCACTTCACCTAGACCACACACTGTGGTGCAGGCTTTCGCATGGCGCATTCCTACTGCGCATTAGGTGTCTCTGAAGGGAAGCATTGTGCAAAAACTTTATACAGTAATTTGGCTTAACGGTAATGCTTGTTTCTCCTATCTGAACGGTGCCCAGTTTGTATTTCGGCCAGGACACGAAGTATACTGAATAATATTTTTTGTGAGTTTAGTCAAGAAGAAACAGCTTTCCACGTTATTTCCAAAAGGAAAATAAATCGATCAAATTTAAGGTTATATACGGCTAATCTGAGTCAATGACAGTGTTGTACAAACACAGTAAGAAGCAAAGAAGCCGATAGCCGTGGCCGCGAGGTCTAAGGTGTGGGTCTGCGATCTGTCGCCTGTTGGGATTGCAGGTTTGAATCCTGCCCATGGATGTCTGTCTCTTGGGAGTGTTGTGGGTTTTCACGTAGAGGTCTCTGGGACAGGCCGGTCACTCGTCCCGAGGAATCTTACTGAGTGTAGCCTGTCTAACTGAACATGATCTCGAAACCTCAACAATGAGGATGCCTAGGCCCCGTGGGGCTGTAGAGCAAAAAAAATTCAAAGGAACCAAACGAACAAAATCTTTGTTTCGTCGTACGTTGCGGTTGAGTGCACAGCTTTGCACTTGTACTTCGCTACGCACTGAAGAAGTTCCGTACTGAATGCTTTGCCTGGAAACTAATGTTGGTGGTTTTTCTCTTTATGCAGGAAATTTCGGGACAGTACTTTTTTTTTTCAGGGAAGGCTCATCCTGAGTTCTCTCAGATTAACCAAATGAAATCACCATCCCTTAATAAATGCCTCAACTGATACTGTGTCGTGAAATAACGCCAATGTCCATCCGACCGACATTCTTCTTTCACACTCTCAACTTGATCTTTTACTGATGTTCAATACGAACATATCAGAGAGAATATTACGGAAAGAAATAACATTTGTTGAAAGGGTTTCAAGTAATAGCTTAGGCTGTACTACATCCTATATTAGATTATTTAATTGATATAATTATATAGAAGTAAAAGAAGGCAGATTCCAACTGCTCGAAGGTATAACAAGCCGGAACATATCAAGAGAAATGGACAAAGAAATATTTCTCAAGTTTTGTCAAACAGTAAGCATAATACAAACTAGCAAATATGTTAAATACAGCCGATAGATTGATATAAAACCAACATATTGTCAGCCTGCTACAAAGGCGAAACATGTAGCTAGTCCGTCTGTCCGCATGAGAAACTCGGTTCCCACTGCAAGGATTCTAATTAAATTTGATATTTTAGTATCTTTCGAAAATTTCTCGAAAAAATTCAAGTATCATTAAAATTAGAAAAGAATAATGGGCACTTTACATGTTGACCAATGTACATTTTTGATCACAAGTCGCTCATTTTTTTCTTTGAATTAGAAATATTTCAGACAAAATTTGTAGAAAAAATCAAAACACAAATTTTGTGTTTAATAACCTCTTTTCGAAAACCGTGTATTTTATGATATAATGTGGAAAAATACTGTAAAGCCGGACAGGTCACAGATGAAAATATGGTGCATGCGCATTGCATGCTGGATAGCTAAGGGTAGGAAAACACTTTCAGAATATGCAATAATTATTTCTTTTTCAGCCCAAAAATGGTTGCACGAAAGCGCCTCAATAGACGTACGTTGCTTGTCTTGTTTGGTTTCGAAATGTAAGTTGTGTTTATTGGTTTATTGCTTGCTGCTACAAAGGGATGAGTCACGTCACAAGAACCTTCTGTGATTATCTGGTGCATAATTTTTCTTTAATTTCCGCAGTGTAATAGAAAGCAAATTTTCCGTTTACCGCCATGTACATGTATTAAAGTGTTCGTAACAGTTGAAAATCGGTCATATGTTGTTATAGTGATTTGGACAGTAATGTCCTGACTTTTGGTATGATTTATGTAGAGTACTCTGTATATCAGCACAAGCGTGCCTGATCTGAATTTAGTATACCATGAAGGTCTAAGTTGTAGGTTGTGGCAAAATATCAGAGACTGATAATTACTGAATTTCCCGAGATGTACGTCAGGATCACGGGGAGTGTACGTATTGTAGGTAACGAAAACAGCTGTAAGAAAATAATTTAATATAGGTGCAACAGTCATTGCTAAGAAAAATAAATTTTTGTTTTCCATCGCGCTATCGATAAAAAACAATAGAATGTTACATCTTGTCTTTTAGTAACATTTTCCAACTGCTCGGAATATTTTCCTGCCTCTATTTTCAGGGTCTAAGCTTTTACAGCTTTTAAGCTAACAATGGTGGCAGCAAGTTCCTCCAAAATGTCCGTAACTACTTAGCAATTGGCCCAGAGTTTTATCCCAGCAGACGTGGACATCTCTCTTTAAGAATATCGATTCTTACAAAACCCTCTTTTTGGAGAGTGTCCTATGAATAAATATAGACCGGGTCACACATAAAGTACTAGAATCATAAACCTACAAGAAGATGGCAATCTAAATGACCCTACCACCTGAGTTGTTCAACTTCCTCTTTAGAAATTATCTCTCTTCGTAATGGAAGCAACTCTTTAGTTGGCTCCCCGCTTTATCGCCTGAAAACCGAAATAGATATGGTGTCCGAAACTTTGTGTTCCGTTCGAAATACTATATGGTGAAAAACTCTATACACCACGTCATGCTGTGTCATATAAACTGCTGCAACAGGAATGGCCAGAAAAAAGAAGTTTGAGAAGACCCAAGGCAAGATGGCTTTACTTAAACCTGTAGGCTCAGTAGGCTACACTACTTACTCTGTGATAGCAGTAGAGTTGATTATGTGTAAAAAAGGAAAGACACAATGACCTCATTAAAAGGAGAAGTCGTTAGAGTCTATCCGGTCCAAGGAAACTGATTAATTAACCAAAGGAACGGACGTACATGTCAGACAAGTGGAAGCTAACTGCTGAAACACTAATTTAAAATTGGCAATTACTGTCAATTTCTTTACAAACGGAAACCACTAATTAACACTTCAAACTCCAGTGGTCACTAATGTACCACCACATTTAACACGTTTACATTCTGCAGTTTCCCCACAAATTGCATATATATATGTGTGTGTGTGTGTGTGTGTTTCTTCTAAGTCTGACAATAAACAGTGAGTTTTTCCGTAAACAGGATTGAGCGATCGGGCTTTCCATTGCAGAATGTGATTTCTTTGAAGTAGAAATTACACTTTTATACACCTATACATTTTATGGAACCCGAAGTTTCATTACCGCATGCACAAGTACCCGCCACCTGTCCCTATCTTGAGCCAGTTCGATCCATTCCATACTCTTACATCCCACTTCTTGACGATCCATCTTAATATAATCCTCCCAACTACGCCTGGGTCTCCCAAATTGTCGCTTTCCCTCAAGTTTCCCCACCAAAACCCTGTATACGCATTTCCTCTTCCCCATACGCTCTACATGCCCCGCCCATCGGTTTTCTGGGATTACGGTTTCCAAATCCCCGGGGACATGGATGTCTGTCTCTTGTGAGTGTCGTGTGTTGTCAGGTAGAGGTCTCTGCGACGGGCTTATCACTTATCCAGAGGAGTTCTGAGTGCTGTTCTTCTGATTTTGATCGTGAATCCTCAATAATGAAGAGACCCTGTTCCACTGAAGGTTCTCGAGAAATAAAGTAAAAAATGTGCTCCTATTCAACGAAATATTGCTACTCCATTAACGGACTCATCAAAGTTATGTTTCTAGTGGTTCTGACGCCGTGTGTTTTGGTGGCTTGGTGCTAAAACCTAGGAAGAACCTGTTCGTTAAAATTCTTCAGGGTAGGATAATAAGCCCTATAAGACAGTGACAGTAAATTGCTCCTACAGGATGACTACACGTACAAAGTGTATGATGTTGCATTCTAGACGACTGTGAGGAAGAATTTCAGAATATCAAGAATATTAAGAAATTTCATTCATCTGGGAAACGTATGGGAAAAGAGTTTGAAAATGGAATTGTAGGAAGAAAATATAAATTAGTGAATACGATACTTTATACAGACGACTAGATTTTAATGGCTACATCAGAAGATGATTTACAAACGATGGCACACCACTTGAAACTTATAGCAAGAGAATATAAAATGACCATATCTAGTACAAAAACAAAATCAATGGCAATGTGGGGGAACCACATACAGAGGGTAAATATTGTGATAAACGACAATATTATTGAACAAGTAACAGATTTTAAACACTTGGGGTATCGCATATCAGAATACGGAAGTGATTTAGAAGATAAATTGCAAACATATAACAAAATAAACGGAGCTATACGGAGACATTTTGGAAAAGAGATGAACAAAGAAACAAAGTTAAGAATTTACAACATTACAGTTAAACAGCATTGAAATTTAGAAGTGAATCTTGGGTACTGAAGAAAAGGGAGGAACAACGTTTAGAAGCAGCACAGACGAAAGTTTTGAAACACTTACTTGGAATAACAAAACTAGATAAAGAAAAGAATCAATGTATTAGGCAAAAAACGGGAGCACGGAAAATAGCAAAGGAAATAAAACAGTACCAGGAAAAGTGGCCACAACATGTACAGGGGATGGACACAAACAGACTACCAGAACAAGCACTACAATATAAACCAAAAGGACGAAGGAACATAGGAAGATTGAGGAAGAGATGGAGGGACCAACTTCATCTTGAGGATCAAGGAACAGGTATCACGCCTAACCCTTCAGAAACATAATGGTGATGATGATGATGATGATGAAGAAAATATTCTGGCAAATTCTCTTGTTGTCCTAATGTAGGACAGGGTCCTGTGACGTTCCAAATGTTGAAGATACAAAACAATAATTCTGTCGCTTTTTGTGTTCGTATAAGATTCAGACGCGTAATTTAAAAGGGAATATAAAATATGAGTGCCTGAAAAGAAGATTGCGGGATTTTGGATTTGAATAGCGGGAGGTTGCGCCATGTCTTTGGTTAAATTGTTCTGATTTTGGATTTGAATAGCGGGAGGTTG
>Ga0123355_10019250_pt1 | contig 10866 bp, 5 predicted proteins | sample TergutEmb28metaG_3_FD_89872 | JGI IMG/M metagenome (GOLD analysis project Ga0123355, IMG submission 89872) | Embiratermes neotenicus P1 segment gut microbial communities from Petit-Saut dam, French Guiana - Emb289 P1 | ecosystem: Host-associated > Arthropoda: Insects > Digestive system > Gut ...
AATACTTGTAGATAAGATAACCCGCCGCCAAACTTGCAAAGAATATGGCAACTTTCTCTAAGTATCCCGCGAAATCCAGAACTACGCGTGTGTTGAACAAAAATTCTATGGTCCAAACCCCGAATATGCCTGTGATGAAACACATCATGCCCATAATCAGTATAGCAATTTCTTGAAGCCTGCAGGCTCGCTGTGGTTCTCCGTCTATTTCGGCCTTACCGAACAGCATGCCGGAGTATTTCACAAACGAGATTATTGTGCCGAGACTCATGAAGATTAGTATGCCGTTAAGTATGCCGCCCGCGTCCGACACCATAAAGTATTTTGATATGCTGCCGTTGAAGAACGGTGCGCCTACTATGCCAAGTATTGCGAGCATCGTTGCGATACCTACCAGCGGATAAGTTCTAAGCAGCCCGCGAATCTTGTATACATCGCGCGTACCGTAAAGCTTGTAGATTACACCCGCGCTTAGGAACAGCCCGCCTTTGAACAGCGCATGGTTGATTGTATGATACAACCCGCCCACAAACGAGTACGAGTAGTATCCGCCGTATATATACTGTTCTGAAATGTTAAACCCAGTAAATATCAACCCAACTTGCGAAATTGTATGGTATGCGAGTATCAGCTTTATGTCTGTCTGCGCCATCGCCATGATGAACCCAAAAATCCCCGTGATAATACCAATAACCAAGAAGAATTGCGTTGATGACACCAAGTGAAACAGCTCTTGAAATCTGATAAACAGATATATCCCAACTTTTATGTGCAGTCCCGAAAGTATCGCCGAAACGGCAGGCGGTGCTGCTGGCGAACCGTGCGCCTTTGGCAGCCAGCCAAACAGCGGTACAAGCGCACACTTAAATGCCACAGACGTCATAATTGCGGCATATGGCAGCATTAAATAGCTGTATTGGTACTCGTTAATCCTAGCCGACATCAAGTACATATCCATAGTACCAGTAAGCCGGTAAACATAACCCAGCCCAAACACAAAGAACTGTATTACAACCGCATTGCTGAACAGGTATATCATGCCGTCGTACATGTTTCGCTTGGAGTATGTGTACATAATAAGCACAACGACTGCCAGCGTGGCAACTTCCGTAAGCACGAATATGTTAAACATATCCGCCGTTAAGAAGATACCTATCGTCGCTCCTTGCCAGATAAACATCAAGAACCAGAACAATCGGCTGTAGTTCTCGTTAAAGCTGTATATAACCGCAATCAGAAATATGAACGTTGTCAATAAGACAAACATCGCAGAGAGCAAGTCCGCGCGCAGGTATATGCCCAACACGCTGTGATAGTTGCCCACACTTAGGAAAATCTCACCCTGCCTTGTCTCCAAGAACAGCCAAAACGCCGCCGCTGTTAAACCCGCTTGGGCAAAAGCCGCAACAACCCTGGCCGACTTATTAAGGTGGAACAAGTACAGCAGCACCGCTATCAAAACCGGAGCTATAACAAAATAAGTTAACATCTTTATCGTCCCCTAAATACACTTAGACTACTCTAAGTACCCTTAGAATCTTCCTGACTAATATCTTGTTCACGTTTGTGAACATTATTAGAAGTCAGATTTACCGATATTGCTCCTGTCTATATCATTTCTCTCAATGGCAATGAATCTGTAAAACAGCAGGATAAACCCGCACGCTACTTTCAAGCCAATCAATGTATTCATGACAAGCAGATATACATTCTGATAGACTGCCGAAGCTGTAATGTCGAACAACCCTTGGAATACAATTACCGCCGCCAAAAGTGCAATCGCAACGAATACCATCTCCTCTGCGCGTGTAACTTTAGCAATCGGGATGTCGTAAACGTCGTATATCATGTATCTGGCTACGAAGAAAGCCGCAATAATAAGCCCGCCTTGGAAGCCGCCGCCCGCAGATATATGCCCGTTGAAGATGATAAACACCCCAAACAGCAAGATAACAGGGCTGATTATACGGATAGCCAGCTTGGCAATGCTTGAATCTTCTATTTCGCTGTGCTTGCCGTCTTTTACGTAGTCGTCGCTAAATCTCGACATATGTATAGCCGCAACAACAGCAATAACCAGTATAAGTGCCTCGAACAATGTGTCGTAAACTCTGTAACTCAAGTATATTGCGGTTACAGGGTTAAATCCTCCAACATCTTCGGCAAACCTAGAAAGATACAGTTCTTTCAAGTAAGGGTTCACGACATTGTCGGGTATGAAGTAGATAAACAGCCCCGCCAAAGCCACTGTAAACAACAGCGGCAGCCCATACCTCGTAAAATAATTAATCTTTTTCGCCTCGGTCTCTTTTTCGTGTACGTCTGCCTCGAAGCTGTAATACTTCTCCAGACACACAACAAAGAATATCGTGGTGAACACGCTTATTGCCGCCTCTGCCATCGCAACGTCCGGCGAACCAAGCAGCAAGAAAGCTATCGAGGCTATAAGCCCAAATACCCCCGAGTAAATAATTATCCTTACATTCCTTCTCTCGAACAGGATAAACAACGCACTGACTATCCATAAAGTGAGAGTTGCATACAAAAGCATTTTTACGCGCCTTCTTTCGTCTTAATTATATGTAGGGGCGGATTCTATACCCGCCCACTCAACATTTTTTTGCAGCCGAGCTAAAATATTAACTCCTGCTAGTCCTCTCATTATAGCAAAACTAACTTTTTTAGCAAGTACAAAATGCAAAAATAGACAACATTCTGCCCTAGCCAGTTAGTTTCAATTAAGAAATTGCGGCTCAAATACCGCAACAACAAGCAAAATCAACTTATTGCAACATCACTGTTAAGCGCTTTCGCTATGCGAAAGTGGCGCAAAGCGCCAGTTTGCCAAAGGCAAACCACTATACTTGACCCGCAATCTCCTTTTTCCACACTTGCGGGCAAACACAAGGTTTGCCCCTACAAAAAAGCCCCATATAAACTTCACCAACATGACGAAGTAATGGGAACAATGAAAAGTCCGTTTTTACAAACATTTTGCAGACAGAACAACTATAAAAAAGTGTAGGATTTTATAGTTCACATTTCGCAAATTATAACCTACATTTTTTATCAGTATAGCACTAAAATTCCTGAATTACAATGATAAAACTATAAATTATTCCCCTAAAATCTAATCTAGGCTACCTTTCTAAAAATGTACACTATATTATACTAAGGAGAGAATATTATGCGATTAAAACTGGTTTGGTTCATTGCGATGTTTATTGCCATGGCATTCGCCATGACTGCTTGCGGAGGAAATGATTTACGTACGGAACTAGATAATGCAAATGCAGAAATAGACAATTTACGTGCAGAACTAGATAGCGCAAACACCGCAATAGATAGTTTACTTACAGAGCTGAATGCACGTATGATGTTAGAGAATACACGTACGGAACTAGAGGGAACATGGGGACTTACAGGACATGGGCAAATACGCATTTTAGGGCAAAATTCGGGGGCAGAGTTTAATGTATCACCGGATACGCCATGGTATACCATCACATTTAGTGAAAATCGATTTGAAGTAATTGAATATTTTAGAGTAGAGTTGATGAGGAATATGTTTTCAGACCCTCGCCGACGTTCTAGGAATCATGGAGTTTTTCATCCTGAGGGCTTTGCAGATGGGTCAGAAATATTGGTAACAAGGCGAGCTACTCAGCGTGGAGAAGAAGAGTTTTTTATCTATTCGGCATTCGGAACTTTTTCGATATCAGATGATACTATCGAATTTATTTATGCTGATGGAACAATTTTAGTTGCGAGCTTCCGTAGCACCGAAAATACTCTTACTATTGGTAGTGATAGAGACATAAATCGCGGCACTTCAATACTTCATCGTGTACAGCAGTAAAATCAAAAGCAAGATTAATATGGTTTTGAAATGCTCCAACCCTCTTCCTTTACTTTTTAACAAGCGCATGATACAATCATGGCAATATGTTATAGGAAAGGATGAAAAACATGTTCAAGAATGTCATCGTGAGGACGCCCGGAAAATCCATCTGCGACGGTATCACATCCAACCCAACTCTGGGCAAACCAAATTATGAGCTGGCTCTCAAGCAGCATGCCGCTTACATAGAAGCACTGAGAAGCTGCGGCGTTGCCGTTACAAAGCTTGATGCCATGGACGACTTCCCAGATTCATGTTTCGTGGAGGACACCGCCGTACTTACGCCAAAGTGTGCCATTATCTCAAACCCGGGCGCACCAACTCGGCAAAAAGAATCATCCTTTATGGTGGATACAATCAAGAAATTCTACTCGGACGACCAAATCGCGTACATCGAAGCCCCGGGCACTATGGAGGGCGGCGATGTGATGATGGTAGGCAACCACTTCTACATCGGCGAATCTGAGCGCACCAACGCAGAGGGCTGCCGCCAGTTCATCGAGATTCTTGAACGCTTTGGACACACAGGCAGCGTTGTCGCCCTCACCGAAGTATTGCACCTGAAAACTGGCCTCTCGTACTTGGAGGACAACAACCTGCTAGTCGCCGGCGAATTCATCGAGAAAGATGTATTCAAAGACTTCAACAAAGTCGTCATCAGCGAAGACGAAGTCTACAGCGCGAACTGCATCTGGGTAAACGACAAGATATTAGTACCCGCGGGCTACCCAAAAACCGAAGCCGCAATCCGCAAACTTGGCTACGAAGTAATCATCGTGGATACATCTGAATTCTGCAAAATCGACGGCGGGCTTAGCTGCCTGTCACTGAGATTCTAAACTGATTGAATAACACAATAAAGGCGTGCCTCTGAATTAGAAGCACGCCTTTAATTTTTGTAATCGAATGCCGTAAACGGACGCCATATATGGCGTCCCTACGTAGGGGCGCGATACATCGCGCCCGCAAATACACTAATTAAGGATTAAACACCAACGCTGTCATAAGCACGATAACCGGCAAGCCGATGATTGTTCTCATCATGAACAGAGCGAACAGTTTGCCGATACCAAGTGGAATTTTCGACTTGAGAATCAGTATGCCTGTTTCTGCAAGGTAGATAACCTGTACAATCGACAGAACGCCAAGAATCATTCGAGTTTCAATCGGTGCAGAACCGATAAGCAGAGCAGGGATATACATATCGAAGAAACCAACAAGTGTCGCCGGAGCATATGCAAATGCTCCCTCAACTTGTAAGAGGCTAAGATACATGCCCATTGGGTATGAAATGATGTCAAAGAAATCTGTAAGCTCGGCAATCATCAGTACCACAGTACCCCAAGCGAGGAAAATCGGCATAAGGTCAAGGAAGATGTTGTAATAGCCGTTCACAGCAGATGATATTACATCATTGCTAGTAGTTTTTTGTGCTTTCTTGCAAGCTGATTCAACAGCCCAATCAAGTTGAGATACGTTTGCAGGCACTTCTTCTTCGATTTGCTTGCCAACACCCTCAAGATATGTGTCAGGCAGGCCTTTCAGAGGCCACATACGTGGCAGTAGAAGAGCAAGGAACAGAACCGTTACGCACATGATAAAGTAGAATGTGAAGAAGTAGCTCGACAATCCTATCAAGTTCGCAACAACAAATGTGAACGGTACGGAAACAATCGCAAAGTTGGTAGTTGCAACGGCAGCTTCACGGCCTGTGTAGAAGCCTTTCTCGTGCTGGTCGCGCGTAATCATGATAGATGCGCCCGAAGAACCGAACCACGATGCTATAAGGTCAACCGAAGCGCGCCCCGGAAGAGTAAACAGCTTGCGCACAAACTTCTTGATGAAAATACCGATGAACTCCATGAGACCAAAATCAGTCAACAATGGAATACCAGGTATCAACACAAGGAAGATAACCGACAGGCTGCCAATCAAGCCCATCATAACATCGCCGGTCCAAGAAGCGATAACCGCATCAGGGCCAATATTCAAGAAAATCATCCATGCGAACACGAAACCGATAATCTTACTTACGAAATAGATAGGCGAGCTATGGAACGCCGCATACAGTCTTGGTCTGCTCATGATAAACTCTGGCTTAACGAAATGCGCCAGAAGCATCCCAAAGAACGCAATGTTGATGGCAATGAAACCTATGATATAGTGAAGCCCAAAATTGCCTGCTACCGTCTCCGGAGCATATGTAGTGAAATAAATCTGCCCAAACGCGTCGGTTATTACATTGATAATTATACCAAGCGGTATAATGAACGCATCTGCGGTTGGTATAGGCGCAAGGAATAAAAATGCACCGATTAGGGATGGAATTATAAATCTTGCTAACTCATTCCCACTTGGTTTGTAAGTATTTTTGTTATCGTTCATAGTAGAACACACCTTCCTTTTAATCACTATTATAGCCACTTCCCTTAGGAAAATAAAAAAGCGCGATAACAGCATTTCGGATAGTGTACCACAAACAAAATCAAATTGCAACATATTTATACAAGTTTTATGCAAGTCATGAATATTTATTCAACATTCTACTAGTTCTGGTTATTAAAATACTCCAGAATACCCTTGTAGATTGCCCACGCCATACGTTCTTGGTACTCGCCGTCCACAAGCAGGCGCGCCTCTGCCGAACTTGAAAGAAAGCCGCATTCGACAATAACCGCGGGTATGCTCGTCTGCCGCAATATGTAGTATGTGATATCAGCCTTGGCTTCGCGGTTGTTTATCTGCCCAAGGAAATGCTTGACCTCCGCCTGAATGTGTTCAGCAAGCCGCCTGCTGCGCTCCGAGCCTTCGTAGAAGAACACCTGCGTGCCCCTCACATTCTCCGATGGATACGAATTTTGATGTATGCTGATGACAACATCTGCGCTCGACGCCCCCGCGAGAGAACTCCTCGCCCGCATGTCGCTCTGCTTGCCTCTGCCCAACGCTTCATCCTCAATCCGTGTCATAAGCACCGTCGCGCCGCCCTGCTCCAGCAGTGTTTGCAGCTTTACCGCTATCTGCAAGTTTATGTCTTTCTCCAAAATATCTCCGCCGCCGACCATGCCCGGATCCCAACCTCCATGCCCGGGGTCTATCACCACAACTTTCCGCGCGACAGGCATGGCAAATGTCTCCACATGCTCTGTCCTCATCCCTGCAACCAACGCCCCCGCAATAACCACCACGTACAACACAAATAACAACTGCTCTTTCTTGAAACTGTATACTTTCACGGCAACCTCCACAAAACGCAACTTACATAATTCTATTCATTCTACATCGGAAATAGACTATCGGACGACCGAGGACGGTCGTCCCTACAACAGCACCGCCGAGCCGCAATCTCCTCTTTGTCGGACTTGCACTTTCTATCGCATTGAATTATAATTCATCCATGAGTAATCCACGCGGAGGCATATGATGGACATCAAAACCGCTACACCCAGCCAAGTTAAGGCTATAACCACACTTGACAAGAATCTGCTTGTTGCCGCCGCTGCTGGTTCGGGCAAGACAAGCGTGCTGACTGAACGTATATTGAGGATTGTCACGAACAAGGAACGCCCTGTTGCTGTGGACAAGCTTCTTGTGCTGACATTCGCAAACGCGGCGGCGGCTGAAATACGCGTACGTCTGCGCGAAACGTTGTCGAAGCAACTGCGCCAAAACCCTAATGACGACAATCTAAGGATGCAAGCCTCCTTGCTTAACCGTGCCCACATTTCGACAATACATACATTTGCCATATACGTTGTACGCCGCTACTTTTATCTGACAGATGCCGACCCGCACTTCAAAATTGCCGATACGAGTGAAGTCGAGCTGTTAAAGCGCGAGGTTGTCGAAGAGCTGTTGGAAGATGAGTACGCTGTAGCGGAGAATCACGATTTTTTGAGCTTCGTCGAAAGCTATGGCGGCACAAAAGCCAGCGACAGCCCAATCGCGGAGCATATACTAAGTCTGCATAGGTTCATCATGAATATCCCATTCTACGAGGCATGGCTCGAGGATAGTGTAAGCTTGTACAGCAACGTAACCGATAATCCGCAAGGAGAAACACCGTGGTATACTGCCATTCGCAATGCACTGCGCCAGAATTTGCAGTCCGCCCGCGAAGCAGTGAATCAGGCTTTAGTCATATCCAATATGCCGGACGCACCCGACCATTACATTCCCGCGCTTGAAGCCGATGGCAAGCTAATTGACAATTTACTGCACGCCGCCGAGCTTCCGTTTGCCGAAACTTATGCTGCGTGTATCGGCTATGAGTTCGCACGGCTTCCATCGAAGAAATTCACCGGCGACATTAAGTTGAAAGAACTCGTAGCCAATATCCGCAAGAAAAACATAAAAGGCCGCATTGACAGCGCGATTAAAGCCGCATTCCCGAAACCGCCGGAAGCCATCGCGGCTGACTTAGCCGCGCTTACTCCGCATATGGCAACACTGTGCAGGCTTACGCTTGAGTTCACACGCCGTTTCAATGCCGAGAAGCTTGCCCGAAACTCTCTCGACTTCAACGACCTTGAGCATTTATGCCTCAAGATACTTGTCGACCCAATCACCAGAGCTTCGACAGATGCCGCAGCAGAACTCCGCACACATTTCGAACATGTTATGATAGACGAATATCAGGATAGCAACCCCGTACAAGAGATGATTTTACAAGCCATCGCACGCGATTCCAACCGCTTCATGGTTGGCGACATCAAGCAGAGCATATACCGCTTCCGCTCGGCCGACCCCTCAATCTTCAACGAAAAATACAACACCTACAATACAGATGATGACACCACAAACAACCTTAGAATCGATTTGCAGCACAACTTCCGCTCGCGCCCAGAAATCCTCGAAACGGTTAACTTGGTGTTTCGGCAGATAATGAGCAAGCAGTCGTGCGGGATAGATTACGATGACAAGGCCGCGCTAACGCCGCCATCTCCGCCGGAGTTATCTCAAGGCGATAATCCGTATCAGTGCGAGGTGCTTATCGGCATTAAGAACAGCGAAGCGGCAAACTACGAAAGCGATGAACCAAGCGATGTCGACGACACCACCACCGATGAAATTTCGCAAGAAGACCTTTCATCCGCCACACTTGAGGCAGAGATTGTAGCAATGCGAATTGCTGAGCTTGTCAACTCGAACCCACTGCAAATCTACGACAAAGACCTCAAGTGCCACCGCAGCGCGGCCTACGCCGACATTACAATCCTGCTGCGCAAAGCAAAGGATGCTGCCGCATTCTCGGAGGTTTTCGCGCGCAAGAACATCCCGCTTGATACCGGCAGTTTCGGCGGTTCTGCGGCTGTGTCTCTTTTTGATACAATCGAGGTTGCGACGCTTATCAGCTTTCTTGAGATTATCGACAATCCGCGCCAAGACATCCCGCTTGTTGCGGTGCTGTCTGGCCCAATCTACAACCTTTCGCCGGATGAACTGCTCGAAATCCGCGCGATTGAATCCCGCGCCGACTTTTACGACTGCATACTGGCATACGTTGGCGAAACCACTAACGACCCATTCTTGAAATCTCCAGAGCTGGCAGGCAAGCTACGCAATTTCTTAGATGAACTTAACGCACTGCGCGATACTGCCCCAAGCAGCCCAGCCAGTGCGATTATCGCCGATATATTCGAACGTACCGACTACGCAAACATAGTCAGTGCAATGCCAATGGGCAATGTGCGCGAGGCAAACCTGCGTCTGTTCCGCGAACGCGCCGAAGCTTTCGAGAGCAGCCGCAAACAAGGCCTGTTCCACTTCATGCGCTACATAGCCAACCTGCGCGAGAAAGAGCAAAAAATCCCCTCGGCACAAATGGCAGACGGCAATACATCCGTCCGCCTCATGAGCGTCCACAAATCAAAAGGGCTCGAGTTCCCAATCGTGTTCTTTTGCCGAACCTCCGGCGAATTCAACAGCGACGACATAAAGCGCGACCTGCTGTTCGATAGGGAACTCTACATCGGCGCGAAGCTTATCGACCCAACAAAACGCACACGCAGCAACACAATCTCGCATAGCGCGATACTCGCCAAAATCCGAGACGAATCCACCGCCGAGGAAATGCGCATACTATACGTGGCACTCACACGCGCGCGCGACAAGCTGATTGTCACAGGCTGCCTGCCAAGCGAAAAAGCCCTGCTCAAGCACGAGCTGCAAGGCCTAAACGGCAACGTATACATCGACCCTGCTACGGTTCTCGTGGCGAACACTATGCTCGACTGGCTGATGATGAGCCTCGCGCGCCACAAGCAAGGTTCATCGTTCCGCACGGACAGCATTCCAAATGCCTGCGCCTACCTCCACGGCTACCCCGTCGATTTTTGCGTGAGAACATTCACCACGCAAGACCTCGCGCAGATTGAAGACGTACAGGATATCATTATCGATGCCAACCAGCACATGCTGCAGGTAGAGACAAGCTCCACCCCTACGATTAACAACAGCAATGACACCTCTTCAATTGAACAGGCATTTAGCTGGAGCTACCAATTCTCGCATACACACACACCGTCGAAGCTTTCAATAAGTGAAATAAAGCGGCTATATCAAGCGCAAATGCAGGACAGCTATGCAACAGTATACTCTGCCGAAACATATTCCTACCGCAAGCCAAACTTTCTCGAACAGCGCAAAGGCTTCTCGCCCGCGGAAATCGGCACAATAATCCACACGGTTATGGAACACTTAGACCTGCACTCTGCGCATGAAGAGACTCATGTCCACACCCTGCTTGAGCAGCTTGTCGCACAAAACATCTTAACTGCCGAAGAAGCCAAGGCCGTACCCATAAAGCTTATCTCCGGCTTTGTAAAGTCGCCGCTGGCTATGCGCATGAGAACCTCATCACTGCTTCGCAAGGAAGTGCCGTTCGTGCTTGCCTTAAACGCCTCCGAAATTTACCGCGATATCGACTTCCACGAGCATGCCCGCCCCATACTTGTACACGGCAT
>Ga0123355_10019251_pt1 | contig 10865 bp, 5 predicted proteins | sample TergutEmb28metaG_3_FD_89872 | JGI IMG/M metagenome (GOLD analysis project Ga0123355, IMG submission 89872) | Embiratermes neotenicus P1 segment gut microbial communities from Petit-Saut dam, French Guiana - Emb289 P1 | ecosystem: Host-associated > Arthropoda: Insects > Digestive system > Gut ...
ATGTCCCCGGCGGGATTCGAACCCGCAAGCCCAGCAAGCAAGGGGCCGCAGACCAACGCCTTAGACCGCGAGGTCACTGAGAACGACCATTATTATTATTATTATTATTATTATTATTATTATTATTATTAGCGTCTTGTAAATTGCTGCTCTAAATAACGTACAGAAGTGACAAATGTTTGACTCTGTTTAGCAAGTTGACACCGAATAATATTCTACTATTCAAAATAACTCTTACACACGAGAAACGGCCCCCCATGTTCACCGGTTTACCGTAATTATTCTATAACGCCCTACAACATCATACTGACCATCACATGACACATAAACCACACTGATCTTCAAGTACCTATAGCTTCTATAAAAATGCACCAACTTCGGATAATGAACCGTATTGTGAGACATCCTGTTGCGACGCCTAAGCAAACAAAAAAGTAAACGGAACGCCAATTACAACTATGTTTTGCGGGCAATAATTTATATGGTATAGAGTGCTATGTGCTTCTGGAGCCTTCCACTTCTAACTTAAAATACACGTCATGAGGACGAGGTTAAAATCATAAGTATTTTAGCACAAGTGCTACATTAAAAGGCCTATTAACTTGAATAGGCAAATTATTTTAATAAGTAATTGAATTTTAATTCAATTTCGCCTAACATAAGGACATTTTTTGATTAATTAGCATTTGGGTTCAAGCCTTACACGTAAAAGGTAAAGCAGTGTCGTTACACGCCTGGAGTGGCCCAGTGGGTTCCAGGAAGTTAAGGTTCCCAGATTTCATACAAACGGCACAGGATGGTGGTAAGGTTGTCAGCCTTATGCACCGGCCGCATTTACCACCAGGATATACTCCTGGTACTCATTTCTGTTAGAGGCTGAGTCGACCGCAGGGCCATTGTGCGATCGGAAGTATTTTATGTCAACGAAAAATCCACTGGCACCAGCCGGGTTCGATCCAGCGACCTTCCGATTTCGTAGGCCTTAAAAATTGGTTCTTTGTGCCTCATAATCTGATATCAGTTCGTGGGAGTCCTGTTCTTTTCCCAAAGTTCCAGTTGGCCCCAGATTTACCGGGTGCTGATAAGTCCTTAGCCCAACTAGGAGGGAAACAAGCTGCGCCTGTCAAATTGTGATGGGCAGAGAAATGGATTTTTTTGGCTAGGGTAGAGACAGGTGGTGAACTCTTGTGGGTGTGGTAATGAACCTCCAAGTTCTATAAAATGCGGGGAATGTAGCTTGTTTCCTTCCTGGTCGGGCTAAGGAGTTATCAGCAAATCTTAACGTCCTCTGGATCCAAGAAAAAGGAATCCAGATATACATGTCACCATAAGGACGTAGAACAGTTATTATTTGCAAGATTCTGGTATGAATCCTTTTGAGATTAATTATGCGTTGTACAAGAATAGCGTAACTTACACATTTTTTTAAGCTTGTAATTGTTGTAGGCTTACGAACAATGACGATGAAGTCCCTAGGCGCATTCGAAACGTCGGGCATGCTTCACAACAACATTAATATTCTAGCATACCAGAATTCTCAAAGTAGCATACAATTCGTATCTACTGCAATATATTCTAGGTTTACTTCCTTCTTTGTACGGCACATATTCTTAATTCCTCAAGTCTCAAACGCTAACCGAAAAAGCATCTGCGCATTCCCTGAAACATTTCAGAGTCTTGGCAAATATTTCGTTCTTACATTGCTTTTGTGTACAGTGAACAAGTCTTTTCTATGGAACCTTTCTACACAGTCAACACCGGAATATTTCCACGAAGATAGAATAGTACGTAACTTTATGTGTGTATATAATTCCATTTTGACGCTCTGAGTCAAGTGCTTGCTCTTTCTTTATGTTTAGCGATAACCATTACTTTAGCCAGCTCCTCTTGCGGCAGCTCGTGTTACTACGCTAAGAATATTTCTACGGTATCCAATTTAATTCTCTTTGCTACAAAGTTATGAAAAACTTTATTTTGAAATCTTACATAAGAAGATTCTACATAGGGCTTTGCAAAATCTGAATGGCGAAAGTTGTTAAAAACATAGACAATCTACGTATAACGTGACATTGAGGTGCGTTCGCGTAACCATTGTTGCCGTGGAGAAACAAAAATAATATATTCTGAGTGTGTGTTTGTAGCCTTAGTTATCCACATGCAAAGCGCATGCACCGTATTGATACCTTGCGAGAGACCGGATGTACCCTATTTTTCCACGTTATGTTATAAAAGCATGATTTTCGGGGGAAAAAAGTTATTGAACATTAAATGTGTTTTGACTTCCTGTACAAATTTTTCTAAAACTTTTCTTATTCTGAGAATAATTCAGCGAGATATTACCGTAAATGGACACAAGTACTCCTTGATGTACACAGATTTTAGTGAGATTTGATTTTCCCTACAGCGTTTCGAAAAATACTGAAATATCAACTTTCATGAAAATTCGTCCAATGGAAGCCGAGTTGTTCAATGCGGTTGGTCAGACAGGCAGACGTGACGAAACTAGATTTGCAGATGAGCCCAAAACTAAGCTTCTCAAAGGTACCTAACGCTATTAATGGGAAAATTTTGTAATGACACCTACATTTTGGAACGACACCTACAGTTTCATTAAGAAATTAAACTTGATAAAATGACATCACGCTTTAAGTGCAGGGGTGTCCAAAATGTGACCCGTCTGAATTTTTTTTTTTCAAAATAAACTCTTACCTCATTAGTTGGCACACATGAACAAACATGTCAGTAGGGAAAATTATTTGTCACGTGCCAATTACATATGTAACTAAATGACGCAAGGCGTCATGAAATTGAAATTTGTATTACTGCTAATAAGACGGGGTTCTTAAATACCCAAGAGTTCATCATAATCAAAATCGAAGACATAACAGAAGGTTATGTTGTACCTGTTCACGACATGCAGGCGTAGAAGGGGGAGAAGAGGTATATCTCAATTTATTTTTAGTCCCGGAGGTAGAAGGCAATGAGTGGTTAACCTCACACCCCTGCCGCTTTACACCCGTAAAAAAACCCATAAACCCTTGAATTGGAGGTTGAGTGGGATCAGGAACAAGTCCGATCTTTTTTTTAGAAAAGAAAAATTCAATGTCTTTGCTGGAATTCGAACCCGGACCCTCCAGCATGTAACTTAGCCGCTATATCGACGATATTTGGGCTCCCTCTGTTATCAGTTAAAATACATGTAAAGATAATCCCTGTATGGGCTTGGACAGGCCCTGATGGTTCCAGAGGTTGAGGCTCCCAGATTTCAAGGCATTCGGCATATGAAGTTAAGGTGTCAGCCCTACGCACCGGCTGCCTTTAACCCCCTCTCAGGAGATATTCCTGGAACTCATTTCTGTTAGAGGTTGAGTCGACCCCAGGTCCACAGTGCGGCCGAAAGGTTTATGTCAATGAAACTTTCCAATGGCACCATCAGGAATCGAACCAGCGAGGTTCCGGCTTGTAGCGCAGCGCCTTAAAATATATGTGGTTTGCACAAATGTAGATTTTTGGCAACACGGCTTACTATGTAGAAAGCTTGGATACCCCTACAATACACAAATTTGTTTCCTACAGTAACTTATCTCAATAAAGATCGGCACTGCAATTCTGACTAAACATAACGTTCACTGCTGCCATCTTATGGTTCTTTCGTAATAGTCAGCTGAGAAAATGCGCAGTTACGAGAAGTGTCGACATATATATATCGGTGTTTGTGGAGGGGTTTAGGAGGTGAAGGGGGTACATTCTGGCCCTTGAATGAAAGGCTGACCTTCAAGTGTCCAGATGCATAGCAAGCAACAGCAGTTAACCGAATAGGAGTGAAACAAATTCCTCCAAACTTCGACACACTGTTTGCGACCACTTTAATGGCCGTTCGGCTATTTAAAGGGCTCACTGCGCAGCCACTTTAGCGGCCGTTCGGCTATTTAAAGGGCTCACTGCGCGGCCATTTTAGTGGCTGTTCGGCTATTTAAAGGGCTCACTGCGCGGCCACTTTAGTGGCCGTTCGGCTATTTAAAGGGCTCACTGCGCGGCCACTTTAGTGGTCGTTCGGCTATTTAAAGGGCTCACTGCGCGGCCACTTTAGTGGCTGTTCGGCTATTTAAAGGGCTCACTGCGCGGCCACTTTAGTGGCCGTTCGGCTATTTAAAGGGCTCACTGCGCGGTCACTTTAGTGGCTGTTCGGCTATTTAAAGGGCTCACTGCGCGGCCACTTTAGTGGCCTTTCGGCTATTTAACCTTTTGGCGCCGGAATTATTTTTTAAAATTTTGGCACACCCTGTATATAAAATGTGAATTATGCAGGAACCAGATATGTTAGAATTATGAAACAAACTGCATTTTGAAGAGGAAAAAAACGGAGAGTATATACCGTGCTTAAAATATTCAGTAAATAAATAAAATGCAACGTTTAGAGGTTAGCGGTGCGCAACGACCACTATAGTGGTCGTTAGGCGTCAAAGGGTTAAAGGGCTCACTGTGCGGCCACTTTAGTGGCCGTTCGGCGTTAAACCGTTAAAATACATGTGATTTGCAAAAATGTGGATTTTTGGCAATAGGTCTTACTATTTAGAAAGCTTGGATGCCCCACTAATATATAACATTGTTTCCTACAGTAACTTATCTCAATAAAGATCGGCACTGCAATTCCCACTGAAGCATAAGGTGCTGCAATCTTATGGTTCTATTCGTAAATACTTTGTAACATACATACAGAGCTAGATAACGACAGACTAATGTGCCTTAGTCTTTTAATATCTTGTCAGATGAAGCTAATGACATCGAAAGACTACAAAGATTATGCTTCAGAGTTCTTTCACTTTTATGACTTGATGACACGTTGTCTACACGTGTCACTTTTAAGTATCTGACCACACTTATCGTCATCAGAATTCATTTTCTCCATTATTTCCCTCAGCATGATCCTTCAATTCACACACACACACACACCACACACACACACCACATACACACACACACATCACAAATCTATATATCCACACAACAGAATATAGCATATATCCCCACTTACCCCCAAAGCCTTTGAGTTACTTTAACTCAGTAGGGTGAATGCCTGAAATACGGGCTCAACGACCGAGGAAATGGGGTTTGAGTTCCAGCACGTGCAGTGTCTCCCTCTTCTCCAAAGCATTCATTCGGGATCTTGAACCCACCAGCTTTCTATCCGTCAAGTACAAATCGCATTTTCGCTTAGAAGTAAAACAACAGGAGTAGTGAATCTGACTACTTGCTTCCATCTAATACCGAGGTTAGAAATACGTCTTACTTACTTACTCCATGGTGTAGAGTCATTCTTGAGAAGCTAACTGGTTTGCAGCTAGTCAAGAAATTCCCCGTATTTCACGTAACCCGAAGATTCATTACCGCACTCACAAACGTCCGCCAACTTTCTCTATCCTGGGCCAGCCCAATCCAGTCCATATACCCACATCCCACCTCCTGGAGATCCGTCCTAATATTGTCCACCCATCTACGTCTAGGTCTCCCCAGTGGTTCTTTCCCTCCGGTTTCCCCATCAAGACCCTTTACACCCCTCTCCTCACCCATAAGCGCCACATGCCCAGCCCATCTCATTCCTCTCGATTTTATCACGCGCATAGTATTGGGTGAGGAGTACAAATCATTTAGCTCTTCGTTATGTAATCTCCTCCATTCCCCCGTTACCTGGTCCCTCCTAGGTCCAAATATTTTCCTCAACACCATGTTCTCAAACACACTCGGCTTCCTCTCCTCCCGCAACAAGCAAAATTATAGTTCTATATATCTTTATCTTTAAATTTTTGGATAGTAACCTGAAAGACAAAAGATTCTGTACCGAATGAAAGCAAGTACTTCCTGACCCCAATCTGCACTTAATTTCTTCCGCAATAGAATTTTGATTTGTTAAACTTGTTCCCAAATATTTAAACTCTTCCACCCTTTCAAAGGTACTATTATCAGTCCTCACACTGTGAATTCGTCCTGCATTCTGATCTAATAGGATTAATTCCATAAAGTCTCCAGCTTCCAGCGCAGGTAATAGTAGCGAGTTTAGGTTGAGGTCTTAAGTCGGTAGAGTGCGCAAAGTCGTGTGCGCGTAAATCTGTGTGTTTTTGCAGTCAGAGCGGTGGAGGTGCCAGTATTGGTCCGCTTACGTAGCAGCTGCAGTCACGTGACTGAAATAGCATAACCGTAAGGTGTCTGACTCGCACTGAAAGCTGTCACGCAAAATGGCGAGTACTTTGTGGATGTAATTCTACTAACTTTCCGAGCTATAAATTTATTCTCCATAACTCATGGAGTAGTGGTTAGTCGAGCACAGGCGCAATATTATCTTTACCTTTATCCCTAGTTATTCTTTTACAGGTAATTACTGCGCCTTGCCATACCTAGGCAAAACTGCTGGAGGATGGATTGTGGACTGGTAGCATGTAACTTCGGGCACCACAAATTCCACAAAGGGATACGCCGGAATTCGATCTAGGAACCTCAAATACGGAAAGCCTGCTAACCAATGCATATTCAATTGGTTTAGTACATTTCTGAGATTCCTGCAGTACAGATGCATTACTGTGCACTTGTGTTGTTCAAAATACACCGTGTGCTAGGGAACTGGAAAATAAAAAGTTGGTCCGTGTTGGTGAAGCAATTGGAATAGAAGAAATCACAGTAGAGAGTACAGCAGATACACGTGTGCTTCGTAATAGTGAGTGCGTGTTGATGTGTGTGTAATGTACAGGTATTCTCTTGGGCACACTGAGGAAGACGTGGAAAAATCTCCGTCCATCTTATGATAATACGACACAGATTTGATCTGGAAAATATACAATGTGCCGACGCTTACATTTACACAGAATTTTCTCATTTGTGAACAGATTTGTATAAACGATTTATATTTAAATAATTGACATTATGTACGTTGAGGTTCCTGACAGCGTCGTTAAATAAACTGCACTGTAGCTCAATCGGTACAGAAACTAGGTTACAAAGTTTGATTCCCCGTAAGGGGAAGAGATTTTTCTCGTGTCATAGATCACCAGACTGGCTGTAGGGCCCACTAGATCCTTACATAATTTTTCGTATATGGTTTTCCTTCCTCTAAGGTAAATCCGCCGGAGTATCAAGTTTCACGCTCGCCAATTAGTGCTGGAGTTTAAAATAACCGCCTCTCCTATATACCGTTCTTCAGACAAGGCACAGTCGGTAAGCATAACCGGGTTTAAAATGTATAAATTCTGCTTCCAGTCAACAGAGTTCATTTATGTGCTTTGTATCTTTGTTGGAACAAAACTGCGATTATTTCCAATATGACATTGCCTGATTGTTCTCCATAACCGAGACGGAATGTGTTTACTGCGCGGTACGAGCGGGCTCTTTAAATGTACTTCACATTACGTTGTCTTCAAAACATTAATTTAGCATTTAGCCAAATTCATTCTACAAGGCTTTGGTGAGAAAACCTGAGACAAAGACATCACCCGAAAAAAACCTAAGCGTAAATGGGAATAAAGAATTAAAACCCTAAAACGTAAGGCAAAAAGATCACCTGAAAAACCTAAGCGTAAATGGGAATAAAGAATTAAAACCCTAAAACGTAAGGCAAAAAGATCACCTGAAAAACCTAGGCGTAAATGGGAATAAAGAATTAAAACCCTAAAACGTAAGGCAAAAAGATCACCTGAAAAACCTAGGCGTAAATGGGAATAAAGAATTCAAACCCTTCTTGAAGAAACTTTTTTTAAGCTCGTGGTTCCTTCTTGAAGAAATACTATGTGTGGGAGTGTACTGGATTGATCTGGCTCAGGATAAGGACAATTGGAGGGCCCTTTTGGGAAAGGCAATGAAACCTCGAGTGTCATGAAATTCAGAGCATTTCTTGAGTAGCTGAGGAACTGTTAGCTTCTCAAAACGAACTCTGTTCCATGCAGGTAGTCTGAAACTCTGATCACAAAAACTTATAGTAAGAAAACTGAAACACGAACATTTTCCTTTCTAATCTAATTATAAAATTTTTATACATGATGCATGAAAGCATTCAAGATGACATGTTGTAAACAAGAATAAACATCGATTTGGCAATAATACAGGGTGTCCCACTCGCTACCGAACCCGGCTTCTCTTTAATAGTTTTACCACTAATGAGGATATTGTAACGAAATTTGAAGCGGACTACAGACACATTCCTCTTCATTACTCACACAACGAACGTACCCCTGTTCAAATTTTGTTACAATATCTTCATTGGTGTTAGAATTATTAAAGAAATGCCGGGTTCGGTAGCGAGTGAGACACCCTATACAAACCCGCTTTTCCACATTTTGGTTAAGTAAAAATAAAACGCACAAAGAAAAAAACGCGCTCAACAATGACCATTAGAATTTTTTTTTCAATTTGTTATTTTTGTATATAAGAGTACAGGTAAAGGTAAAGCAGTCCCGTTACAGGCCTGGAGTGACCCAGAGGGTTCCAGGAAGTTAAGGTTCCCAGATTTCGTGACAACGGCACAGGAAGGTGGTAGGTTGTCAGCCTTAGGCACCGGCCGCCTTTACCCCCAGGAAATGCTCCTGGCACTCATTTCTGTTAGAGGCTGAGTCGACCCCAAGGCCATAATGCGATCGGAAGGATTTTATGTCAATGAAAATTTCCAATGACACCAGCTTGGATAGAACCAGCGAACTTCCGATTTTCTATATAAGAGTAACTGAAGTAAATTAAAAATATCGCTTTGTTTCATTTTACGTATCTTCAACTATGTTATTACTGATAGGGAAAAAAATATTAAAGCAGCCACAAGAATGAGAAAAGGGGAGATGAAAAGCAAACCTCAAACATTTGTCTTCCTTATTTTAATTACGTGAAACTCAATTATCGTTAAACAAGAAGGGTTTGAACCGGCTTCTGTTGATTTAGGTGTGTTTCCCACAGCATGAAGATAGATGGGTATGTAAAATGAATGAGGTATCTGCAATTTAATGATACGAAGGGATGATTGGATCCACTTCTCCACCTTCTCCTATCTTGTGCGAACTAGCAGGTGGAGAGAGGCACTTGGGGACAAACGCAGAGTGTTCCACTGTGCGAATGAATAATTATATAATTAATTATCACTTTCATTTCCGGTACAACCTTACGCAACTATTTTCCCCAGCACGTTAAATTAATTATATTTCAATTAGACTGGAGGTTACAATTAATGCAATACCTCATCATACAGCAGACGTTATGGAAAGTTTGTAAACAAATACAGTGAAGCGAGATTTGAGGTTCTCACAGCGGTACTGAAAATTCAAGCTTTTTGGGACGTTACAACGTGTCGAAAGGTAAAGTGTTACGTCGTGTCGAAAGTTAAAGTGCTACTTCGTGTCGAAAGGTAAAGTGTTACGTCGTGTCGAAAGGTAAAGTGTTACTTCGTGTCGAAAGGTAAAGAGTTACTTCCGTTGCGGAAAATCGTAATTATCGTGACTTCAGAGCGAAGTATTCCAAGAAGACTTCTTGGAATTTATGACGTTTCGACTGGTCACTTGCTACGGACGTTTCGGAAGATAGTAGTTGCCCTCATTTTCAGGGTTTATGAAGTGTAGAATGTGCTTGACCACTCAACGTGGCGTAACATCCTAGAAGATATTAATCTTTCAGTAGACGAAATGTAGTTGCAGCTGTTATACAGCGAACACTTCGCAGTTGTTATAGAAACTGACGTCATCTTGAAACGATATTGTTAGAATTACAACAACACAACAATAACACCTACTACTACAACTGAAACTACTACTACTACTACTACTACTACTACTATAACTACTTCTACTGCTACTACTAATACAACTGCTATTATACCAACTACTACTGCTGCTACTTCTACTACTACTACTACTACTACTACTACTACTACTACTACTACTACTACTAATAATAATAATAATAATAATAATAAACCTGCTATTATAACAACTACCACTACTGCTGCTACTACTACTACTACTACTACTAATACAACTGCTATTATTACAACTACCACTACTGCTGCTAATGATAATACTATTACTGCTGCTGCTCTAATACTACTACTAATCCAACTGCTATTATAACTACTACTACTGCTACTGCTACTACTAATACTACTAATAGAACTGCTATTATTACAACTACTACTACTGCTACTGCTACTACTACTACTACTACTACAACTGCTATTATAACTACTATTTCTACTACTACTGCTACTGCTACTACTACTACTACTAATACAACTGCTATTATTACAACTACTACTACTGCTACTACCACTAATATTAATATTACTACTGGTGCTGCTGCTACTATTAATAATACAACTGCTATTCAATGTGAATAAAAATCCGACAGATGCAACAATATGCAGATATTTATTCACTGCAAAAATAGTAGTAGTTTTGCAGTGAATAAATATCTGCATATTGTTGCATCTGTTGGATTTTTATTCACATTGAATTACAATGCACGGAACCACGAGCTTAAAAAAACAACTGCTATTATAACAGCTACTACTACTACTACTACTACTACTACTACTACTACTACTACTACTGCTACTATTAAAACTGCTATTATTACAACTACTATTACTAGTACTACTAATAAACTGCTATTATTACAACTACTACTACTGCAACTGTTACTACCACTACTAATAATACTACTACTGCAGCTACTACTACTACTACTAATAATAATAACAAAACTGCTGTTATAACTACTACTAATACTAATATTTCTTCTTCTTCTTCTACTACTACTACTATTACTACCACTACTACTACTACTACTACTACTACCGCTACCACTACTACTACTACAGCTACCACTACTACTACTACTACTAC
>Ga0123355_10019252_pt1 | contig 10865 bp, 8 predicted proteins | sample TergutEmb28metaG_3_FD_89872 | JGI IMG/M metagenome (GOLD analysis project Ga0123355, IMG submission 89872) | Embiratermes neotenicus P1 segment gut microbial communities from Petit-Saut dam, French Guiana - Emb289 P1 | ecosystem: Host-associated > Arthropoda: Insects > Digestive system > Gut ...
ATATTGAAGAACATTTCCAAACCCACGAGTATGTGATCTATCATGATCCCATAATTTCTTTAAACCCTGATCATATTTTTTCTTTTGAGATGAGTCAAGAGGTATATGGCTACATAACGAATCTTAATGGTTATGCATTAGAAGATATTTTTACAGTTTTCACAGATGTTGGGTTAACGAAAAGAATTGATACTCATCCGACTTTTGAACAGAATATGCTGACGATAGCCCCGTCCTATAGTAGAAGAGCCTTTGGCGAAAATGATATATACTTTTCAGAAGGAGATACCTGGGGCTATTTTAGTCATTATTATTTGGTACAAAATTTTGATTTAGATACTGGTGAAAGATTGCAGATCCCCAGTGTTACTGTGTTTACAATTGATCGTTATTTAGCTAGTCCTATACTATCGATTATTCACGAAAAGGATAATAGCTTTACTCTTTCATGGGATGAGGTGCAACATGCTGAAGCTTATTATTTAGTACGTATCGAATTTATAGATGAGTTTAACTTTGAAGTGCATGTCATTGATACAACAACTGCCACTTCTTGGAATAGTGAGATCGATGGTCAACATTTAGCGAATGTGAATGCCGAAATTTTTAGTTACTACACCACCTCTAAAGATCAACAAATTGCGACTAATGCGACTTTTTGGTGGGATATTGAAGGCGCTTTATCACGCGGAAATATATTTGGTGTTGTTGCTAGAGAAGGGGATCAGTTTTCTAATTTAAGTTTCTTTCGTGAAGATAAAATTGATCGTGACATGGTTATTTGTGAAGCTGCGTCCTTTGCAATGGATGAAGTGATGTCCGCTTTAGATATTGAAACTATTGAACAAATCCCTGGATTTTTACCAGTCACTGCTTGTAGTGGTGATACCATTAATGCACAGATCATACTTGACATTGATCATGTGTCATGGCAAGATGAAATTTTACATGTTCCTTATGAATTTCATGATTCAACAGTGCGTGGTTATTTTACAATTATCAATGCTAATACTGACACCTATCAAGAAGACTTGATCGCTAGGCAAGAGGAAATGGAAGAACTTTTTAACCAAAATATTCGTCATGACTATCGATATCAAAGTACTAGAGTTGTAGCTTTTGATGCTAGAAGTTCTAGTACACTACCAGAAGTTAGCGATACGATTTTCTCTACTTCAGAATTAGAAACATTTATTGTTACAAATATGATTGATGGTGCAGCCATCATAGATATTTCTTATTTTGATTGGGAAGATACAAGTTATGTTGCTATCTTTGAGTTACTTGATCAGATTCGATATCAAAATCCAATGGTGTTACAATTCCGAGGGTTTCGTTATGATTCTCAAAACAAAGTTATTTTTGTTCACTTTTTATATGATCCAGAAACGAGAGCTGAAATTCAACAAATGATCCGTAACGAAGTTTCTAGCGTTGCAAATGAAATAATCACACCAAACATGAGTGATGCAGAAAGGGTGTATGCGATTAATCAATTTATTATTGATAATACGGTCTATCATGATGCTGCATACGAATCATTAAGAAATAATCAAAACAGATATTTCTATGATGAAACTTACTTTTACGCTAGTACTGCAGGAGGAGTCTTCATTCAAGGTTATGCTGTTTGTGAAGGTTATTCAGCAGCCCTTATGCTGTTAACAGACTATATTGGGATTCAAAGTATTGCAGTGACTGGACATACGGTTGATGATCCTGGGCGTCACATGTGGAATCGTGTGCTTATTGATGACCAATGGTATATAGTAGATCCTACCCATAATGCTAATGGACATGTCCCAAATTCTGTTTTACTACTTGCGGATGATATTGCTGATCAGATTTATATCGAAGATACATTCTTCCTAATAGATCGCAAACTTAATGATTATCGCGCACCAGGACCTAGTATTCATGAATATTATTATTCACATGGCTTAGCTGTAACTAGTGTTCTTGAAGGTATTGATCTGCTAGTATATCTATTACAAACGCAAAATTCAGCAGCGATAAGACTTCCAATTGATACAACAGAAGCGCAATTCGATCAAATTGGACAAGCTATTGCAGATCATTTTCAGCGTGGTCTTATATACTATCACTTTAATGGTGTTATACATATCATATTTCAATGATACCTGAGCGTGGTAGTTGAAAAAAATAGAAGAGTGCTCAAAAGTCCGAACTTATTGGACTTTTTTCACACTCAAATCAAATGTTCCTGATGACAATCTAACTAAAAACCACTATTTATTCCACACCTTTAGTCGCTTCAACCACATCTAGTTTTTTAATCCTTCGTCCGAGTAAAAAAGTTGTTGTTAACGAAAAGCCAATGGCAATCGCTGATGCAATGACAACGCTCATCACATTTATATATGGATAAAAGATGATGTGATTTTCTAGAGAAAATTCATCTATATATTGCTCTAAAAACCATAATCCTAGTGGGATGCCGGCTAGCCAGCCAACAAGGGTTGTGATCAAGTTTTCTATCATGGCTAGTTTTCGAATTTCCTTACGATGAAAGCCTAAAACTCTTAATGTTGCATAGTCTCTTCTCCGTTCAGTAAAATTCAATGCGCCTAAGTTATAAAGAATCACGATGACAAGTATAATGCCCATAACAATAATAAGCCGAACGACGCCGCCTAAAGACTCAACAAAATCAACTGCATTATCTCTTTGATTTTCCATTAAAGTAATTTGTTCAACCCTTGTGTCAGAGGCTAATTCATTTATGACAACATTCTCCCCAATTAATAACTCTTGCGGACGAAAGGTACCACCAGCACTTTCCCATGCCCTAGCTGTTATATGGATACCTTGTGGTGTACTAGGTGTAATAATTCCCACAATTTCAAACTCATATTCATTTCTATCTAGTGAAACTCGAATTCCTAATATATCACCCACTTGCAGACCTGTAGCTCTTGCAAATCCCTCTGCTAAATAGACGCCATCTTGTTGCATATTTTCATCTTCAAGTGTTCTTAGCTGGATGAATTCACCATCATCAAAAATTGTTAAAACTCTATTTTCCTCATCAGCGGATATGATGTTAGCCTGTAAAGTTTGTATCCATTGTCCATCTAATTCATCTTGCAATTCATTATTTTCTATTGGTGTGTTAAATGGATTTACTCTAATACGGGCTGTATAAGTCATATCTATTCCAAATGAATTTTCGACTAACGCATCTAAAGAATCTGCCATACCAAATCCTGTCAGTAATAACACCATACTCCCACTTACGCCCACAATTCCCATAAGGATACGGATCGGATTTACCATTCCATCTCTGAATGTCCATCTTGAACCAAATGTTAGCTTATCCCATAAAATACTAATTTTTTCTAAAAAAACCTTTCGTCCTGATTTTACACTATCCCCTCTTAAAAAGAGAGCTGGCAGACCAATCCTTACTTTCCTAGAAGCTAAAAAAGCAGATATTGTACAAATCCCAATGATCATCAGAATCATGATTAATGATGTCCACGTATATGCAATTCCTAAGTTTGGCACAGAAAATAGTTCTGCCTGAGTTTCAAGTACAAACAGGGATAGAAGGGGTGCGCCTAATGCACCTAGAAGTGCACCGACGCCACCTATCCACAAACCATAGGAGGCATAATGAAAACCAATCATCTTGTTTGAATAACCCAATGCTTTTAAGGTTGCAATATCTTTAGTTTGCGTTTCAACGAGTCGCTTAATAGTTGTATACATAGCTAATATAGCAAGCAAAATGAAAATAGATGAGAACAGAAGTGCGACATTTCGCAATGTATTTGCTCTAGAAATCGCACTTGCAACGTCATAAAAAGTATCTTGATTGAAGTAGGAGATGTAGCGCTCTCCTAGTAGTTCTGGTGCTGCATCTCTAACTTGGTTTTCTGCACCACGTATTTCTATTAAGTTAGGAAGCTCATTATGTTGCAATACTTCTTCTAAAGTATGTTCTGAGATAATGCCGTATCCAAGAATTTGTGGATCTGGTCTGACAGCACCAGGGGGTACAAAGGACATACGAGCTGGTGATTGAATCATTCCTAAAACTTCTAGTTCAGCATCAAGCCCAAGGTAGTTTACATTGATGATATCACCTAGAGATAGCTGATGTTCTTCGGCGTATTCTAGGTTAATCCATATTCCTATTAAATCAGAAGAAACGTCCTCTCCTTGAGCAATAAAAGGGATTGAAATGTTTTCATTTCCAGGTGTTTCCAACAAGAGGTAAGTATCCACATCTGAAATACTTGCTGATACTTGGATACTTGTTTTAACGGAAATATCTTCTACACCGGAGATGTTACGGATGGAATCCATATCCTCTTCTGTAAATCCTAGGGCATGAACCCAAGAATCAGCAAGGTGATTTTCCTCTACAAAGGTATTTACATTTGATTCCAACCCATACCAAACACCTTCTAATCCTATATAGGCAACAATGCTTGATAGTGCCATGAGAAAGACAGAAAAGAATTGTGTCCAGTTTCTTAATATATCACGTTTTAACTTACGATTTAGAAAATGCATTTTATAATGACGCTCCTTAAAATATAATTTAATTCTAACTAATTTTACTTTCAGCTTTTCGGATACTTCTAATGTGAATTATCACTGGTATTTCACAGCCTCCTCGATGTCAGCCGGGTTGTTATTGACCTTAATCTCTTGAATTTGTCCATCATGCAAACGAATGACTTTATCTGCTATTTGTGCTAAATCCGAGTTATGAGTAACAAGAACAACAGACGTTTGACTGTTTTTAGCGATATTTTTCAATAATTCAATTACTTTTTGTCCCGTTTGCGAATCTAATGCGCCAGTTGGTTCATCGCAAAGTAGCAATCGTGGTTTTTTAGCTAGTGCTCTTGCGATAGCTACTCGTTGCATCTCACCACCAGATAGTTGACTTGGAAAGTTATTTTTTCGATGTTCTAATCCAACTTCTTTTAAAAAGTAAGCTGCCTCGTCTGTATTACCCGTCAACTGTGCTGCTATCCCAACATTTTCTGACGCATTTAAATTAGGTATCAAGTTGTAAAATTGAAAGACAAAGCCAACAATATTTCGACGATATTCCGTTAATTCTTGATCAGATAAAGCCGATATTTCTTGCTGATCGAATTCAATCTTTCCACTTGTAGCTCGATCCATGCCGCCTAATAAGTTTAAGGCGGTACTTTTTCCAGATCCTGATGGTCCTAAAATAACTGTCAATTGACCTTCTTCAATGCTGAAGCTTATTTGCTTAAGTGCCTCGACTCTTTGATCTCCAATTTGATATTCTTTACTAACGTTTTTGAATGTAATCATAAGATGTTCTCCTTTTTATTCAACAACATGTTGATTTATTATCATTTATAGTGTACTATATGAGAGGTAAAGAAGTCAATAAACAGCTTTTTTCAGTCTGTTCAGTTTTTAGACAGATGAGTTCAAAGTGTCTAAAAATTGGACATAAAGCAAGAAAAAGTTAAGGAGAGTATAACATGTCAAGTACAATAGATCGCACAAAGCAACATATTATTCAAACTTTTTTTGAAATGATGGCGGATATTGGTTTCGAGCAAATTCGTGTATCAAATCTCGCAAAAAAAGCTGGCATCAATCGAGGAACATTTTATCATCATTTTGTAGATAAATATGAAATTCTAGAGGAAATAGAAGGTGAAATATATAATCAGTTCAGATTGTTGATGGATAAGCATGTTTGTTTTAATCATAAAACATTAAAAGGGAAGCCAAGTGCCAATGAGATTCAACATCTTTTTCAGAATACTTTTCTTCAAATTATGCTGTTTTTATATGAACGAAAAGATATAGCAACGATTTTGGTTGGAAAAAATGGTAGACCACAGTTTATAGAAAAGTTGGAAAGTTTATACTGTGAAACAGTTCGAAGAAATATAGGTGCTGAGTCTCAGAGTGATGATTATCGCACACATTATCTGCAAGAGTTTGTTTTCTCTGGTGTTATTTCAGTTATTAAGTGCTGGTTGCGAAATGGAGCTAAAGAAACGCCTGAAGAAGTTGCGAAGCTTTTAGCCGTGAATTTAACTACGGCACCTATCAAAATATTTGGTGATGATTTTTCAGTATAAGAGCAACGGAAGCGAGTATAATGAGTCGAATTCAGCATTATCAGACTCAATCCGAAGAAAGTATTACTGTGAGGGACGGATAGCTGTTTACAAACTGAGTAATATGAATGATCACATGATAATCTAGTTCTAAAATTGAAATTAACGCATATTTTTTCAAAGGGGGGATTAGCTATGAGAGAATATTTTGAAGGATGGTATTTTAAACACCAAGCTAATGATAAAACGTTAGCTTTAATTCCGGGGAAAGCAGCAGACGGCGCTTTTATCCACGTCGTAACCGATGATAAATCGTACTACATTACCTACCCCTTGAGTGAATATCACAAAGGAGATGTTTTAACGATTGAAAGTAATGTATTTTCTGAGTCAGGCATCATCCTGAACATTGATCGACCTGATATTAAACTAGTCGGTGAAATTAAATACAATAACCTATTGCCCATTCGCAGTGATATCATGGGACCATTTAAGTTTTTTCCAATGGAATGCCGTCACGGAATTATTAGCATGCAACATGATCTAGAAGGAATCATTCAACTAAATGACGAAACATATGACTTCAATGCTGGCAAAGGCTATCTCGAATCAGACAGTGGTCGATCATTTCCTGAAGCATACTCCTGGATTCATTGCAATGATTTTAAAGAAAACTGCTCTGTTACAACAGCAGTAGCCAAGATCCCTTTTTATGGACTAAAATTTTGGGGTTGTATATGTGTTGTGATGCTAAACGGTAAAGAATATCGACTTGCAACATATAAAGGAGTAAGAATTGAAACCTGTGAGCCAGGAATCATTGAATTAAAGCAAGGAAAGTACCGCCTGTTGATCAAAGTCCATTCAGAAGGTGGTCATACGTTGCCAGCTCCACGTTATGGAAAGATGAGTCATGCCATACTTGAGGATATATCTTGTCATGCGTCGTTTAAGTTTACAAAAGGGGAGCAGGTGTTGTTCGATAGCAGTAGTGATCAAGCTAGTTATGAATATCATTAAAAAGTTACCTAAGCTTTAGAGGGTGGGCAAATTTCTGCGTTTATTAAAAATGTCGGAAGTTACTCGCCTTTTATTTTATGCAAATCAGATCCAGATATTAATCTTGTAGTCTATGAAATAGTCCATCAAAAGTTGGCACAAAAACATCTTGAGAAATTGATTTGCATTTCTTGTCATTAATTCAAGCTTGAGTAATATCCGAAAAAATTTATTAGCTATTTCTTTCAAGATCTAGTATAATAAACTTAGATGAAAAACGAAGGTGGATAAAACCCATTTTATCGAAAGAGTTGAAAAGATAAAAGGGGCTACTTTTGTATTAAGATTAAGATGTATTAAACTGGGGATTCGAAAATTATAGATAATATGAGGCGATAAAATGATTTATATAAATTCTGTCAAATTCCCTGATGTAGAGATGGAAACTGACTTTATATGGAGCATTCGAAGAACCTGTTATGATTCCTTTTATCCGTTCAAAGTGCTATCAGGACACGGTCTTGAAAAAATTAGTTTTGACGAACCTATCACTATTTTATACGGTGGTAACGGCTCGGGCAAATCAACAGCCCTTAATGTGATTGCTGAAAAAGTAAAAATAGGGCGAGATTCTATCTTCAATAAATCCAACTTTTATCCCGATTTTTTAGAAATGTGTACGGTAGATATTGCAAAGGAAATTCCTAAGGCTAGTAGAATTATAACAAGTGATGATGTATTTGATTACATGTTAAATATCCGCAATCTAAATGAAGGAATCGACCAAAAAAGAGAAGAAGTCTTTGAGGAATACTTGGATGCGAAATATTCACAATTTCAGATGCGCTCCATGGCGGATTATGAACAGCTAAAAAAAGTAACAAAAGCTAGAAGAAAAACGCAGTCGAAGTTTGTTAGAAGCGAGTTAATGGATAACGTTAGAGCGTATTCAAATGGCGAAAGTGCCTTTCATTATTTTACTGAAAAAATAGGTGAGAATGGGCTTTTTATACTGGATGAGCCTGAAAATAGCCTTTCTCCTAAGCGTCAGATAGAATTAGCCAAGTTTATTGAGGATTCTGCTCGGTTCTTTAATTGTCAGATTATTATGTCAACACATTCACCTTTTCTGCTTGCTATGAAGGGAGCGAAAATATATAACCTTGATGAGAACCCTGTTCTTGTAAAGCGATGGACTGAGCTAGAAAATATCCGCTTATATCATGATTTTTTTAAATTGCATGCTGATGAATTTGACCATCGAACAGGAGGAGATAGCCAGTGAATGTACGTGAAAGAATGAAGCATTTTAATGTTCCTGGAGTAGGGGTGACATATTTTGAAAATACAGAAATTAAGTGGAGCAAATATTTTGGCACTTTAGAAAAAGGAGCACAGAAAGATGTAAATAAAAATTCAATTTTCCATGCTTGCTCAATGAGTAAAATGATAACTGCGATGTGTGTTTTAAGTTTGGTACAAGATGGTGTTTTGGATTTGAAAAAAGATGTAAATGAATATTTAACATCTTGGAAAATTCCGAGTAATGACTTTACTAAGCAAAAGAAAATTACATTAATGCATTTATTATCCCATCAAGCAGGACTTTGTGATCCAGATGGAAGCTTTGCTCCATATAAGAATGGTGATAAAATTCCATCATCTTTTGATATTTTAAGTGGAATAACCTGTTATAATGAAGAGGAAGTTCAAGTCAAATATATCCCAGGTGCAGACTGCCATTATTCAGATGCTGGTTACACTGTAATTGCTCAAATCGTCTACGATGTGATAAGGAAAACTATTTCTGAAATTGCCCAGGCGTATATTTTTGACCCATTAGGACTACAGCAAACCTTCTTCTGGCAAATAGAAAAGCCATTACCGAAGCAGATCAGTCCATCTGATCTAGCTGTTGGGCATAATAAAAAAGGTGAAATAGTTGATGGTCTGCGAGCGGTTTATCCTAATGTGGAAGGTGCTGGGTTATGGACGACGACTGAGGAGTTGACGCACATTGTTATTGATATAGTAAAAGCATATCAAGGTATGGATAGCGTGGTTTTGAATCAGGAGATGGCGAAATTAATGTTAATACCGTTTGGTTGTACAGATGATGTGGGGTTGGGTGTTTTCCTAGCAGTCGATAAGAAAGGCGAACCTTGTTTTATTTCGCAAGGATGGGGCGTTGGGATGCAGTGCAAGCTTCGTGTATACTATGAAAATCAGAATGGTGTGATTGTGATGACGAACTCCGAGCCTGGAATAGAACAAGACAAAGCATTGATAGGAGAAATTATCAAATATGTCTGTGAACATCATGCGTTGTAAAGGATGGTGATTGTAAATGAAACACGAGTGGCGAAAAGCAGAAAAAAAATTTTATATGACAAAGACAAAACCGGAAGTTTGTCCGATGCCAGCACAACAATTTCTAACCATTAAAGGACAAGGAAATCCAAATACATCCGAATTTGCAGAAAAAGTTGGTGCATTGTATACCGTGTCTTATGCATTGAAAATGATGCCGAGAAAAGGGATAGAAATAGAAGGTTACTATGATTATACAGTCTATCCGTTAGAAGGGTTTTGGACGATGCCTGATAATTTCACAGGTGGAAAAATTGACAAAAATTTATTGATTTATGAAATCATGATTAAGCAGCCAGATTTTATTACAGAGAAATTAGTGATCAAAGCCAAAGAGCTGTCTGCAAAAAAGGTAACAGAATCATTGTTAACAGCAATGAATTTTAAAACGATCCATGAGGAACAAGTAGTACAAATATTGCACAAGGGCAGCTTTGATGAGGAATATTTATCCTTTGAGAAAATAGCAATATTTTGTCAGGAAAACGGCTTGAGCAGGACTGATCATGGGCATAAGGAGATTTATTTATCCGATTTTAGAAAAGTGACACCTGATAAATATAAGACGATTTTAAGAGTGAGTGTGAAGTCATGAGTCAAGATATTGTTATTAGAGGCATTCGCTCATCAGAGCATTCCCTCTTAGAAGATTTCATTTATGCAGCTATTTTTGTTCCCCCTGGTGCTGAGATGCCATCACGGGAGATTATTTTTGCGCCCAACGTTTTTATGTATATTGAAAACTTTGGCGAAGAAAATGATTGTGGCGTGGTTGCTGAACAAGATGGGAAAATCATTGGAGCAGCATGGACAAGAATTATTCCTGGATATGGGCATATTGATGAGCATACGCCTGAATTAGCCATCGCTGTTTTTCCTGAATATCGGGGAAAAGGGATTGGGGAAAGGCTGTTGATAAAGCTTTTTAAAATGCTTACTGAGCGGGGTTATGAGCAAACTTCCCTTGCTGTGCAGAAGGAGAATGCTGCTTATCGGTTGTATGAACGAGTTGGGTATGAGATGATTGAGGAACGTGATGAGGAGTACTTAATGATTAAGAATTTAAAAGGTGAACTAAATTGACAATTACACTTATCCGACATGCAAAAGTCAACTATCGCTTTAAAAAATATTATAGCTATTCTGAATTCGATAAATCCTGCGCAGAGTATGACAATAGCCCTGTATGCCAAGCGGTTGAAAATGGGATTAACAATCCTGTAAATATTATTTATGTGAGTAGTTTGAGAAGAACTCATGATACAGCTAAACTCATATTCCCTGACAAAATCCCGATTAAAAACAGACTATTTGATGAAGTACCTATCAAATCATTTGCTCCCATATCATTTCCGATGCCAACAGCATTATGGTTTATGATAGGTAGATTACAGTGGTTTTTTA
>Ga0123355_10019254_pt1 | contig 10865 bp, 6 predicted proteins | sample TergutEmb28metaG_3_FD_89872 | JGI IMG/M metagenome (GOLD analysis project Ga0123355, IMG submission 89872) | Embiratermes neotenicus P1 segment gut microbial communities from Petit-Saut dam, French Guiana - Emb289 P1 | ecosystem: Host-associated > Arthropoda: Insects > Digestive system > Gut ...
CAGGAGGGCCCTTAAACCTAAATTATACTAACCTACCCAGACCATGGTCACCGCGGGAATCCTCCCCTTCAGGGAAAATTCCCACGGTAGAGCCGGGAATCGAACCCGGGACCTCATGATTAGTAGTCAGAGACTCTGACCAAAAGACCACGAGGCTGGTCTCAATTGGAAATGTAAGGCATGAAAAACACAATACTGCAATACCTAAGCGCTGGCTCCTTTGAATTTTTCTAATATAGAGTAATTTCATAAATATATTATCGGCCCTTGGATTGCGACGCCCACCTAGCTACAGGGATCACAGTCCTTTCTGAGGATCCTATTTTCATTCCTCATCTTCAATAAATTCATCGTCCCCTATGAAACTTGTAATTCCATTACCTTTTCTCACACTGGTACAGTAATAATATTCTTCCTAAGCCAGACAAATCCAATCCAAACTGTCAAACCCTTTTATCTCGGTAATTAACCAACTTGATGCACACAATTTTTGTTATACAATAAGTTTATTTCACGCCTCTACATGTTTCGAGCACATGTGCTCATCATCAGGAGGTCAAAATTGCATTACACAGCCTCTGGTATCTTCACACCTATAGGTTTATTTCATGCCTCTACATGTTTCGAGCACATGTGCTCATCATCAGAAGGTCAAAATTGCATTACACAGCCTCTGGTATCATCAAACCTATAGGTGTGATGATACCAAAGGCTGTGTAATGCAATTTTGACCTCCTGATGATGGGCACATATGCTCGAAACATGTAGAGGCATGAAATAAACTTATTGTAAAACAAAACTTTTGTCCCATGGATGATGGGAAAGACGAAGTTCTAAGCATTTCCTTTCTATGCGAGATATCAGGCTTCCGACGCCGTGTAGGTGCGGTTTTTGCTCTTCTGGGTTTTACGCAGCGTTGTTTGGTAGTTGTTTACCGACGTTTCGGACAGAAAGGCTATCAACATTGACACGAACAGAATTGTTATGCAGCTGGGAAGTATGATGCAGGGTGAAACAAAACAGCTGTTGGAAGCCGCGTATGGGGTTTGATCCACTGGACTGGTTTGAGGGACTTTATCGTAAAAGATTTACTCGATGAGAGGTTGAGAGTGGCTAAGTGAAAGCGTTCCTCGCCCTTCAAGAAATCCGAAGGATCCTGGCGATGTTCACAACAGCCAGCCACGCGACCAAATGAGTCACTTGGCTGAGTTGACACTGCATTCCTTTCAGGCCTATTTTTATGTTCAGCTCGAACTACGCCCGCGCTATCACTTCCAACTGTGCTGCACGGTCTGTCCATCTAATTCTCCTTTATTTAAAATGTGGGTTTTGTGGAAGGAACATTTTGTATGGTCTCTAAACTCTCTTATGAACGTTTCATAATATACACCTCCAGGTAAACTCACTTATTTTCTTAGTTTGGGAAGGTGCAACTGTTAAGTTCACATCAACAAAAGGACATATTCTATTTTCTCGATACAATTAATGATTTTTTAACGATATTATAAAGACTTTTGCTTTAATTTAAGCCTCTCCATAACCTTGGAAGGAACACCGAGGCATAGCCAGGGAATGTTTGCCTTCACCTAATGCTCGGATGAACACAGATACGAAGTTAATAAGCTTGTATGACGAGAGGCTCCAGGGTTGAAATCTTCACAGACATTATTATGACGATCAGATAGAGAAGGTACAGAGGGGTGCAATAAATAACACGCATGACGCAGGCGTAACGTGGAAGCCAGATTTTAGCTAGAAAATCTGAAAATGATGTCTTGATATATTCATAGGTAGGCGTATGAGGAATAAGATATCGGTAAAGGTCCGCTATAACAGGCCACGAAGGCATAGTCCTGAGCTCTGCGCTAGAAGGGGTGGAGTGGTCATCGCCTCGCCACGGATGGTTTCACCCAGGGAAAAGCCTCGCGATATAAATTGTACAGGACCTCGGAGCCGATTTGAATGGATACTGAGGAAAGAAAATCAGGCTGAAGCCTGCCACACGGATACCACCCCAACCCAGCCACATCGAAACTCCAACACACATCGAAACAAGAACACACAACCAAGGTGGTGATACAATAGAAAAGTCGCAGGCTCCTGATGATATCCGAAACATGTTGAGCATAGAAGAAGTGAAATGAAACTTAATAACTAGTGCCATCAAGTTGGTCTCTTATTCTTCAATTATAACAAAGAATTTTTGTATTATACATACAGTCGAACACAACTATATTTCACCTAGTAGTACAGTAGGTATACAACAATATGTTTCGGCCCTATATGTTGGCCATCTTCAGGTTGTGATTTAACTTACAGAGCAGCTATATACGGTGTGTGGGATGTTCTTTAGGCTATTGGGGGTTGGGTGTGGGAACAGAAATTGGGGTAAAAAGAACACCCCACACGTCTTGTATAACTGCTCTCTAAGTTAAATTACAACGTGAAGATGGCCAAACATATAGGGCCGAAACATGTAGTTGTAAACCTACTGTACTACTAGGTGAAATATAGTTGTGTTCGACTGTAAGTGTAATACACAAAAATTCTTTGTTATTGAACCAATACAACGGGGATGATGCACCTCGAAATCACTTCCGACATGTTTCGGTCAGTGAGATCCCTGATGATGGTGTGACTGCACCGAAACATGTCGGACCTGTTTTAATGTAAATTTTAAAACTGTTTTTAAGACAATTCACTTGAGCATCAGTTGGTGTATAAATAAACTTTAATAATATCAGTTTGTTTTACACGACTTCGGCCTACAGCGTTATCAGGCTCAGTGATTCGCAACGCCTGGAGCACTCTGATAGTGAAGGTGGCAGTACCATTTGTGCAATGACCCAGTTACTTCAGTGACCCTGTTTTGTGGCTGTGTGCGGTATGCAGTTACGGACAGCATTATCCCCCCACTACACTTGTGACATCAACTCCCCAACCACACCGACAGTCACTGTTATATTTAAGCCTAATCGCAGTGAAGATATCCTTTAAAGCTTTTGGAGCCGGAATTAATTTTTAAATTTTAGCACACACTGTATATAAAATGTGAACATAACATGAACCATATACGTTAGAATTATGAAACAAACTGCATTTTGAAAAGAAAAAAATCGGAGAGTATATACCATGTTTAAAATATTCATTACCTGTATTTGTTGAATAAATAAATAAAATGAAACGTTTAGAGGCTAGCGGTGCGGTACGACCACTATAGTGGTCGTTAGGCGTCAAAGGGTTAAAGTTTAGTGGTTTTTACGTATTAACGAACTGACATTAAATAATTATACGTTCTGCCAATACACTTTATTTATGTGTTTTGTGTGGACCTTAGAACAAGCGACGATTATTTCCATAAACAGCAATTTAAATGATGTGGGCGGTATTACAACCGAGATGAAGATGTTTATTGCGCGGTAGGAACTGAATCTTGAAATTCAAGTTATATTTAAACTTCAAATGTTAATATCTGTTTTGCATACCTGGCACAGATATTACGTCAGATATCTCACATGGCAGTATTTTTGATAAATGCAAAAAAATATCCATTTTACGACAAATTTGATACAACATGTTGAATGACAGCAAAGATTTTTCTTCTTTGCTGTTTATTTGTGTAAAAAACTTTGACAGCATTTATAATAACGAAATGTGAAACAGTTGACGATTATAATGAAAGTATTATGCAAAACACTTTATACCATTTTGATATTCTGAGGACCGTGCATCGTGATATGTTCTTATAATAAAACCAACGAGAAGTACTAATTTCTTAAATTGATTTTTGGAATAGAACTCTACACGTTTCGGACAGTTTCTTTGTCCATCATCAGGAGTCTGGCACTGTACACACAAAAACTGGTATATGTCATACAGTTTATGCTGACTGCTTGCTAGCGGAATCAGGAATCTGATCCCGCTAGATACTGTCCGAAACATGTAAGTGTCCTATTCCAATAATAAATTTGAGCAATTAGTGCGTCTCGTTGGTTTTATTTAAAGACTTTATACGATATTTTAGTTTTTCACGGCTATGTTTATACCTATCTACCAAACTGCGCGAAGTCATATCTCAAACACCCTTAATATCCTCATTACAATCACAGGTTATGAAAAGACATACAAACAACTGAAAGAGGATACAAAATTATACGAAAGAAGACAACAGTCGGATATTTAGTATAAGGAGAATACTACTGCAAAATTAAAGGCCAAATTGCAATATTTTAAGTCCTCACGGTCGTAACTATGAAGAATGGCGTCTACTTGGACGTGACGCCGTGTAGTCTGATGTCAGCGTACAGACGTTTTAAAATATCCTGCAAGACTCTGAGCAGCACATTAGGAAATGTTTAATTTTATATCCTGCAGTTTGTTCATGTTTAAGGTGGAGTTACAAATGAGAGGATAATATTAGAACTGATTGTGAAGATATAAGAATTGAGACTTAATCTGTCTGAAGGGCGATTCAGTAGCGCATTCTTTTAAACAACGTAATAATCAAGGTCTCTGTCCTCTCTGTCCTGCTGGGATATTACGCTGAGTAGCTGGGTTGAAAGGTATAGACCTTTCGAAGTAAAGTATTGCCTTCATCTTAAAGGACTGATGAGCCCTAGAAGGAGGTCGCACGCTCCTCCGAACCGTCGGGAGATGTTACATTTTCCACTACTTAGCGTAATATCCCAGAAGAATCCTTAAAAATCAGCGATGTGGAAATCTCAAGTCACTCGAGGCAATGAATCTCTGACTTCGTTAAAAATTGGGAAACTTAAACTGCTACTCGACTATCAGTTTTTCACTCATCCTTCTGCTTGCGGGGACCGCGGTAGCACAGTGGTTAAGGTACTGTGCTACAAATCAGAAGGTTGCTGTTTCGATCCCAGCTAGTGTCAGTGGTTTTCATTGAAATAAAATCCTTCCGATCGCACTCTGGCCCTGGGGTCGACTCAGCCTCTAACAGAAATGAGTACCAGGAGTATTTCCTGGAGTAAAGGCGGCCGGTGCGTAAGGCTGACAACCTACCACCATCCTGTACCATTGTCACGAAATCTTGGAACCTTAACTTCCTGGAACCCTCTGGACCCATCCGGGCCTGTAACGGGACTGCTTTGCTTCACCTTCTGTGTGCATCAAGTTAATTTTCTTGACATTAACATGTGAATAGTATAGAAAAATGGGAATGTTGTGCTGACCGTGCATCTCAGTATAATCTTAGTAATTAACCAACTTAACCCTTAACCCGCTAACGTGGAAAATAAGATGAGCTCCTAATAATGCCAGTAGATGGCAGATGGGATTTAACTCGGCGTTTAAAGGTTTAATGCATTAAATCTTGTTTTATGATAAGCTTATTATAAAACAAGATTTTGTGCATTAAGTTGGTTAATTACTAAAATTATAGATAAGTTGGTTTGAAAGAATTGTGTCTGCTACAATACATATAGTTTGTTATGAATGAGTCAGGTCTATGACATCAGATGCAAGTGAAGGGCTAATCCCATTTGTCTTCACTTTCTTTATAATAACAGAGTATGAGCTTCGCTGTAGTACAATGCAACCAGCATAACTATAAATATATTTTTTTAGGAAACGTGGCCAGAACCTAGAAGCTTTGTAGATGAAAGAATGCAATTAAAGTATGACATCAGTTTACTATGTCACTTTAATGCTCTAACCAAGTCTGTATCGCTGCAAACAGAAGACCTCAAGGTATAAACAATTACTTTCTCGAAGACTACTTTCTCTGTAATCAGTAAAAAAAAACCACTCTACATTGTATGAATCCCCCCCGAAGTGCAAATTTTAGCTTAGTTTAACGTCTTTCTCTTAATACTCCCTCACATTTCCACAAGCAACAATAAATTTTTAAAAATCCGTAAACTAGTAGGTGCAGATTTATCAGATAAATGCCACACAGTACCGTGTTTAACGTTTCCTCTGCATTGATTGTTCATATTTTGGTTTTGTTTGAGGTTTTCATACGAAGCAGTAAACACATATATGCAGATCTAACTAATCGTGTAGAACAGATTCTTCTTCAGAACACTGTAAGTCAACTAGTCAAGAAATTCCTCGCGTTTCATGGAAAGTGAATGTTCGTTACCGTTTCCACAAGATCCCGCTACTGGACGGTATAATGAAAAACTACCCCAGTTGGCACACTCCTACCCTAAATGCCTAGTTAATTTAGAGGGCAGACGATGCTTTAGGCTATAGGAAATCCTGTTACAATGTTTATTCCATTCTTCATAGAGAAATTCTGAAATATGTGACCATGTTTACCAGCATGTTTCTTAATGCCAGTCAGTAAGGAAGGGTCTTCAGTCACTAAACTCCTTTGTCCTTAACCCTTAAAAGCGTGAAGTATGTAACTTACGTACCCTCAGGATTAACATTAAAAACTTCTCCATTATGCCACGGAGTGAATTTGTGTGTTTTGTATGGATCTCTAAACAAGCATCAGTCGTAATTTCCTTATGAAACATTAAAAGATTTGTTTTAAAAACAAAAAAAAAAAAAAAAAAAAAAGAACCAAGATGTAGAAAGTTTACTGCGAGGTATGAAATGAAACTTTAAATATGACCCACTTTTATTTCTGTCTTTCAAGAGTTAAATAATAAGACTGGAAATATTTTAAATGTTCTACAATTTTTTTTTCTTTTAAACAAGTTTCAAAATTTTTCGGCAAATATTTTTATCTGCCTTATATTGCAAGTTGATACTAAGTGTCCTCAAATTCTCATTCTAAGTAAATCACTGAAGACTATAGTAAAGACGATCGTTACTAGAGCTTCCCAAAACATAGCAAGTCAATATGTTTCTCTCCACTCAAATCGGTGTGTTTTAGGCATTTTAAAATGACTAGACTATCAAAAATTGCAGACTTTCGGAATCAAATATTCTATGCAAAGCGTGAATAAAATTAGATTTGAATAAAAATAAAAAATACCTGATGACGGGCAATTGCCAGGTTCTAAATTTGCCATTTCGGATGTCAACACTCTATAAACACTGCGACAAACCGAGCACTAAGTCACTAAGTTCTGGACAGTTTTTCCCATAATTTAGTTGCCGGTAAGTCCAATGGCACTTAACCTGCTGAATTCCGTGTCCGACTGGAATTTAAGGGTCCTCTTTAGAGGCCCGCTGAGGTTGACTCAGCCTCTAACAGAAATGAGTACCGGCAGTATTTCCTGGGGATAAAAGCGGCCCGTACTTAAGACTGAAAACCTTACCACCATCCCGGGCCATTGTCACGTAATCTGGAAACCTTAACTTCCTAGAACCCTCTGGGCACCTCGGGCCTTTAATGGGACTGATTTACCTTTTACCTTAGAGGCCCGAGAAAGCACTGCACTTGCATACGCAAAGACTATGACTGATCAAGGAGAAAACTATCGCCTAGCTGGCACATGTTTAATATCGAACTTGTTGCGTCCAGAGAAAGAAGATGTACCTGTTGCATGCCGAACTACTGACAGTCCGTTCACAGTAGAGATTAGGGGCATGGGTGAGAAAGGAAAGTGGGAGAAAGGGCAGGTTGCGTGGTCGCCCCGCGCGGCAAATTCCAAGGGGCGACAAAATGAGTATTGCAATTAAAACAATGGTTTCCTGTGCTCAGCACATTTTAAATTATTGAAACACATAAAAGTTAATTTAACAAATATTTACAAACTTTTATTAAAGTTTTTTATTTCTGTTAAATGAGGTCACTGAGATTCAGGGTCTCGGGTGCCAAGAACCCAACCTGTGCCAGTGGGGGTAACACCCAGTCCATCAATAGCCACCATTATGGGAAAGATATTAGCATTTGAAATTCATCTGCGGTAAAAAAATGCGGAAAGATTATTATTCAAAACTTGTCTCCGGTAATCGCCTCTGCCGAGTTTATATGGAATAGTCCTGTAATTGGCCCGGCTGGGTAATGAGTGGCACATATCCCCGGTACTGGCCTTAGATGGTTTTGTACTGAACGTCAGTCTCCAGTAATTTATTTGCACATGTACAAATTGAAAGTTGATCTCCATTATAAGCAGAAACCTCAGGCGTATTTGAATTGCATAGTAATATCACTTAATTAAGTAGGGCGGATTTCCAGCGGACATTCATTTTCGGCAACTTAATTGGGCGAATTTATGTCGAAACTTCTTCCCTTGAGGGTAGCAAGCAGTTTTAACTAACTCTTATGCCCAGTAGCCTCTTCTTGTGGCTCCTGCTGAGTACTGACATTCGACACTCTCTTCAAGCAAGTTGCTACTGAACGCAAATCTCTCTTGTAATTGCCTCAAGCAAGTTTCAATTGAACCTTCCTTGTCACATAACCTAGAAAGCTTACTGTGTCTAGCAGTCCACGTTAGATTTCCGGATCTGCATCAACCATTTTTCTGTTAATAATCAAGCCACTGGTCAAAGCAGAACTTTCGTCCCTAATTTTCCAAACTCAGAAATAGATTCCTTCGCTTGATCGTATAAACAGAAGCCAGGAATGTCAATAACAAATCCCCAGAGAAAAATATTTCCTCCCGACACAAACAGCAATGAATTTCTGGTTCTTCATTCAAATGTTTGCTCTGGGTGACGGCATGCATTCTTGTTCCAGGGATGCTAAGGAGTCCTTAGCCCGACCAGGAAGGAAACAAGCTAATGTTTCTGTCAGAATTGCGTGAATTTCCTTCGGCGCCTTGCCTTGCAGGGGGAAAAAAAAACTTGATGACAGCTTGCGTCTCGATGTGTTGAAATCGCGCACGTCCCTTACATGCTTCCAAGTTTGTTTCCTTCCTGGTCGGGCTAAGGACTTATCAGCATCCCGGTAGATGTCAACCGAAATTGCAGAGGAATCTGCTACGTCCATCGTTAGGAAAAAATGGTAAACAAGAAGCGACCTTTCAGAGGAACCTGAGAGGCATCAGGTTCTTCTGAAACTTCGACACGTATCTTCCAAATTACAAGGCTTCATATCTTTAAAATCAAAGCCACGAGACCCTCAAATCTCACCAAGTGCTCTTTCCTTCGCCACCAATTTACAAGCATTAACTTGTAGAGACAAAACAAAGCAATGCACACAAATTCGACGGCCATTCGAACTATGTGACACGCTCGGGCGTTCTTCTGCTCGCCTCGGGTACAAACGACACTCACAGCGTCCACAGTCACGTAGCTATCCTTCCTGTCTACACCTCACTAACAAACGGATATGATCCTATTATCTTGCCTAATTCATTTAGTAGAAAAAGTCTTTCTAATAAAAAGGTTAATGTGACTACAGATAAATAAGCTATGATTGAGGGGTTTCTTGGCGGTCGCCACCCAAGAAACGCCGTTCGATGACCTTGAATTACGGTTTATTGTGGTAATGGTACTGAACGCGCCTAAAGAAATTTTGCTGTTAATATTTTAAATTAACACGCCTCGAAACGACGACTGTCCACTTAGATGTATTTAATACATGTAATAGGAGGTTGTTCAGTGAGTATTTGAATTTAGATGGAATTAGTAAGGCCAGCGTACCGCATTGGCCTGTTTTGATTGTTCAGGGACGCGTGAAATTTGAGTGGTGGATGTGAAGTCAGGTTGTATGGAAAGTGGAGTAAACTGTTTGCAGACCAGAGACTGAGGAAAGTTGGGGCCACTTATTTTCAAATAAGTCAGTTAATATCGAAGAGAAATTTTGTTTCTGATGCAAAAATTGAAGTTAGTTCACCGGACCAAGTACCGATTAAAAAAACTGTAACATTAAATTACGTAGCAATATAGGGTCTTGGTGGGGAAACCGGAAGGAAAGATATCACTAGGGAGACCTAGGCATAGATGGGTGGATAATATTAGGGTGGACCTCGAGGAGGTGGGATGTGGGTATATGGACTGGATTGGGCTGGCCCAGGATAGAGACAGGGGGCGGACGCTTGTGAGTGCGGCAATGAACCTTCGGGTTCCGTGAAATGCGGGGAATCTCTTGACTAGCTGCAAACCAGTTAGCTTCTCAAGAAGGACTCTGCACCATGGAATAAGTAAATAAGTAAGCAATATAAAATTATCAAAATAAACAGCAATATTTCCTGACGCGTCGCTAACGGTGTAGTCCCTAAATGCTGACTAAACTTGTGTTCTATGAAGTAAGCACCAAAATTTTCCTATTATATAGCCGAATACCAAGCAACTCTAAAGGGCGTGGCTGGTATAGTGACTAGTACGGAATGGATAGCCGAGGAACTGCTATTCGTAAACCGGCAGTGGCAAGAGGTTTATCTCTTATTCATCACGTCCAGAGCGGTACGTGGTCCACGAGTAGCAGCCGGGAGGTGGGGAGCTGACCACTCGCCTCCATTTAGTACACAACTTAAGAATGAGTGGAGCTCTTCTTCCACTCATCCATACACCTTCGTACTGCAGCGGCAGATATATTATCTTTACTGTATTGAGCTGAATATTACGTTAAACATGGCTAATCCCCTGTACTGATGATTCGATTCTTTTACAATTTTTAATTACAGTCTAATTTAAATATTATTGAAAGAAATATTCAAAACAAACATGTTCAAGTAAGTAAAATTTGCTTTTAAAATTCGTCATATATATGTATTGAACATCCTTTTGTTGAGAAATATCACGAGGTAATATTTTTAATTTTTTTTATATTACAAAAAAGCTAATATTTGCACTTGAGAATCGCCTCATTGAAGTTACTAAGATTATAAAAATTTAAATATCTGTTGCTTCCTTTCTGCAATTAACTTTTCCAGGAATAATAAATAATTGTGTGCAATTCGCGACAACATTCCAGTTACTCATTTCCACCCCCCCCCCCCCCCGGCCCCCCACCCTCCTTTCTCCGAGCCGAGGATTTATTTTTATTTAATATATTA
>Ga0123355_10019255_pt1 | contig 10864 bp, 7 predicted proteins | sample TergutEmb28metaG_3_FD_89872 | JGI IMG/M metagenome (GOLD analysis project Ga0123355, IMG submission 89872) | Embiratermes neotenicus P1 segment gut microbial communities from Petit-Saut dam, French Guiana - Emb289 P1 | ecosystem: Host-associated > Arthropoda: Insects > Digestive system > Gut ...
CGTCGAGCGCGTCGAGCACCTCGGCCGGATCGTCGGCTCGCGCGAAAGATTTGGCGACATAGGCGAGGCGGCGCAACATAGCGCCTGCACTCTAGCGTGAGCGCGAAGTGTCGTCCATTCGACTACCGGGCCGGCATCCGAGAGTCCTCAGATTCACGACCCCCGTCTAAGAGACCGCTGGCCGCCAGCGCCGCGAGCCAATGCTCGCGCACCGGCGTTCAAAGCCGAAAGACTGACGTCATGAACGGCGGTTTCGCGGTGCATGCCCGCGGCGCCGGGATCAAGACTCACGGCGGGTCGCCACACCGCCCTGATAGTATCAAGATCGCCGCTCCGCGTGACATCGGTGGCGCGATACTCCGCCTGCCAGCGGGCTCCGTTCAATTCGGACGCCAGTGCGGTGGGCATCCTTGCGACGAGCGCCGAGAACGACCATTTGACCCCGGCCGGCGAGCGGCCGTCGCGCTGCCGCTTGGCGCTGCTCGCGCCGGTGATCGCGACCACCAAGTTCGCATCGCCCCAACCGTCTCTCCTCTCGGGGCTAAAGCCCGGTCGGGAGGCGCATGGGTCGGGCGATGTGGCCGCGCGAAAATGTCCCTGACCGGGGTACAGCACCACGCCGTCGCCGCGCGCCCTGGATTGGCCTCCAGCCACTATTGATTGCCCTCATAGGCTCCGTGTCGCACTAGCAATAGATCGCCACGCCCGCAGCGCCCAGAGAGTGGCGCACTGCCGCCTTTGCTCCGAAACTAAAACCGGTCCGCTTTTCTATCCCATTGTTTCACAGTCGCGTGATGAGCACCACAGAAGGGCGAGACAGGGCGGGCATCTTGGCGAAGGGGTGGCGACCAGTGGCGGGTGCTTTCGGGGATTTCGGGAGCCTGTCCGAAGCCTTCATAGCGGCGGCGGTGCACCCATCGCGCGGGTCTTCCCGGGCAGCGGACAGCGTGACCAGTACGGGGTCGACGCCTATTGGACCATGGCGATGACTGAGAACAGCACATTCACGCCTGATCTTCAGCTGATCGCGCACCCGTCATTCAACCCAAAGGTCGAGTTTATGGCGATCCCGGGCATCAAGTACAGGGTGGCCTTTTGAACAACCCGTTCGCTGTCCCACGAGCCTACGCTGACGATCAATTTCACGGCGTTGCGGAACGGAAGGAAGGTTCATGGCTTCACTAACCGGATCATCCATACGGATTGTGCGACGCTCAGGGACGGCCTTTCGCCCGCTTATGTTCATTTTGAGGACGTGGACACGTCAGGGTGACGAGATGAGATGGTCCAATCCGGTCGTCCTCTGCACGACGCTTGTGCTGGCTTGCTCCTCATTCTCGACTGACGCCTCGGCGTTCCTTCGAGCCCGCGTAGCCCGCGCCTGCGCGACGGCCATTACAGAGAGATGCGGACAGGTGCGCCCGCGCGCCGCGCCGCTCCAGGCATGCATCGATAGGCATCGTGATCCTCTTTCACGGGCTTGCGCGGGCAGGTTGACGGAAGTCGCCAACGCCGCCAAGAATTGCGAGGCCGACGTGAAGACGCTGTGCGGCGGCGTCAGGCGCGCGGCCGACGTCGAGCCTTGCATGCAGCCTCGGCTGGACAGGGTCAGCGCGCGATGCAGGCGCGCGCTGGGGATGTAGCTGCCCTATTCGGTCGAGATCGCAACGGCTGAATGCGGTTGGTTTGCCCAATCCACGCCTCGTTCCGGACGACACGATCGCGCTCATGCGTGAGTTAGCTCGACTGATGTCGGATTGTGAGATTGCCCCCCTGCTCAAACGCCTTGGCATTCCGCAAGCCTCCGCTAACACCAAATCCTGATCAGCAGGTCTTCAACTTTCAATGAGTTACGACGAGGTGCATTATGACTCATGTCCGAAGGATCGGATCATGGCCGCCATGGACTTCTTCAACCAAGATCCCGTCGTCCACACATGGTCCTACAAACTCGATCAAGCCGCTTGATATGATTCGAATCTCAAGAACGATGAACTAGATTGCGAAACTCGGCTTCGCGGCTTGGCATGCTGGCGCCGGGCTAACGGCGGCGTTCCGGCCTGGCCGCCGTGAGAAAAGGACAGACTGTTGATGGATACCGATCAGCCTAGCGCGCGTGCGCGGGCTATTCAGGCGGAGCTGGCCTGAACGGATCGCCGAACGTCTCTATGCTGGAGATGTCGATCTGGACCGGGAGACTCGGCGCGTCCGGCGCGTGCGCGCGACATCCACGGAGTTCCGGCTGCTCGAATGCCTGCTAATATAGAAAAGCCCGGCCGGGTGTTTTCGCGCGCGCAATTGCTCGACAGCGTGTGGGGGTCAGACGACGGAGATCGAGGAGCGCACAGTGGACGTTCACGTCGGCCGGCTGCGCAAAGTGCCGTCGCGAGGCCGCGAGCGGGATCCGATCCGCACCGTGCGAGTGGTCGTGCGAAAATGTCCCTTGCAGGGGTACAGCGCCACGCCGTCGCCGCGCGCCCGGAATTGGCCCTCTAGCCACTATTGGTCGCTCTCGTGGGCCGCCTGCCCGGCTAGTAATAGATGGCCGCGCCGTCTAGCGCCCGGGGGTGGCGCAGCGCCCGGCTTTGCCTGAAACTAAAGGCCGTGCGGCCCCGAAGGTTGAGGTGGCCGCGGAAGGAAAGGTGGTCGAGACGGTCAGCCCCGGCTAAGCTCTCGGGATTTTGTCGTTGCTGGATGGGCGGCCGACGATAATCAGCGCGTACCTGTCCAGTGCTGTGGACTTGCGCACCCTTCGACCTGAAGAAATTCCGCTGCGTAGTCGAAACGCTACCGAACTTCGTGTGGTTCGTGATGCAGGGACTACGATTGTGGCTGCGCGCGACCAACACCGCGGCGTAACCGCATCGGCGAAGGACTGCGGCACACCCTATCGATGCAATCTTGATTTTGTCCGAATTCGCCTACCGGAGTCGCCATGTCACTCGACGTCGATCAAGAGCCTAGACCAGGAGGCCACCTTCGCGCCGCCGCGCTTCGCCGGAGCGCCGGACGCGCTGTACGAGCGGCATCTCAAGTTCGACACCATCGTCGATCCCCTGCCGCCAACGCGCGCGAACGCTACGACGCGGCCGCACGCGCGGTCAGGGACATTCTCTCTGACCGCTGGCTGAGGACCGTACATCACCGGCGAAGCCCATGGACGGCCGCGGCGAACACGAAGAACCTTTGGAGGTAACCATGGCGAACGCGTCTGCCAGCTTCGACCCGGCTTGGGAGTATTGGACCGACGCATGCCAACGTTCCGCGCTCTTCCTGGACACACTCCGCGAGCGCGGCAACAATTACCGCGAGCACGCCGCGCAAGACGTTCCCCACGTGCTGGACTTTCCGGTCGAACTGGTGTGCGACGGGCGCACTCTGGCCCGGCCGGTCAACTATGGGCTCGTCCGCATCGTGCCGCCCGCAGGCGTTGATGTCGATCCATCCAAGCCGCCAATCATCGTCGTCGATCCGCGCGCCGGACATGGACCTGGAATCGGAGGCATGAAGCCGGAGAGCGAGATCGGGGTGGCGGTCCGGGCCGGACACCCGTGTTACTTCATCGGCTTCTCACCTGAGCCGATGCCACAACAAACGATCGAGGATGTCTGCCGGGCCGAAGCGGTCTTCATCGAGGAGGTCGCCAGTCGCCATCCTGAGGCGGACGGAAAACCCGTCGTCATCGCCAATTGTCAGGCCGGCTGGCAGATCATGATGACGGCGGCGGTTCGCCCCGATCTCACGGGCCCGATTTTGCTCGCTGGATCGCCCCTCTCGTATTGGGCCGGGGTGCGCGGCAAGAATCCGATGCGCTATCTCGGAGGCGCCCTTGGCGGGGCATGGCTGACCGCGCTCGCCGGCGACCTCGGCGCCGGCAAGTTCGACGGCGCGAGTCTCGTCGCCAATTTCGAGTCGCTCAATCCCGCCAACACCTATTGGGCCAAGCCCTACAACGTCTATGCCAAGGTCGACACGGAGTCCGAGCGATTCCTCGAATTCGAGACCTGGTGGGGCAGCCCGGTCCTGCTCAACGCCGGCGAAATGCAATGGATCGCCGACAATTTATTCGTCGGCAATAAGCTCTCGACAGGACAGATTCGCACGTCCGACGGCGTCCGGATCGACCTGCGCAATATCAAATCGCCGATCGTCGTCTTTTGCTCCTGGGGCGACAACATCACGCCGCCGCAGCAGGCGCTCGATTGGATTCTTGACCTGTATGACAGCGTCGACGAGATCGTCGCCAACGGGCAGACCATCATCTATTCGCTACACCACAGCATCGGACACCTCGGCATCTTCGTCTCTGGTAAAGTGGCGTCGAAAGAACACCACAAGTTCGTCTCCTGCATGGAGATGATCGACCTGATGCCCCCCGGCCTTTACGAGGCGACCATCACCGAGGTCGGCGAGGACACTCAGAACCGCGAGCTCGTCGACGGCAAGTACCTCTTCCGCCTCGAACCCCGCACGCTTGACGACATCCGCGCCTTTGGCGTCAACAGCGCGGTGGACGATAAGCGCTTCGCCGCAGTCGCGCGGGTCTCCGAGATCAACCTCGGCCTCTATCGCACCTTCGCCGAGCCATGGGTCCGCGCCGTCGTGACGGAGGGCATGGCAGAGGCCATGCGAGCCATACATCCAAACCGTCTGCGCTTCGAGCTCTTCTCCGACCGGGACCCGCTCATGCAGCCGGTCAAGGTGATGGCTGCTCACGTCCGGGCTAGCCGCAAGCCGGCGAGCGGCGACAATCCTTTCCTCGCTACGGAGAAGGCGGTTTCCGACTGGATTGCGACCTGTCTTAAGTCCTGGGGCGAAGTTCGCGACGCCATGACGGAGGCGTCGTTCTTGGCTACCTACGGATCGCCGTTCCTTCAGGCCATGGTCGGTCTGAACGCTGAGCCGAAGGCGCTGCCACGCAAAATCGAGCGCGACAGCGAACGCGAAACGGCCGCGATGGAGCTCCGGTCGGCTCTCAATGAGCGATTCGAGACAGGAGGGGCCGAGGAAGGCGTGCTGCGCGCGCTGGTCTACATTCGCTCGAAGAGCGGGGCTGACGAGCGCGGATATCGGCTTTTGAAAAGCATGATGGACGCGAGAAAGGCGAACAAGCGGCTGACGCTGACTCAATTCCGGGACATGTTGCGGGAGCAGTTCCAGCTCGTGCGCATGGACGAGGAGCGCGCAGTGAACGCGCTGCCGAAGCTTCTCCGCCCGGGTGAACCGGAGGCCGACGCTGCGCTGGACGCCTTACGTGAGCTCATCGCGGCGCCAGGGCCACTGGATCAGGAGGGCAAGAGCAGGGTCGTCCGCGTCGAGGAGGTGCTCGGCGTGAGGCTGATGGCGGCCTAAAGCGAAGTGGCGCGCATGAGCGACAATCCTGGCGCGGGCAAACCGATCGGCCGCGAGAAATACCAACGCCTGATCGTCGCCGCGCAGAAAGAGCAGACGATCAAGGTGGCCGTCGCACACCCGTGCGACGGCGTTTCGCTGCGCAGTGCAATCGACGCGCAGAGGCTCGGCCTTATCGACCCAATCCTGGTCGCCCCGCCCGAGCGGGTGCGCAAAGCGGCGACAGAGGCGGGTCTCGACATATCCGGTCTCGAGCTCGTCCCGTCGGCGCACAGCCATGATTCGGCGGCGAAGGCGGTCGGGCTCGTCATGGCAGGCAAGGTCGAAGCCTTGATGAAGGGCAGCCTCCACACCGACGAGCTGATGGGCGCGGTCGTGGCGCGGGAAGGCGGTATTCGCACTGAGAGGCGCATCAGCCATTGCTTCATCATGGACGTGCCCGGCCATGAGCAGGCGCTCATCATCACCGACGCGGCGGTGAACATCGCCCCCGATCTCGACGCCAAGGTCGACATCGTCCAGAACGCGATCGATCTCGCGCATGCGATGGGCGCCGAGGAGGTCAGAGTTGCGCTGCTCAGCGCAATGGAGACGGTTACGGCAAAGGTTCCCTCGACGATCGACGCCGCCGCTCTGTGCAAGATGGCTGACCGGGGTCAGATCACGGGCGCACTTCTGGACGGGCCGCTCGCGCTCGACAACGCCATTAATCCCGAGGCGGCGGCGATCAAGAAGATCGCGTCTCCGGTCGCAGGGCGCGCAAACGTGCTCGTCGTTCCGGATCTCGAGGCGGGCAACTTGCTGGCGAAGAGCCTATCCTTCCTCGCCGGCGCGGACGCCGCAGGGATTGTGCTCGGCGCGCGCGTGCCGATCATCTTGACGAGCCGGGCGGACACGCTGTTGAGCCGGCTCGCCTCTTGCGCCGTCGCCGTGATGATCGCTGCGGCGCTGCGCAAAGCGACGGCTGCCTCCGTTCATTGAAAGGCGAAGCATGAATGATGAACAGTTGCGCCCCGTACTCGGGGGGAAAAAGGCGCTCGTCGTGGGTGTCGCAAACGAGGATTCAATCGCCTATGGCTGCGCCAAGGCGTTTCGCTCGGTCGGCGCGGATCTGGCCATTTCATGGCTGAACGAGAAGGCGAGACGCTGGGTCGAACCGCTGGCCCACGAGGTCGAAGCGTCGATCACCGGCGAACTTGACGTTGCAGTCCCGGAACAACTGGAGGCCCTGTTTGATCAGATTCGGGTGAAATGGGGCCGGCTCGATATTCTGGTCCATTCGGTCGCGTTCGCACCCAAGGAAGACCTACAGGGAGGGCTGCTGAACTGCTCGGCGGAAGGGTTCGCCAAGGCGATGGACGTTTCCTGCCATTCCTTCGTGAGGATGGCGAAACTCGCGGCGCCGCTCATGACGGAGGGCGGCTCGATGTTCGCGATGAGCTACCTGGGCGCCAATCGAGTCGTGGCGAACTATAATGTCATGGGCCCGGTGAAGGCCGCGCTGGAGGCCGTGTGCCGCTATCTGGCTTACGAACTCGGACCCCAGAGCATCCGGGTGCATGCCATTTCCCCCGGTCCCCTCAAGACCCGCGCGGCGTCGGGTCTCAAGGACTTCGAGACCCTCTTGAACGAGGCCGCACGGAAAGCCCCCTTGGGTGAGCTCGTCGACATCATGGATGTGGGCTACACCTGCGCCTATCTGGCGACGCCCTTCGCTCGGCGCGTGACCGGCGAGCTCGTCTACGTCGACGGCGGCGCTAACCTCATCGCCTGAACGAAAGGCGACCAGCCGTGTCCAGGTCCATCGCCGTGATCAACGCCGGTTCCTCGAGCGTCAAGTTCGCGCTTTATGACACCGAGGCGGCCGAACGCTGTTCCTTTCGCGGGCAGGTTGAGGGCATCGGCATCGAGCCACGCCTCAAAGTCGCAGACGCAGATGGCCGAGTCGTCGAGGAGCGGGACGTCGCTGCGCAAGGATTCGATCACGGCGCCGCCATGCGGGAGATCATCGCGACGGGACGCGCACTGCTCAAAGGAGGGACGGTCGCGGCCTTCGGTCACCGAGTGGTCCACGGCGGCGTCAAGTACGACGCTCCCGTCCGCGTGACCGAGGCCGTCTTGACTGACCTGGTCAAGCTTGAGCCGCTTGCCCCTCTGCATCAGCCGCACAACCTCGCTCCTATCCGTGCGATCCTTAGGGCCGCACCGGAAGTCCCGCAGATCGCCTGCTTCGATACTGCCTTCCATCGCACCCAATCCACTCTCGCCCAGGCGTTTGCCCTGCCGCGGCGCTTCGCCGAGGAGGGCGTTCGCCGCTACGGATTTCATGGCCTTTCGTACGAGTTCCTTACGTCGCGCCTTAAGGAGCTTGGGCCGGACCTTGCGGACAAGCGGGTCGTCTTCGCGCATCTGGGCAATGGCGCGAGCCTCTGCGCGGTGGAGGACGGCCGCAGCATCGCCTCGACCATGGGATTTACCGCCGTCGACGGCCTCATGATGGGGACGCGCTGCGGATCGATCGATCCGGGCGCGATCCTGTACATGGTGCAGCAACACGGAATGGACGCCGCCGCGATCGAAGATCTCATCTACAAGAAGTCGGGCCTGCTCGGCGTATCTGGGATTTCCTCGGACATGCGCGCTCTACGAGCCTCCTCCGATCCGGCGGCCAAGGAGGCGATCGCGCTTTTCGTCTACCGCATCGTTCGCGAGCTGGGCTCCATGGTCGCCGCCCTAGGCGGCCTCGAGGCGCTTGTGTTCTCCGGGGGAATTGGCGAGCACGACCCGGCAACCCGCGCCGAGGTCCTTGACGACTCGGGCTGGACGGGTGCGATCCTCGACCCCGAACGGAACAACACAGACGAAGGATTGATCAGCGCCGACCATTCGCCAGTAGCGGTCTGGGTCATTCCGACCGACGAGGAGCGCCTGATCGCGCGTCATACGGCGGCGACGCTGTAGTGAAGGCCATCGCTCGCGCCCGTGTCGCGGGGGAGGCTGCGGCTGCCGGCTTAAGAAGGCCTACGAGGGCTCGTCCGCGAATGGTTGCAGGGGATGCAGGGCGAGATCCTTCCTGTCCGGGGGGCGCGCTGTTCCGCGAAGAATGGCTCCGGCACGACGCCGTTGCCCGCGAGACGCGGCCCAGATCGCGCCCATGCGACAATGCAGTTAAATGGGTATCCCCTTCACTGACCATGCCTTACGGAAGCGCTGGGAACCATGGGTTTTCCAGTGATCATGCGATAGGGGGCGGGGTTGATGGCGACCGCCTGCTCGACAAGGCGGTGGAAGAGTAGCCCGCGCACCTTTGAGCGGCGGCGATTGAAACGGAAGGTGAACTCGTCGAGGTAGTAATCGAGGTGCTGGTGCTGGACACCGCCCTGATGTGTGCCGATCAGCCATCGCTTGAGCCGCGACGCGACGAGGTGGACCCGCGGCATTACTTCGTAAGCCGGCTCTGAGCCGCCACTGATCACCGTGACCTGATGTTGGTAGCCAGCCTTCGCCAGCCCGACATAGCTTTTCCATCCGTCGGTATGGAACTGTTGAGCCCGGCGTCACCGCACTCTGGACGAAGGACAGGAGGCTGTTCGCAGAGACGTCCTCGATGCGCCGAAGACGAATGCGGCCGAGGCCACGGTCGTTCTTTTCGACGGCAACCGCAACGATGGCCTTGTTTTCAGTTTCCCAGCCTTGCACACAAACCTACCTGGCCAGCGTAGGCGCCGTATGTAGGTGCGGCACGCAGCCTCGTCGCGGAACCACTGCCCCATCTCTTCGAAGCTGCGCGGGTAGTCGACGCCCGCCACCGGATGCGAATCGCTGTCCATGCGGGCCTGGTAGCACGCTCAGCCGGGTCAGCGAAGGGGATACTCACTTGCGGTTAAACCGCGACGGGGTGCGCATGAACTCCTCGACTGTGATGCGGCCCTCGATGTGTTCGCCGTAAACGCGCCGCTCGTCGTCTTCGTCGCGGAGAAAATGGATCATGGCCATAAATCCTCGGCTAGCCCTTTCATCCATAGTACCGCGCATATCGCGCCTTGCATCGGTCATAGACGCTGAACGAGCGCGCCTTCTCACAATCGGCGAGGATCGTCAGAAGCTCGGCCAGCCTCATATTGCCGCCATGCTTGGCGATGAGCCACTTGCGCCCTGCCGGATTTCTCGTTAGCTGCGGTGAAAGAAACCGGTCCGCCGCACGATCGATTGGCTCGACAACTCGTCGCTATCACAGTAATTCAAACTCCCATTGCGCGAGAGAGCCGACCACAGGGTGCCCGCTGCGGGTCGGCCTGATCTTAAGACGGCTCTGGGCTCTCGGACCCCCCACCTGATGGCGCAGTCTCTATTCCAGAGGTACTGGCCCTACTTTTCGCCCGCAGCGATATTGGCGATCCTAATCGCCGCGGGCGCGTATATCGTCGCGACGCTGCCGCCTCGGACGATCGTGATGGCGACAGGACCAGAGGGCGGCTCCAACTATGAGTTGGGTGACCGCTACCGCGAAATCCTAGCCAAGTCCGGCGTTCACCTGAAACTCCTACCCACGTCGGGAAGCCTCGAGAATCTGCGACTGCTCCGCGACCCGAAATCAGGAGTGACCGTGGGGCTGTTGCAGGATGGCCTTGCCGGCGGCGCTGAAACCTCGGGCGTGGAAGCTTTGGGCACGGTCGGCTACGAGCCCTTGTGGCTGTTCCGTCGCACCGGAATTGGCGGAACTCTGGGAGAGCTCGCCGGGAAGCGCGTGTCGATTGGCCCTGAGGGGAGCGGCGGCCGCGCCTTCGCGCTCAACCTCCTGAAACGGACCAAGACCGAGGGGACAATAGGCGAGTTGTTGGGGTTCCCGCCCCAGGTCGCAGCGCAGAGACTGATCGCAGGCGATATCGACGCCGCGTTCATCGTGACCGGCTGGGACTCGCCCACTGTCCAGTCGCTCATCAACGCCAAGGGAGTGGAGCTCACAAGCTTCGAGCGGGCGGACGCCTTGGTCGCGCTCTATCCTTTCCTGACCAAACTGACACTGCCGCGCGGGTTATTCGACCTTGCGAATGACCGCCCGCCCGCGAACATTCAGCTTCTGGCCTCGAAATCCATCCTCGGCGTCCGCTCTGATCTGCACTCGGCGCTGCAGTATCTGCTGCTAACCGCGGCCACGGAGATTCATTCGCGAAGCGGAATTTTCCAAAAGGCCGAGCAATTCCCTATCGCTGAGTCGGTCGACCTGTCCTTGAGCACCGACGCCGAGCGCTTCCACAGATCCGGCCGACCGTTCCTGCAGGACCAGCTGCCATTCTGGTTCGCAGTGCTCATCGGAAAAGCGCTTGTCGTTCTGGTTCCTCTCGCCGCGGTGGCCTACCCGATATTCAGGCTTGTTCCTCTGCTGTACGATTGGATGATGCGCTCGAGGATAGATAGTCTCTACGGCGACATGCGGTCAGTAGAGGGTATGATGGAAGATAAGGCGCATGATCTCGACGTGCCCGCCATGATGGCGAGGATCGATGAGCTC
>Ga0123355_10019257_pt1 | contig 10864 bp, 7 predicted proteins | sample TergutEmb28metaG_3_FD_89872 | JGI IMG/M metagenome (GOLD analysis project Ga0123355, IMG submission 89872) | Embiratermes neotenicus P1 segment gut microbial communities from Petit-Saut dam, French Guiana - Emb289 P1 | ecosystem: Host-associated > Arthropoda: Insects > Digestive system > Gut ...
AATATGATGCAACATGATGCATCTTTAGAAAGCTGGGAATGGAAAATCTACTGTCATCATTCTGTGGTACAGCGTACAGGTTAGCTAGAAGCTAAGGGAGTCCACTTTTCTTTGGTATTGTTATTGGTTATCATAACATTTTTCAACCGTAACATTTTGGAAATTGTCTGCTGTAAGAAACGAGAGACTCTATATGGACTGAATGGAAAACTTCCATTCCTGGCATCTGACATCAGAAAGAGATCCACTTTCCAAAATATTGCATGTGAAAACATTCAAGACAATGGACAATGTACACATTAAGCTAAACCTGCTGCAACATGCCACCATGCCATGATTTTTCACAATTAAATTTTATGATTGGTATGACGGTAACCAAACTGGAGTTGCATATTTAGGTGTTATGTAGTGTGTGGGTTTAGAGGGGATTCATGTGGGTCAGGATACAGTTGTATGGTACAATCTTTGTAAATACAGTAATGAAGGTATGAGAATTTCTTCCCTGTTTGAGCAGCCACAGACTACTAAACAAAGACGATGCTCCATGCAGTTCATTAAAGTACCATTTCATTTTGTTCTGTGCACACTGCTTTCTGTACCACATTGGAATTATGGGCTATGGGTTGCACTAGACCAGGTGAAGCCTTGCCTGCAGGGCACAAGATTATTGGAACACAGCTCTTATAGCCTTTAACAGGACTGCCTCCTGGCTTGTCTTTTGGTATTTGCTGATATATAACCATTAGGCTGGTTGGTAATTGTGGATGGCAGTTGGCTGTACTCTGACTAATAACGTTGACCCTGAAGCCCTATTGACCCACAGTGGAACCATCACCTACACAAAGTCAGGGCAAGTTTGGATGATTTGTGCAAGCAGGTGGACTTAGAAATGATTCAGTGGTTTAGGGAGATAAATGATAAGAGGTGGGGCAGAATGTCAATTGATTAAGGGCATAAGTAGGAGATAGGCAGGAAGAAGAATGTTTGAACATGAGGCATTCCACTGTTTACAATTCCAGACCAACAACAGTAGTGCACTCAGCCCTTGTTGTACACCTGTTTGTTTTACACCTTTTTCCTTTATTGCCTCTTGCCAATTTATGCCACGTAACTTTTGCCCTCTGATTTTCAGTTTAATGCCCATGGCTGGCTGCTGTCAGTTACACTAACCGCTTACTGCTGGTGGGAATGTCACTTTGATTTATGCCCATTTTTTCGGAACTCAGTCAGGGTCTACAACAAGGGATGGGTGTAATCCAGTGTGAGACTGATTGTTGTTTATAAGACAAATTACTTCATTTTGTAAGATACATACATATTTCAACTTATAATAATGACATTTCAAGATGTTTTTGTAAAAGAAACTTAGAGGAATTAAGCCTTGCTTGGTGTTTTTTATACACAGAACTGCTTGATTGTGTCATATTTGTCATGCTGTGACTCCTGTTGGTCAAGATCCTTCATTCTGGAGAATGTGCGCAACTGTGTGTCATTCAAACACACCGACACTCTGCTGTCTCCAGCGTATGGGATACCAGTGCACATTTGGTGTTTTGCAAGTTGGGAACTACGTTGTGCCTTCTGACACGATGGAGGTGAGATGCTGTGTGCAGGCTTGTATTTGTCTTATTCTGTATAGAAATTATGTTCTCAGTGATATACAGGCTACCTGGTTCAGACAGCTGAGGCACATTTAGTGAAAGAATGTTTGTTTTTAAGGCACTCATTTCATGTGTTTAAAATAAATACAACTTTGTTTAATAGGTCTGTGCATCACTTTACAGATGTAATATGTTTTGTGAGAACTGCCCATAAGGTGAAGATCCATAACGGTTCACAGTGCAAGTGCCCTGACCACTGTGCTCACCTGCCCACTCTTTACAAACCATTTTCCATAGAAGCCAACAAGTAGTCCTTTAATCCAAAACATGTTCATATTATGGATGGGCCGCACGATGAATGTGCTTGAGGTGAGGGATGGGTGTATATACTGGAGACTGTATTGTTTGTTTATATGTGTCTGTTTGAAGTTTTACATTGTTGAATATAAGGCACCGAAATACCAAATTTATCGGAAGAGGAGATTTCTCCATCACTGCCTTCAGTTTTCAAGAAAATTCATATACAGAACATATTCAACTTTGTGCATGATTGTAAGGCAACTCCTCGTGTCAGATGATGATTTAAAAAAAAAAATCTCACATTTGTGTAACTGTGGCAAGTAAAATCTTAAAATATATACTGAGTTTTGAAATGTTGCTTGAAGGTAGATGCAGATTAATTAAGAATTAACAGTTTCATACCCATTACATTGTGCTGACAGTACAGCTTCAAAACAATAACTTATGAAGCCCTCTGTACATAAATGAAATATCTATACCAACCAGAAGTTGAGAATATGAGATTATTATTTATTATTGTTCTGTATTGACTTTTAAGAGCTGCCTTGAAAACTTAATACAGTTGTCAGATTTCATTGCATTTCAGTGTATTATACTGAAGGAATATGAAATTTTTATAACTTTCATACTTAATCAGTTCTGAGGATGGCAGAATTCTGCTGAATTGTGTGGGGTGACGTGAACATTTTATTAAATATGTTAAAATGTGTACATGTAGTTGTGTAGATCATTTTATTAAGTTAAAGGATATTTAAAATGGATGGCACGGTAGTGTAGTTGATATTGCAACTTGTTATGTGCCATGCAGTCCAGGGTTTGAACCCTGGTGGAGGCAAGAGATTTTGTCTTCCCTTTATCTGTCCAGACCTGTCCATGGACCCACTGACCCTCATCAACAGTGGGTGCCAGGGCTCTTTCCCAGGGGTAAGGTGGCTGCAGCATGGCACTAATTACTCTTCCCCTTCTTGCACCATCATGAGGTGTGAGTAGAGCTGTGCCCCTGGGCGCTCTTCTGTGCCAGTCCTGGCATTTTGTGGGATGACATGTACTGTTAGTAGTTACAGTGTTTTTAAAAAATGATATCATGGCTTGATCTCAGTGACAGAATATGAAGCTGATCTCTCCAATGAAAACAGTTACTGTATTGAAAAAATATTATTTTTGTTTCATTAAATGTAAGCTAAACTGAGACAGAAAAAAGTTCACAAATTATTATTTATGTTGTGACATATTTCATGGCAAGCAACTTCTGGTATGACATTTGACTACAAAGCATACCAAATGTGGGTTTCAATCATGCACCTTTCTCCTGTTGTACATTACCTGTGGTAATATAAATGGTTCATGTTGGATAATGAGAACGGGAGAAGGAGATTGTGCAGTTTCTTGTAACAGTATCAGGAAACAACTCTATAACTCCTTGCAGTTCTACCGGTGCAGTTTATGGAAGAAAATTTATTGACTTCAGAAAGATTAAATACATGTGGATAAATGTGGGCAGTTATTCATTCAACTGCCACCGAAGTTGATAGCATCAACTGGTCATGCACTGAGGAAATGATTAATGTACAAAAATATATGTATTTTAAGTGATGGTCCACATTTACCTAACCCCTGTTTTTTCCAATAAGTAGTTTGTGCAATGTGGTTTTACCCATCATGCCCTGGTCACTCCCTCTAGCCCCCTGCACTGGAGAAGGGATTGCTGTATGGCACTATTACAGTAGAGAGTTACTGGAGTCATACAGAAATGTAATAATATTAAATGTACTGTCACATGCAGGAACACGTATTGCAGTCAAGTAACTTGTGTGTCTGTGTTTTAATGTGTTCCTGCACATTTTCAGAATTAAAAAAATTATGCATTTTGCTTTCAAAGTTTACAAACGTTTGTTGACAGGTAGACTGAATACTTTTGACAGTTCTGTAAACTCTCTGTCTTAACCAATTCATTCAGGCAGCAGTTGGTGCTGCTTGGTTCTGATGTGTTAGCCACTTATTGCAGTCAGGCAGCCAATGGTCACATTCAAGTTTACATCATGTATCTGAAGTATGAACATACTTAAATGTTTGCAGATATTAGATTTATATCGTGAAAGAACAACACATGATATGAGATTCGGAAGTGTTTTATCAAAATTGACTTCCGTGTTCCTAGCATACCTTATTACTGAAACATGAGCCTTTAAAGGAAAATTTTTGTGTAGTGTGGAGTCTGTGTGTATGTGTGTGCCTGCTTTTTCAGCTACTGGCATTACGTTTGTTTTACCTGAAAGGCCATCATTTTAGCTGCTGCTCCTGGTGAGATTCTTCTGAACTAACCAGAGCCAACATGTGTTCAACCCAAAAGCTTCTCAGCTGTCAGTCACGGTGGATGACAAAAATGTAACTTCACATTTCAGCTGTCTCTTAGTAATGAAATGAATATCTGTCACCCAGTATCTAACCGTAAACTGTCATATCACTGTGCCAAGCCAACAATCAAAATTAACATTCAAGCTGACCTTTGCAGTTGCAGTGCCACTGAAAGCCAGCACATCTCTGGAACAAAATGGTTAAGAACACATATATATATATATATATATATATATATTAATTACTGCTTTTCCAACACGAGATGCAGTGGCAACGTTTTAACTAATGGCCAGCCATAATTATGTAGCAGCTCATTTGTACATTTTGTTGCTTTATCCATCCCTTTTGTGTCTTGTGCAAAGAAAGTAAATACATAATGGATCAGGGTCGCTTCCAAAATTGCACAGTTCTGTATCTTGGGAATATTCCATCAACTGTTAAGTTATATTGGAATGACAGTTCTAGTGTGTGGCAGCATTTACCTAAATTTAGTTGAAATCAGAGAATCATTTGTGGTTTGGTGTGGAATGACTCAGCAGAGCAGCTTTCTGTGACAGTAAAAATCATATTGGCCCTATTTTTTGGTAGGTTAAAGGATGGGTTTAGGAAGAGATACATATATTCCCTTCAGACCTCTTTGAAAGGTGTATGAAATAAATCATGACTAATCAGAAAGAATAAAATAGTAGAAGATCAAGACAAAAATGAGGCTGTAAATTTCTCTTGGACTAATATTACTGTTATCCTTATGTGCTTGTGTTGGCAAGGTTTCTTGTTGCTAAAGTGTTGGTATCAATATGAATGTTGATGGCGGTATGTCAAAGATGTGCATCATTTCTTTTCTTTTCTTTCATTAGAGTGTTGCAGTAAATAAGAGCATTGGTATTGGTAGCTCAAATATGTGCATCCAGTGTTTCGTTTTGACATTTGGATTTCATTTTTTTCACTGAAAATTTTCTTCCACGTCTGTTTAGTGCAAACATTAGTACATCTTGAGTGTAAGTCTCTGTGCTTGTGGAAATACACCTCACAGATCAGTGTTCGCAGAAAATGTCCAGACATCCAGTTTTTAGCAGCAGTGGGTCATATTGCAGATTGTACAATCCAGGCTGAAGATTTGGTGACTATTTTCTTTAGATTATTGGGTATGTGGAAACTGGGTTTGTGGTTGTTGAAGTGAATGCATGTAGTTTTGTTGTTTTTCCAAAGTTGCGGGTGACAGATGATAAAATTTTACTATCAGTATTATATGTGTTCACATACCCCACAGTAGAAGGGAAATGAGAATTCTATACATCAAATGGTAACGATAATGGAGGGTTCGTGCTGTTATGTTTTTACACATGACAGTAGAATTTCAGAGCCTGTCGTGTATATTACACCCTTCCTGAAGTACCCTGTTATAGAACTGACATTTTGATGTATTGTTTGTGAGTCATAAATATCAACACATGGGCCACATATGGCTCTGGGTCTACAGTTGGACAACCCCGAGGATGTGAGACACCAAATGAATGTCTTCTGCATCTTTACATTGTGTTTGGAGAGACATGCTGCCTCCATCTTCAGGGTGAATTACCCTGCTTTGCAAACATGCAAAATTGTGACATGAGCCTTAGCTTAAACCAGTGCATGTTAGTTGCAGGAGTTTGGCAGATGAATGGTGTGGAGATCATTTGAACTGCAGAAGGATAAATTGACATGAGGACATGAAAATTAACAGGAGGAGAGTCATAATTTTTATTCTTATAAAATACAGGGTGATTAAAAAAGATGGACTCAATTGAACAGTAATCGGCTCCTCAACACACGCGAGACAGTTGGTTGCGGTATTCCAAGTTCTCTGCTCGCTCTACAGGTTGACTTGCATGGGCTATGCTCAAAACTCTGTTTAATTTGTTTCACGTTCTCTGATACACGCAAAAATTCTTGTGCTGCATAATAGCTATTTTGCTCTCAACTAACGCTGCTGTGCGCTAGTCGAACGCTCTGGCGGTGGTATTTGAAAATTTAGGACGTCCTCTTTCAAATGTTATGTAGCTCATTCACATACCTTATATAGTTCAGGAAATATATATGTACGAAATTGAGTCCATCTTTTTTAATCACTCTGCATTATTAGGGTGATCAGGTATGGTGTGATGGGTGGGACATGTAACAGGGATGGGGGAACTGAGAATCCATACAAAATTTTTGTCAGAAAACGTGAAGAGAGGAGATGTGTTGGGAGACATTAACATAGATTTTGTGGATGAAAATGAACTAACTTTCCTGAACTGTTTTGTGATGGTGTAAAGAGATTCAGGGGTCTGAAGACAGACTGTTATGGACGTGATAATGAGCCTTTTGGGTAGGGAAATTCTTATTCAACCGAGCATTTGTGAATTTCTCAATAATTCTTCTCACAGGAATTAGTTATAAACATTTTATACATCTACTTTTTTACAAGCTTGTGTTTTGTTCTCTAATATAATTTAAATGTACTTCGAACCATGCACAACATTATGTACTGAAGGAATACCATCAATCATTTGTAGTCTAAATACTGTAATTTTCTTCACTTCAGTTTATGCCAAGCTGCAGACGGACAATATTGGCACCCTTACTGACAGTTACAGTTGGAGATGCTGTGTCCAACCTTCCAGAGATACGTAATGGACACAAGAGGGAGGAGATGGCTAATGGTGGAGAATCTATGTCACATTTTCAGTGATTGGTGAGCCCTCGGTTTGGCTACTGACTGTGGGTGAAATTTCCTTGTCTTCTGTCCGTAAATACAAGTGTGTGTTTAATATTATTTAATATTATGGGGGAACCGGTGTCAGCTGGTACTGTGAGATCACATCGGCAAGGACACGGTTCCACTTATTGAGGCTCGAATAACCTACTCGAATAACTGACTGGTGTGACCTCAACATCGTGGTTGTACTGTCTGATGGACATTCACAAAGAAACAGTCAGTTGCTGTTAGTACAGTCGGTGCACTCATTCGTTATTTTGTTATCGTGCAGTGCAGCTACCGTTCAAACGGGAGCCACTGTCACTTCTGACAGTGAACATATTATTGTGCATTCCTTTTACTGTGAATAATTCAGTCATTATTTAGCCTTCAAAGTTAAAAGAATGTAAAGGGTTTAAAATCATTCTTCAAATATAGGTTGAATTTTTTATATAAATATGAAGTCAAAATTACCCGGTACACATAAATTGATGCAAATATGTCTCCTATTTTATTCTAATGGTTTTCATTCTTGCAGGATCATTGTGAGGGAATTGACATGTACAGATCTTTTTGTATGAAATTAATAAATTTTACCCTAGCTCATGCAGTACTGATGGTTGTTAAGCTTTTAGAATCTTTTCTGTTTACTACTTGTATTCCTATTGTGTGTGGAACATATGGGGGAGAGGAGAGGTGCTTATGGTCTTCATGGGGAAACATGAAGAAGACAGACCTAAGGTGTACTAGCCAGTCAGAAACCATTTGGAGTGTGGACTGGATTGGTCTGTTTCAGGACAGAACAGGTGCCTGGCTGATGTGAACACAATAACAAACCGTTAGGTTCCATAAATTGTGGGGGTATTCTTAGTTAGCTGAAGAAGGACTCTGTTCCATGGAGCTTGTTAGTTAGTTAGTTATGACTCTTTTGCTTGATATCGGTCTACAAGTGCAGTTATTTCTCAGATGTGACTTGGTCAAATATTTTATAGAATTTTTTTCTTACATAATATCGTGTTTAAAAGTTTTTCCCTGTACATAATGAAGATCTCACACAGTTATCCTGTATAGCATTATTGTAACAAATGTTGTCCTTGTGTGCAGCACAATATGTAGTGAACACAGTCACTTTGAATATTATACACATTCTGTTTGGATAAGAGTTTCCACAGTCTGTGTCTAACTTAATGCTCTGCTTTCATCATGTTACTGCACCACATAGTATTGGGTTAATGGTACTGCATGCGTCTTATAAACAAAAAATTTTGTTGGCCATATGTGTTGTCCACTTTATGTACTATAGTTGATCCTGTGTTTACCAAAAACTGTGGGACCATAGATTGTTTTAGGTATTATTATTGCTATGTTTAATGACCCTGCCTAATTATCTGAGAACTGGAAGGAAAAAATCACTCACATCTGGTGTCCCAGTGACACCAGCAGAACCTTTAATGCCAACAACTGTGCTGTATATTCTTACTTGCTGTATGACAAAACATAAACACTTAAAGGCCGAAACTGTAAATGCATGGAAATATATAAGAAAAGGATCATCATCCTTGTGTGTAGTAACATGGCTGGTTCTGAAAAGTATCCACTCCCTTTTGTCGGCAAGAGAACACATCCGCTTAATTTCAGTAATACCAGGTCTTTGCCAAGCACCTACCATCACATTGAAGCTGTGTGGGTGATATGCAAGATAGCATTGAATTTACAGTCTCTCTCAACAGACATATGACATCAGTGAAGAAGAGAGTACTGCTTTTGTTGGTCGGTGCCTTACATACCCAAGACTGAGGAAATTTGCAAAATGTCAAAGTTGAGTTTCTTTTTCTGCAAACTCATTGTGACCTGTAGACCAGGGTATTATCTGGGCTGCAAACAGAATTACCCAAGGAGCCTTGTTCTGAGACTGCTGCAAAAATTGAAGTCAAATGAAGACTTCTACAGACTGTCCTTGCATGATGCTGTGACAATGCTTTCAATTGTATGGAGCTCAGTTACATGAGAAACCATTGATGACTGTTCTATGACAGCTGGATTCAGTGCATATGCATTAGCAAGTGGACAGGATGATGATGATGATGACAACAACAGTGTGGGTGATAGACAAAGCTGTGATATTTAGTCAAAGCTTCAGGTAAAATAAAACATCAAAGCTGCTTTTGAAGAGTTTATCTGAAATGTTGATACCTTTCTGCATTTGAAAAGGTGGGCAGAGGCTAACTTTGTAGTCTCATGGATTCAAACACAGATGGCCAAAGAAGTGTTGACTGCAAAGCTCTACACACATGTCACAAGGCCATGGAGTACTTGTAGAGCTTTGGTCATTTTTATAAGGTACCTATGATGACCCCCAGACTATTGTCTGTGGCGTCTACAAGTGGATAGTTGCTGTCCATTCTTAGTGCGGAAACAATTTTGGAGAGATGTAATGCAACTTCCTCAGTAAACATTGGTACAAAAGTCACTTGACACTTGATGTTTAACATTTTGCATCTAGTGTCAAGTGACTTGTGCCACTGTCTGTAGTATGAAAGGGAGGTGATAAACAGTTATGTGCGTGTAAGTACTGTGTTCTGTTTTGTTCAGAAATGTGTTAAAGTCACTGAAGGAGTTAAGAATTAAAATGTTTCATACTTTTATCATCAAAATTGATGGAAATTAATCATTTAATGCAAAATTTATATGGAATAATGTTGCAGTGCAGTTACTGTCAGTTTCAAAATGAGAATTATGGTATAACATCACATTTGTCATGCTAAACCTTGTAAGAATTTTTCTGCTTAATATGACTGATCTGTTCCCATTTTTTCCAAAAACATCGTAAGAGGGTTGGCCATACCTCAGACTGGACCTTTTGCCTCTTCTGATTGATCTTATTTGATGCTGGTAGTCTGAGACACCGAGTCCTGAAATTAATGTAACCATTCTTGGTTTCCCTGTGCCTAAAAGCAAATGCTGAGATGGTTCCCAAGATTCCAAGTTGCCACTACATTCTTCTCATTTAGCCCTCCCAACTTAAATTTGTTAGTAACCAATTTCATATTTTTTATACATGTAAAATAACCACTGCCACTGGGTGACAAACCAATTGCATTAGTAAATATTATTATTATTATTGTCATTTCTATGTGTATTTGTTGTACTATGTGTGTATTGCTGTTTTTACTTTAGATGCCGGACTGCTGGCTAGAAGTCAGTATTCGGAAGGTCCTGTGACTGGCCACCTCGACACAGGTTTTTCTTGGTTTCCTTGTGTCTATAAGCAAATGCTGAGATGGTTTCCAAGATTCCAAATTGCCACTACATGCTTCTCATGTAGCCCTCCCGACTTAAATTTGTTAGTAACCAATTTCATATTTTGTATACATGTAAAATAACCTCTGCCACCGGGTGACAACCCAATTGCAGTAAATAAATATTATTAGTACTTAAACACATTTTGAAAGGATCTGATGATTGTAATTGTCATCAGGATTACTCAGTTTTGGGATTTTGTCAATTGTGTACAATCTACAGCAAGGTAGAGCACTTCATAATATGGATCTGTTTACATCCTGATGTCTAAAGGTAGGGAGGTGCTTACTGTGTTGGATCCTGCTTACTTATGCATCGTGTTTTGCTCAGAGTACTGGATGACAAAACCTAAGTTAATTTTGTTGTGATTAGCTTCATGTGTGTACTGAATACACATCTACGTACCATAAAAAAAGTGCTTAATAAAACAATCCAAATACATTTATTAGTTAAGACAGAAGAAGAAGAAAATTCATAGACTGACAACCACAACAATAAATGCTGTTACAGTTTACCCCAACACATCGTTACTACGCAGCATAAAAGTGCAAATTATTTTAATAATGAACCCTAACAGGCAGTGATACTA
>Ga0123355_10019258_pt1 | contig 10864 bp, 5 predicted proteins | sample TergutEmb28metaG_3_FD_89872 | JGI IMG/M metagenome (GOLD analysis project Ga0123355, IMG submission 89872) | Embiratermes neotenicus P1 segment gut microbial communities from Petit-Saut dam, French Guiana - Emb289 P1 | ecosystem: Host-associated > Arthropoda: Insects > Digestive system > Gut ...
ATCCTGGTTTACCTGAACCCTCCTAATGGCGTACTCTAAAGCAAAGTTAAAAAGCACTGGTGATAGAGCGTCTCCTTGTTTCAAACCATTCCTAATAGGAAACTTGTCAGACACATTCTTGCCTACATTTACATACATTATTTATAAGAATAAATTAATTTCTGACACAAATTAACTTCCACATATTCAGCTTAACTTACGACAGATTTTACATTCTCTGAACCGTGCATCGTGATACACATACATGAGAAAGACCAACAAGATACACTTTTTCTTAATAACTTATTTCAATTAAATTATCCTCGACATGTTTCGAACAAATAATTGTTCATCATCAGGAGGTATGTACAAGAAGCTTACAATACTTTACCACGCATCATACACGTATATGAGAAGTCCAGTCGCTGACATGGTACTGTAAGCTGCTTGTACAGACCTCATGATGATGAACAATTACTTGTTCGAAACACGTCGAGGATAATTTAATTGAAATCAATTATTAAGAAAAAGTGTGCATCTTGTTGGTCTCTCTCATAAATTATGGCAGATTCTGACAAAGCTCGACTACAGTGTTTGAGTTCGGTTCACTCGTATACATCACTTTAAGGCCCATATTACTGACGTAACCAAACTACGCCTAATTTTAGTGCCAAATATTAACTGAGGAAAAATTACTTGGGTGAAGGGAAGTTACAGCCTACCAGTGAAGCAACTAACTAAAGCCTATGGAAGCGAGTTCTTCCAGAGAAGATAACATTCATTCAATTCATAGACTATTTCGCTGTCTTGTATGGAGACAATATTTATTACTATGGTTACAACCGAAGGCCAGTAGATACTGCCCTTCACCACAGGAACCTATTCTACATTCTCACATCCTCTATCAGCAACGTGCTTTTAAATATTATCGTTCTACCTACACCTATGTTTCTTAAATGGTCTTTCCTACAGATTATCCGATTACACTATCTAATAGTTTCCGAGACATTCACATACAATTCACGCTTCTAAAAAATACTGCTAACTACTAATTAATTTCCAGTTTCGTAGGTTTACGAAAATCGATTCCAGCCTACTAATCTTTGCCTGACAATAAAGTCAGTACATAGTGCTTACTACGTGTTATGCCTACGATACTAATCATTGTGACAACATTATATTTTATATACATAATTAAGACGAAAGGTGTTACTGTTGTCACATTATGTAAGGGATTAGAGACGGTGTTAGACTGCGGTACTGTGGAGTGGCACTTGGTAAATACCGGTAGATGGAGAACAGCGTGTCGAAGGAAGCCGCTTCTGACGCGTTACGTCTTCAAAGAAGACAAGAGAGGCAAGTAAGTGTACAGCAACACTGAGGGGTGATCGAGTAACCACGGTTGCCGTGGGCAAACAATAAGTATTACGTATTCTGATTGTGTATTTGTAGCCTTCTTTATCCAGCATGCAAAGCGCGTAAGTCGTATTATACTGTCACCTGTAGCCTGTCCGTCTCTGCAATATTTCTCCACGATATTCCATACACGGTTCTATTTTCGGAAAAACAAATTATTGAACACATAATGCGTGTTTTGTTTTTCTCTACAACTAAGTGTCAAACATTTCTCATTCTAAGAAGAATTGAGCGAGATATGATTAAAAACGTACACTGATCTTCAGGTAAAGTATTCTTTATTCTTGTCCGATTTTAATTAAACTTTAATTTTCTCAACAGAGTTTTCTAAAAATACTGCAACATAAAATTCCACGAAAATCCATCCAGTGGGAGCCGAGTTGTTCCATCCGGACAGGGCAGATATAACGAAGCTTTTCTAAATGTTTCGAACGCGCTTAAAACCGTGTCTAAACAGTCACCACATGAATGTTAATAATATTCTAATTATTTTAATGAAATCTGTTTTAATTTATGAACCCACGGTCTACGTCTCTGACACTTCAGATACAAACTCCTCTACTAATCCATGGAAAAAAAGTGCCTTTACGGCAATCATCACAGTAACTGGGCCCCTAACGGTCACACTCTGTTTCAACTGCCCCGTCTTCGTTGTGACCTGTCCTGCCTACTGTATTTTCCCTCAACTGCCCCACAGTGAACGTTTTCTGATTGCAGAATTAAACCGACTGTCAAATAAAGACGGCTCATAAAACCAAATCCATTGAATCAGTTTCGTAAAGAAAATTTAAGAACATACTGAAATGTTTCCATGTCAGTCCGGGATTCCTGTGTAAATGCGTGTGATAACATTTTCACTTCGCCTATTCCGAATAAAAATATCCACCAGGGGCTTATGTGACTGTAGGCAGGTAAGTCCCTCCACAGCATGGATGGAAATTTCGGATCACAGTATCGACTTTCAGATTTGTTCTTACCGCTAGAAAGATAAACTTGAAACGTGATGCCAGCTGGCGCACATGGATGCAAGAGGTCGACATTAAATTGTAAGAAAGGCACTACAGCCAGCAACAGTGTAAAAGTGCTCTCGCCATTTAAAGCCAGGTCAGGTCCGAAGGGCTGCCAAAGTAGGAAACCTCCAGGTTCATGTTTGCCACTCCTTACCTACTGGGTGGCAGTACGTTTTAGCCGCACATCTTGAGCTATCAACATGAAAGCTTAGTCACAATTCACCTTTATTCTAACACATATGCTGTTTGTTCATTGTACCCGTTTTAAGCTCGTTATTACTAGATCGATATTTCTGAATCCGAAGAGGGGGGTCCCGGGGAGTCTTCTATTTAATTCGAATAATTTATTAAATAACTTATAACAATGTATTAATTTATTAAGATTATTAAAAAAAGTAAGAGTAATATTTAAACAATACACGACATATTTTCAAAACCCTTCCCTCTGTCTCTCTGTAGGAATGGGCGCTTATCGAAATGCAGATCCTGAGCTTACTACAGCCGAAGAGCTGCAACGTTTATTTTTGAGAAGAGAAACATTTTACACATTGATCTCAACTAAACTACTGCGCAGAACTATTGATAAGGACTGTTAAAACTTCGGACGCAAACACGTTTTAACAGCTATTTCCTGACAGAATTCTTGCAACAAAACATCGACTCCTTCATACAACTTTTCAATAGTCTCGGTTATTTTACTGCGAGATCTCCAACATACTGTTACGGAAGGAATGACAGATACATCTAGGTGACATTCGGAAAACAATTACATTACCCGTTAAGTAAGACGGTCGTGAGGCGAGTTTTAATTGCGTAAAACAGGGGTTTCGAGCCAGCAGCATCTGAGAGGCACTAATGTAAGCTATAACAGTTGACACTATGCTACTTTACAACGAGAGGAAGAGATGTTAATACGAATGTTAAACCGATGGAGATGCTAAGCACATATAGGAAGTACGTAGGATGATGGAATTACAGAATTTGTAACTAAATATAAATGTTATGTACTAAGACGATTAGGAGAGATCACGTGATGACGTAATTTGATTCTACAGTCAATATGCGAAGGAGAAAAAGATGACAGATATAAAAAGAGAACAATGAACTAAAGGAAACAGGTTGTTAGGATGTAAATTGGATCTAGCTGGCCCAGGATCGAGTCCAGTGATGGGCTCTAGTATTAAATTCTTACAATAAAACCAACTAGATGCAATAATTTCTCAAATTTATTATTGGAATAAAACTCTACGTGTTTCGGACAGTTCCTCTGTCAATCATCAGGAGTTTTCCACCGTGCACACAGAAATGGTGTATGTCATATAAGTCTGCAAACCTGTATGATACAAACCATTGATGTGTGTACAGTGAAAACCTCCTGATGATGGACAGAGGAACTGTTCGAAACATGTAGAGTTTTATTCCAATAATAAATTTGAGAAATTTGTGCATCTAGTTGGTTTTATTATAAGAAATTATCACGATGCACGGTCACCTGAACGTCAAATTCTAGTACTAACTGTACCGACTATTCTGGTTATATGGTTAGTATCTGAATACCAAATCACACTGTTCAATAAAATATGTTACAGTAAAATTATTCATTCCGTGTACTTGGCTTAATATTCATTTACAAAACCAACTTAATGCGCAAATTAGAAACACACTTCAAAGTACGGTCTTTCATTACTTGTACCCGTTTCGGCACGTCTGAGACATACTCAGGGGGTCTATAAAACAAATTTAAAACCTGATGGTATATGTAACAGATTACTTCCGTAGTTCTCACTAAACACGGCATTAAGCAGCTAAACTCTAGGTTCGGGGTGGTTAATATATTGTACAAGCATTACATACGCATCATGTTGATTTCTTGACGTAATGTAAGGTAGTCAGTATTCGGAAGGTCCTGCGACCGGCCATCTCGACACAGGTTTTTCTTGGTTTCCCTCTGCCTGTAAATGCTGAGATGGTTCCCAAGATTCCAAGTTGCCACTACATGCTTCTCTTGTAGCCCTCCCGACTTAAATTTAGTAGTAACCAATTTCATGTTTTGTTTACATGTAAAATAACCACTGCTACCGGGTAACAAGCCTATTGCAGTAAATTATTATTATATAGCAAATGAAATCATAGCAGATTGTTAATATCCTCTCCTCCTTACATCCTTGCGGCATTCCTCTGCGCACACAAACATCTAGTGCACCATACATAGTATTTAATACCAAATTCTTGTAATACATTATTATTAATAATTATTGTACCGATATGTTTCGCCCTCAGGTCTTGTTCTCCTTCAGGGAGCACGTGCGTTTTTTGATGTGCGCATGTCGGAGCACTATATTAATAATAACACTGTGCAACAAGTTGGTGTTAAATATTATGTATGTAATATAGCTGCAAGGAAAATGCACAATATTAAATACAGTGTAGCTTTCGATGAATTATGCACCTTGTCCCTGTATTACATTCTGTGTTGTGTATGTAAGAGGTGACCGCAGAATGATTATGAATGATGGATTACAGGTGTGTGGAAGGAAGCAGCTTGGACCAATTTTAATTGACTATTCTGTATTTATACATTCAGGAAAACCATACATTTCAGTTTAAATAACCTGCCAAGTACAGAACTCAATACCTCTCTCATAAAAACCAATGAGATTGCCGCTTCTAAATACAAGAAAGAAAACAAATAGATAATGAGCATCATTTACAACGGTCGACGCAAAGAATTCTAATTGATGTCTGGACAAGAGATAGTGAGAGCACTGTGGTGCATATACTATGTCCTTGTATACTCCCACGTAAGTTATGTGGCATGCCCCAGCTAATAGCCATTAAATCTTAATTACAATGTATTGAGAGGAGATTAATTAAGATAGTTCTAGAAACTTACCAAATTAATCATATGACAGTCACAAGCACGCGGATGCCATTTATTGTCGTGATACAATTGTCTTCTGTTCTCACTCTCTCAGCATAGCCGTCAGTTTAAGGATATTGCCAAAGTATGGAATTTATTAATGGAGATTTATGACAGGAAAATAATACAGCTGTTTCAAGATATCGTAAAATTTGTAATGGAAACATTTTGACAGGGTTACGTGCTGCACGTTAATTGCCCTATTATTTCCACACAAACTACAGCTTTGCCGTTTGAATATCAAAGTAAATGTATTTAAATCGCTGTATGTTGCGTACCTTTAGTACCCAAGTTTGCGGGTTCAAACCCGGCCGAAGTCGTCCGATTTTTAGGGCGAAAAAATCCTCAGCACGCCTTCCTTCGGAGGGGAAGTAAAGCCGTCGGTTCCATGTCGTAGATTTGCGGCATGTAAAAGATCCCTTAATTTATGTGGAAGTCGGAATTTAGGCAAAATTACTACCGTACATCTTTCTCGCCCACAGTTCCAACTTTCGCTGCTAGGATCTCTTGCGTCGTTACGGACTGAGGAACCTGGCAGCTAAAATAGGAATGTCTAAAGGCGGGGGAAAGCAATGGCAAACTACCCCCAAGAACTTTCCCAGGATGCAGTGTGCCAGAGCCATACCGATCACATGACTGGGCTCTGGTTCCTGCCAAGCCCGGCCTTCAAGGCTGAATACTAATGAATGAATGTTGCGTACAAACGGACGTGAGACTTCACTGCAAACTGCCAGAGTTCGATTTCAGACATACTTATCGATATGCTCCTACTGAAAGGATGTAGAGAAAATTTGGTCCCAAAGGGCATCAGAGAGAAATGCCCGACCCAAGTCGGTAATGCGTTCCTATGCACGGCGACGAATATCGAGCCTACATAGGATGAGAGTAGGTAAAGTCTGTGTTCGACTGCGGGTATTGATTTATCTTAAAACGAATAGGCCGAAGTTAAACGAAATTTGTACCGCTATTATCAACGACATTAAATCGAAACTAGTTAAACCCTAACTTCGTAAACGTGGGACTAAAATTATACGTTTCCACTCTGTTAAGTACTGAAGCTCTGGAGGCGGTGACTATGAAAACAGCAATCTTCACTTGCAAGTCTGCTACTTGGTGCCTGGGAAATGCCTACCCAATAGGATTATATATAGCAGATTTACACATATAATTATTGGCGTAAATGCAAACATGTGTAGTCCTTGAATCTTATGTTTGTTGGACCGTGCATCATTGTGATAGGTGAAGCATAAAAGATCAACTTGATGTCACTTGCTATTTTATGTCATTTCTTATGTGCTCAACATGTTTCGGACATTAATATATCCATCATCAGGAGCTTGCGACTATACTGTTGAATTACCACATTCGTCGTATTGTTGGTTTGTAGTGGTATCCGTGTTGAAGGTTTCCAGCCTGCAACACGGATACCACTCCAACCCAACCACACCGAAACTCCAACACACATCGAACCAAGAACAATACGACCAATGTGGTAATTCAACAGAATAATCGCAAGCTCTTGATGATGGATATATTAATGTCCGAAACATGTTGAGCACATAAGAAGTGAAATAAAATAGCAAGTGACATCAAGTTGCTCTTTTATTCTTCAACTATGTATAGTCCTTCTTTAAAGCCGAAGGGTATGCTGCTTAACGACCTGGTTGGCCAACCTCAGTGACAAACACACAAACACACAAACACACACCGGAAGTCTCGAGACAGTGTTTGTTGACCTGATGTCTCTGAAATACGTACAGTTGATATTCAAAAGCAAATCCTTTACTATCCGTCAATGGCAGCTACCTTTCTCTATTTAGATACAGCCACATGTTTCGGTCGACCATAATTTAAAGTGAGGTACAGTGCAATACAAGTGCATTCACTATGTGGAATCCCACAAGTTTACAGTAGCTGTTGCAGTATAAAATTGTATACAATTTTAAACCTGTTTGTAAACTAGACGGCGGTTGTAAAATTTTAAGTCTTCTTACGATATACGTAAAATGGTGAAGTTGAAATATTAATTTGTAAGACACGATTATTAAAATAAAACATATATATACATAACAGTCGAGAAGTCGGCTACGTGACATGAAGTAGAGCTGATTAAAAAAAAGTAACGTTTTCCCGTTGCGGGCCCGGTGTGGCCCAGAGGGTGGGTAGAGGTATAGCTCTACTTTTCCATGACCGAGTAGAGCTGATATTATTGTGTATATATGACGCCAGAACGGTGTAGTTGGTAGTATAATTTCTTCTTAAGATGTATAATGGTAAAGTTAAAACATTCAATTGTAAGACACCATTATTAAAATAAAACTTACATATAAGAACAGTGGATAGCTCAACAAATTTTGTATTCCATTGTATACATTTTAACACGGTTTCCGTATTGTGTGATACGACGCCACGTCACTGGATAATCCGACCCCAAGGTCGAGGCAACCTAGTGCTTTCTACGTAACCCTTTGGCCCTGGAGCTGGACATTTACAGTTTAGTACACCATTTATGTAAAATGTGAATATTTTATAAACCAAGAAGGGTAACATTAGGAAATACACGACATTTCGTGGAGGAATAAACGAAGATGGTGAAAGTCTAAAAAAATAAATATATTTGTTGACTAAATATTTAAAAAGCGTATTCTGGAGAGTAGCGGTATGCCTGTCCTATATACAGGATGCATGGTGCCTAAAGGTTAAAGATGTCCGAGAGGAACTGGATATGTCTACCGCTGAAAATAAGGACAGTGCGTTGCGTTAAAACGTCTAGGTCCGACTACTTGCTGACGCAGCGTCATACACCAGAAGAACGGAATTTTCAACTACAGCGCCGTGAAATCATTACAATTCAAAAACTCTAACACATACACACTTGAGACATTTTAAGTTCTCAGAGCCATGTTGCTGAAGATTCAGTTTTTCTGTGATGTTAGGCCATGTCGAATGGTAGTTAATAACATTTCGAAGGATAGTAGTGTCTTTATCTTCAGGGTCCTTTTGGCTGCTCGAGCCTGAAGCAGTAAGATCCTGCAAAACCTCGACAAAAATTTACCAGTCGACATAATAATATCAAAGAAGACCTGAATATTACCTTTTCCTATCTCAGAACGCACGATCTGAATTTCGCAAACCGTTTAATCTAAGCTTAAAAATACTGTACATTTCGACCACAAAACACAATTAACTAGGGAAATGTGGATTATAATTCGAAACATGCTAAATTTATATGGTTTTATACGTCCGTTAAACTGAAAAGAATATTACAGTGACGTTACAGCGAAAGAACCAGTTCTTTTGTTGGCCTTCCAGCCGGTAGAGTCATGGTTGCTTTCGAGACTCGTTAGGATTTAAAGCAATATATTTAATAGATTTCTATTGGGCCCTGCAGTATCTTGAGTGCACAGTCCATTTTCTGATGACAGAGGGAGTTTATCTTTAGAACCATGTGCTAATTCTGCCGCAACAGAGTAATTCGTGACACTCGTCAGAGCACCATGACATATACAAATATGCTACATGCACACTACTCTAAGTCTATCACTGTACTACAGTGTACACATTTGAACACTGTACTGCAATTAATGTGTACAAGTATACACGCTGACACCCTCTGTCAGTGCAGCTTCGAACAGCAGGTCAGGTAGGATTTTTACCAGACTACACGGAGTGACATACCAGAAAGCAACGACCAGCGACAAAGCCTCCAAACTTCCATGCATAACTTACAATAAAATAGACGTAAATTTACCGTAACCTCTTACGGTATTACATACATAGTTAAAAAATCGTAAGAGCGAGAAAAAATATGTTCCCTAGCAACCCGTATCAGCAACAGAAATTATCTAGAATCCGCGCCTTGATGAGTGAGAGAAAATGGCATTTTGAATTCAAATGCCGGGTAATGCTCATGAGGAATACCGAACTAATTAAGACTGAAGAATCATGGAAGGGGACGTATACGATACATAAGAAGACAAGCATGCTAATTAACTGATTCCACAGAAATTTATACTAATTAATTACTATGCTCACAATGTAAATTATCACATTTTAATTACGGAACGTTACGTGCTTAAAAACTGTAATTTGATGAAGGTCTATATAACTTCCATTTGAAACAGCTGTTGGTGTGAGGACTATGCAATACAGTAGGAGGGAAATAATGCACGCATTGTATTGACAGTACTTGTTAGACATGTGAACAACGGTCCTGTATTTGTGATAAACATCATTATAACTTTGAAATTATAGACCTCTAATATTAACTAGGGGTTTAAAATAACCAACGTCATACTTGCATGAACAAACTAAAGTCACTGTAATTCTAAAAAGCAAGTTAAAAAAATACCTATTACTATTGCAACGAATTACTCTGACAGCAAAAACGAGTAATTAATAAAACTCATATTTAAGCGGGTTAACAAAATGTACAGGGCTACAGGACGAAAATATAAAATAATATTAAAGCATAATATGACATTATTCAACAGCCATATAGGTATGTACAGACACACCATTAACAGTATACGGCTGCAACTGGTATTGTTTCTTCTGTAAAAAAAATTTTTCAGGCACACATGTAATCAGTTTATAGTTTTTAAAATGCAAATAACTTTCAGAACAATAGCTCACACAAAAAGAGAAATTTCAACCCATCTATTCAACGACAAATCTACTATAACAACTCATAATCGTGTAAAAATGACATAATTAAATTTATTCTAGGTCATGAAATCATTAAAAGGCCGGGAAAGGATTGGGGAAGAGGGTTTATTGATAGATTGCAGCTATTTATAACGTCCCACCAGATAAGAGTCGTTGCCGCGCATTTCCATCTGAAGACAACGACAGACCTATTTGTAGAAAGGCAAACCCAAGATGATGGACAATGTTAAAACAGTAGTGAAGATTACTGTAATGTACTGCTGTCAGAATGTTTTAAAGCGATTTGATAATTGAAGAATTTATGAACAAGAAGACACACCGTAACCACAAATGTGGCTGGATAACGCGTGGAGGGTTGGTACAAGACACAGACGCCCAGACAAAAGATAACAGCTTATTCCAGGCTTTGGTCAGCACTCTCCCAGTATAACACGTATCTTACAGGCAATTCCAGACAGTTCAATTAAGACGTTGCTTTTCATTAGAAAATCCGTTAATGTTTAAAAATTACATATCAGTATGTAATTGCCGTCGGCACAACTGTTTATTAAAATTATTATACTCTACAAAGATCTAACAGTAATGTTAATATGACGTAAGTAGCTGTGTCTACAGCAATTACATACTGATCTGCAATACGACTTTCTGCTGTGTATCGGATGTGTAACGTACTCCATACACTCTACACATTTGTAAACATGTCTGCCGCGGTATTCATCTCACACGCGGTAACTGTTGTTGTGGATTCCTTATACGAGGGAAAGTCATTAAATAACAGGAATTTTATTCTAAAGTGCATGGAAAAGTATGCACAACGAAAAATCTTATTTCGGGACACAAAATGGCTCCTTAGCAATATGTCATATAGGGG
>Ga0123355_10019259_pt1 | contig 10863 bp, 12 predicted proteins | sample TergutEmb28metaG_3_FD_89872 | JGI IMG/M metagenome (GOLD analysis project Ga0123355, IMG submission 89872) | Embiratermes neotenicus P1 segment gut microbial communities from Petit-Saut dam, French Guiana - Emb289 P1 | ecosystem: Host-associated > Arthropoda: Insects > Digestive system > Gut ...
ACGAGCTCGGGGATCGAGCCCCAGAAGGGCGATGAAACGGAACACTCGTTTCGGGGGCTGGAGAAATTGACAGGCAAAGCGCCGCCGCCGATGCCGACGATCGTCAGGTGGCCGAGCGTTCGGGACATTCGCGCGGCCATTGCAAGCGTGGGGTTCACGCCGACCATGTCAAGCACCAGCTCGGCGCCTTGTCCACGCGTGATGTCGCTAACGCGCTTGATTGCACTCTCACCCGAGAGCATCGCCTCGTCAGCTCCCATCCGCTCGGCGACCTCGAGTTTGTCGGGAGCGGTGTCCACGGCGATGATGGTCGTCGCGGCGGCAAGAGCCCGCAGAATCTGGACCGCCATTTGCCCGAGACCCCCAACGCCGATCACCACAGCGGTCGAACCGGGCCCAAGCAGATGCCGTGAGCGATTGACGGCGTGATAGCTGGTGAGCGCCGCATCACTGAGTGGAGCGGCATCGCGCGGATCGAGACCTTGGAGCGGGATCAGAAACCGCGTCGCCGGGACAAGCAGATATGGGGCCATTCCGCCGTCCAGGCCGCCGAGACCGCCAGGGTTCGGACCTCCGGGCCGCTGGCAATAGTTCTCTATGCCCTGGCGGCAGTTTATGCACAGGCCGCACCCCCAGGGACCATAGACGATCACCGGATCTCCCTGCGCGAAGCCGCTTGCGCCGGGTCCGAGCTTCTCGACCCAGCCTGCGTTTTCATGCCCGAGCGTGAAGGGCAACTTGATCGGTCTGGCCCCGGGTGGCATCTCCATAAGATGGAGGTCGGAGTGGCACGCCCCGGCGCCGCCGATCTTGACCAGAACCTGTCCCGGCCCGGGCTCTGGAACGGGAACCTCTCGGAGTTCGCCTGGCCTTTGCCATGCGACCATCTGGAAAGCTTTCATGACGCTGCTTTATCCTCGATGCCGTCAATGTCGATCTCGCAGTGCAGCGGCCCGCGAAAAATTTGGCTCGGCCGATAGGGTGGCGGATTGACCACGAGACTTGGATTTCTAACGCGGCGCAGGAACGTTTCGAGCCCGACGTTCACTTCCAGGCGCGCCAGGGGACCGCCGAAGCAGACATGAATGCTGGCGCCCCAACCCAGGCTTTCTTTCGCGCTGCGTTCGAGGCTGAATGTGTTCGGGTCGGGAAACTGCACCGGATCGCGATTTCCGGCGGAGTACATCAGGAAGATCGGCGCGCCTTTCGGTATGGTTGTTCCGGCGATCTCGATATCGCTGAGCGCGGATCGGCTGGGAAAGAACTGCACCGAGGACTCAAGGCGTAGCACTTCCTCGATGGCCCGCGGTACGAGCTCCGGCCGTTGGCGCAGCTTGTCAATAGACCCTGGGTTCCGCAGTAGGGTGAGCACGCAATGACTGAGCAGGTTGACCGTCGAGTCGTGGCCCGCGACGAGCAGAAGGATGCAGTTTTTCAGGATCTCGCTGGACGACATGCGTCCGTCGGGGCCGGTATCGTGAACGAGCTGCGCGATCATCCCCTCACCGCCTTGCCTCTCCGCACGCTCGACCAGTCCGATCAGGTATTGCGTCAGTGCCATTCGACTTTCGAGTCCCTTCGCCTGACGCCGCTTCCCCTCTTCGGTCGCCGCTTCGGGGCCGAGATCCATGCCTCCCAGGAACTCCGCGATCCAGATGTGGAACTGCTTTTCGTCCTCCAGGGGAACACCCAGAATCTTGCAGATCACGGCGACCGGCAGCGGATACGCGTAATCGTCGACAACATCGAAGCGGTGCTTGCCCTTGAGTTTGTCGAGCAGGTCGTTGACGATCTGCACGCAATACTCTTCCATGCTCGGGATCAGGTCCGGGCAATGCGGCGGGCCGAAATGCCGCATCGCCTGCCGGCGCATTCGACTGTGGTCGGGTGGGTCGCTCAGGATCATCATGGTGTCGCCGCCGTACTTGTCCAGCATTTCGGCGGTGGTCGGATCCATATCGGACGATGCCGCGGACCCATCCCCGCCCCTCATAGCGGCGACAACGCTGCTATTGCGAAGATCGGAGCTGACCCGTGGATCGTGGGCAAGCGCGATGATTTCCTTGTATCCGGTCACGACGTAAATGCCGTGCGCCACACGCGCCACCGGGGTCTTCCGCAGTTCGTCGAAGAATGGGTACGGGTTCGGACGGTTTTCAAACTTCATGGCTTCCGCAAAGGCTTGCTCTGGGGTCATGATGTCCTCCGCGCTTTCGGACCTTTGTGCCGTCGCGTTATTCGTTCTCTCTGCCGATCAGCGCGACCGCCGGACGAACTCCGCCTGCCGCTCGTTCGGATCGTGGCCAGTCAAGACCACGTCGGAAGCGGCCGTTGCCATCCCTCTGACCGGGAAATCGGCCGCGACCGGTTGCGTGTCGGCGGGGACATCGAACCCGACCGGCGGCGGAAACGGCGCCGACTGCATGATCAACGTTTCGTAGTGCTGCAGCCACTTGCCGTGGTTGAATGTGACCGCGCCTACGGTGCGACCGTTCCGGCCGTACGCAGCGGCGAAACGCCGCTCCTTAACGGAGCCTTGCGTGAAGACGATCTCGTCACCAAACGAGGGTACGCCGACGGATTTAATATTGACGCCGAACTGGCCTGACCAATTGGTCGGCACAAGCAGATGGGCACGGCGTTCGAGCTCTTCACTTACCATGTTGTGCGCGGCGACTGCAGCCCCGAGCACGGCATTGTCCCAGTGTTCCATCGACAGGAATTGGTACCCGAACAGCACGTGCGGAGCGCGGGCGACGTCCCCGGCCACGAAGATGTCGTCGGTGACCACACCATGGACGTCGAAGGCCCGGCAGCCGGCATCGCAGCCGAGACCCCAGTAACCGGCCGCCAGGCGGGCGCCGTCCAGCCATTCGACATTGCGGATGGAGCCGAGCGAGGCCAGCACCAGGTCGACGTCAACAGTCGTCCCGTCGGACAGGCGGGCCCGACAAACGTGGCCCTGCGAATCGCCGTCGAGTGCCGAGACAGAGACGCCGGTGCGGAGGTCCACGCCGGCATCGTGCTGCATTTCGGAAGCGATCACCCCAACGACATTGCCGAGCGCGCCGGCGAGCGGTGCCGCGGCGCGTTCGGCGACGGTCACGTCGAGGCCGAGCCCTCGGCACACCGACGCCATCTCCGAACCGATATAGCCGGCACCAATGATCAGCACCCGGCGCGGCCGTGCGGCCAGGGCGGCCTGCAGCCGCGCCGCATCATCGCAGGTGCGGACCGTGAAGACGCCCTTCAGCCCGGCTTCCGTGGGGTTCGGCCACGGCCGCGCCCGAACACCCGTGGTGATCAACAGGCGATCGAACGGGACCTCCGTCCGGTCGCCGAGCCGAACCAGCTTCTTCATCCGGTCAAGGCCGGTTGCCGCCACGCCGAGGCGCCAGTCAGCATCGACCTCGCGCATGCGCGGCAGTTTCGTGTGGTCTGCCTTCACCCACCCTTCCAGGACCTGTTTCGAGAGTGGAGGACGGTCATAAGGCTCGTGCGGCTCGTCACCGATGATCGTGAGCCGGCCGCCAAAGCCCTCATCCCGCAACGCCTCGGCGCCGCGTAGCCCGGCAAGGGAGGCGCCGACGATCACGATGTGTCCGTCGGCCTTGAAGGCGTCCAAGGAGCGGGGGATCACGGCGTTGCCGTGTTGCTTGGGTCGTCTCTGTAGTCCAGTAGGATCGCCTGCACCGGACAAGACGCCGCCGCGCGTAAGACATGCTGGCGGTGGACCTCATCGGGGTTCGGATTATACATGACCGCCTCCTCGCCGCTCAGCTTGAGGACCTCCGGAGCGAGAGGGACGCACTGCGCGTACCCCAAGCATTTGTTCAGATCAACGACGATGCGCACTGGGAACCCCTCCCCATCGTTCTTCCGATACTTTGAGCGGTATTACAGCTGGTAAAAAGTGCTTTGTGTCCCGGACATGTGCGCGACGTCCCAAATCTCGACGTCGCGGGTTCGCTCGTACCGGGACCAGCCGCATCGATTTATGGAGGCATAGCGATCCGCCCGCGCGAAAACGCTTGCGCAACCGGGGATGGTGTCGTTTTCACTTAAACGCCGGATCGGCCGATTTCAGATCCGGCCCGGACCGGCGGCGAGGCGCGATGTCGCCGTGGGCGTGCCAACCGACCGGTGTCCGTCGGCGCCTCGTAGGCCCCACGCTTCGGCCTCGAAGAGCCGCCTCTCGCTGCGGTAGTGGTTCGGTGTATCGCAATGCTTCGCTGATCGAGACGAACCTTGATCGGCCCTCCTCGACCATCTGGTTGACGCCGACGTTACTGACAACCCGTATACAGGCCCCGAATCTGTCCGTCGTCGTGGCTCGGTTCAACGGCCGCTCAGAAGCAGCGCCGACGCCAGGCTTTCGGCAGAATGACGTTGTGATGACAGCGAAGTTTGCATGCGCGTCATCCAACTACCCAACCGCTCAAAAGCTCGTGACAACCTCGCTCGAGTGTCGAGACGGATTTGTATGCGAAACCTTAATCTCGTAACATAGCTTGATTGGGCAATGGTGGGAGCAACTTAGCGCTGTTATAGCAGCGTTAACTGATATCAACCCGACTGTAACTGCTGCGTTCGTCTTCCATCGACCGCGAAGGGCGTCGTGCATCCCGAATTGGTTGCGACTCGTTCTCTACCGGTTTCCCGGCAATTTGAGATGTGGCGGAACTGGTACGGTTCTGTCTACGAGACAACTCGGTTGACGGGCTCGACGAGCGACGAGTTCCCAGCAGTAAGCGTTATTTGGAAGCTGGATGGCCTCACTGTCACCCGCACTTGCACCCCGGCACATTCTATCGTCAGGACAAGGGCTGCCATTCGCCGCAATCCGGTGGACCATTGGGTCATCGCGTTTACCAAGGGTACTGGAGTCGAGATCAAATCGGTTGGTACCCGGTTCTGCGTGCCGCAAAAAGTGCCATTTGTCCTTTCGCTGGGCGAGGAGTTGGAAGTCACGCGGGGCGGCGCCGAGGGCCTTCAATTCTATCTCAGTCGCGACATGTTCAGCGGAATTGCCCCGCTTCTGGACGCGGCTCGTACCGAGCGCCTGAACTCACGGGGCGCGGCGTTTCTCAGGGATTATATGCTCTTGATAGAGCGCCATCTTCCGCACTTGGGGTCGGACGAAGCAGCTCGTTTGCCGAATGCTATAGCGGCAATGCTGGCGGCCTGCCTGGCACCATCCGCTGATCGGGTTGCTGGTGAAGGCCGTCAAATGGAACCCGTATTGATGGAACGAGTACGCCGCATCGTTGGCAGAAACCTCGGGTCCTGGACGCTGGGAGCGAGGTTGATTTGCCGCGAGGCAGGCATGTCACGTTCCCAGCTGTACCGTATCTTCGAGGTTGAAGGAGGCGTGGCCAACTACATCAGGCGGCGGCGCCTATCGGAGAGCTTTATCCTTCTGTCCGATATCTCGAAGAACGAGACCATTGTCAGGATCGCCAGTATGTTCTGCTTTGCCGACGCATCAACTTTCAGCCGAGCATTTCGGCGAGAGTTCGGTGTGAGTCCGAGCGACGTGCGTGCCGCTGCGCTTGCCGGGCTTTGTCCGGCCGCGCCGCCGAGAGGCCCGAGCGGAACCGACATCCATTGCTTCGCCGATTGCCTTCGCACCTAACAAGCGGTTACAGCGCGGGCGTCGGTAAGATCAACAGTTCAGGGGAGCCCTGTGCTTGACGCCAGACTTTTACCCCCGAACTGATGCACGCTATCGCAGAACAATATGAGCGTGGGCGCCTGCTGCTGGTTGCGACATTCGATCTGGATATGCGGGCCGGCCCGTGATCTGGAACGTGGGCAAGATCGTCGCATCGGGCCGGCCGGGTGCCTTCACCCTGATACAGAAAATTCTACTGTTGCAAGCTACTACCAGAGGAGACCTCGCGTCGGTGCTTGCGATCGGCAGTTGCCAATCGACAACCTAACCCCGGTCGCACAGCCATCGTCATCAGTCTGGGCGCTGCCCTCAATAGGCTGGTGGAAAAGAAACGGGTCACAGAGTTTCCAATGTAGGTCCGGTCGAAATGGGGCACGCTTCGGGGTTGAACGGGGTTTCGTCCACCGAGCGCTTGCGATAAGAGGACCTTGTAGGCAGCAAGGGCTGTCCGCGCACATGACCTCTCCTGACAGTATCACTCCTGCCGGTCTTACGCGAACAGGCCGCGCTGCCCGAGTCCAACACTTTGCGGACCCCGGCACGCTGCGCCGTGGGCGGGCCGCACATTTTTTGAGACGACAACGGATGGGCCTGGCGGCCTTGCTGTCGGTGCTTACTGTTCTCGCTGCCTGCGCGCCGCCGGTCTCTGTTGTGCGCATTGACCCCCAAAAGATGCAGCGGTCGCTCAATGCGAGCGCGGTCACGAGCGACCGTCTCAGCGAGACCAGCCGGACGTTGCTGCGTCGTCGTGATCTGCTGACATTGTTCGACCGGGATCCCAGCGCTGCGATCACCGCCCTACAAGCGCGTCTGGCAACGGGGCAGGCTGACAGACGGGATTTGTTTGCACTCGCAGAGGCGTCGTACCTGATTGGCAAGCGCGGCGGTGGCCGCAGTTGGTTCCTGGCATCTGCCGTCTATGCCTTCGCGTACCTGTTCCCGGAGCAAGGCGCGCCGCTACCGGACCCGTTCGACCCTACTTTGCGGCAGGCCGCGAGCCTCTATGAACGGGGGCTCACGGCGGCTTTCGTCACCGCCGACGGCACCCTGGGGCTCCACTCCGGTCGTTACACGTTGCCGTTCGGAATCCTCGACCTTGTTCTTGACCAAGGTAGCCTGCGCTGGGGTGACGCGGAGCTGACGGATTTCGCACCGGCCGGGAACCTGCGCGTGCGGGGTATACAGAACATCCACCGCCTGCCGGGACTCGGGGCCCCAGTGGCAGCCGGTATTCGGACATTCCCTGGTACCCGAGGGTTCCAGGTGACACGGCATGTTCGTGTGCCGGCAACCGTGCTGATGGTGGTCCCTGACGCCCGTGCTGCGATCGTGTCCGGAATCGTGCACGGCGTCCTCCTCGTGCACACGTTCTTCGACAGCCGAACCGTCACGATCGACGGCCACACGGTCGCGCTCGAATACCGACTCACTGCCTCGCTCGCCCTTGCACTGCAGGAATCCAATGTGTGGGCACGGGAATACCGCGGCTTCCTGTTCGGCAACCTGTTGTCCGAATTGCCGAGCCAACTGGTCGCCTTGCAGCCGCATCGCGTCGGCCGAATTCCCGTGGTGCTGGTGCACGGCACAGCATCGAGCGTCGGCCGTTGGTCCGACATGGTCAACGATTTGCTGGCCGACCCGGAGATCAACGACCACTTCGAATTCTGGCTGTTCAGCTATGCGACAGGAGTCCCGATTCCGTACTCTGCCCTGCTGCTGCGACATTCCCTTGAAGAGGCCTTCGCGCGACTCCGCACTCCGATCGCCGACCCGGCACTCGGCCAGACAGTTGTGATCGGGCACAGCCAGGGCGGCCTTCTGGCAAAGATGCTGGTGATCGATCCGGGAAGCCGGCTCTGGGACGGGATTAGTTCCAGACCGATCGAGGATTTGCGGATGAGCCCAACGTCCAGGGCGTTGATTCGCGCCGCACTGTTCGTTCGACCATTGCCGGAGATAAGGCGCGTTGTGTTTATTGCGACACCGCATCGAGGTAGCTACATCGCAGCAAGGCCGATCAGTCAACTCATCGGGCGGCTGGTGAGACTACCCGTCGACCTAGCCGTTGTAGGGAGCGAACTGCTGGCGAACAATGTCGATGAACCGACATTCGATGTGCGTCGTGGCTGGCTTGGAAGCATCTATGGAATGACGCCAGGCAGCTCGTTCCTTCGGGCTTTGGCCAGTGTGCCCGTAGTGGCCGGCGTCGCGGTGAACTCGATCGTTCCGACACTCGGCAATGGCCCGCTTGCCCAGCGGACTGACGGAGTGGTGAGTTACGCCAGCGCACACATCGAACCAGTGGAGTCGGAGCTCGTAGTCCATTCCGGCCACTCGACCCAAGGCACCCCGACGACGATCGACGAGGTACGGCGGATCCTGGTCCATCACCTCAAACTTGTAGGTCTCGCTCCGCCATCCCGCACCAATGCACCATACGGATCGACCGGGCGACCGATGCCCGTGGTGAACGACGCCATTGTAACCGCCGCTAAGGCGGTACCAACCAGTTCCCTGAGGCCTGGGACTCTCGCGTCTATCCCGCCCTGATGTCGGTCGGCACCGGTGTCGATCTCAGGTGAAATCCATCGCCGACTGGAAGGCGAGGACTGGCGCCAGGTCTTTCAGCCGGCCATTCCGCGCAAGTCGCGCGATCTGCGCCTGCAACGCTGCTATCAGCAGGTACGCCTGTCGAAGTGGGAAAACAGTGGCGACGCGCAAACGGAGAATATGACCAACTCGCCCTGCTGGTATTTCACGCCGGCACGCGTAGCATCTTCAATCCGGGGCATCACCCCTAACAAGGCTGGCGGGGGGTTCAAGGTCCTGGGGACGTAGCGGCGCGCGTTCGCACCAATATCGATCGTGCTACCCTATTTCCACGTGGAATCGGCTTCCGGCGCCGATTGCAATGAGATCCGCGGTATCTCTGATGTTAAACTCCTCTGGCAAATAGAACGTCATTTGGGGACCCGCTCTGTCCTGTGACGCGTCTGCTAACTTCTTGCCGCAGACTTACGCTTCCTCCTCTAAGTGGAAACCCTGCTTGGGCGAGTATCGATCAAACGGGCACGCTCAACCCGTGACAACCGATGGACCATCCATCGAACAGTTAACGTCAGCTACACGGCGGACCGCGGTTGGGCCTGGCTTGAGACCTATGTGTCGATCACGGCATTCACCCCGAACAAAGCATTCGCGGCCGGCGTATGCGCCGGGGTTGCGAATCGGCCTTGGATGGGTGCGGTGATGTACGGCAACTCGATTAACACGTCGTCGCAGCACTCCGCGAAGAGAATGCACACCTACCCGCCGCGTCGTAGGCCGTCGCGTCGGCGGAGGGAATCGCCCGCCCTGACGGACCTCTTCCTCGCAGGAAGCTCCTGCTTGGCAGGCAACGGGCCCATTGCGTCGGCCAGGGTCTGACTTATCATCGGGCCGAGGCGTCTGGGGGAACGGGCTTGATTGACCGATGCGTGGTCTGGCGACGACTGAGTGCGGTCCTGCAACGCCTCCTGCCCGTTGCGCCCGCACTCGTCCTTTCCGCGTGCCACGGCATCGGTCCGAGCCGCCTCGTGAGTGATCACCTCGACTACGCCCGTGCGTTATCGGAAGCCCGGGACCGTCAGACGCTGCTCAACATCATAAGCATGCGGTATGGTGAAACGCCCAGCTTTCTTGCCGTCGGCCAGGTGATATCAAGCTACACGCTGGAGAGTGGAGCTGAAGTCGGCCTCAACGTCTACCCGGGCGTCCGGAACAACAATGCCGCGACGGCGCTTGGGACGCTGAATTACAGCGATCGTCCGACGATCACCTTCACCCCCCTGTCCGGTGAGGATTTGGCGCGGACGTCCATCCGACCGCTGCTGCCTGCGGATATTTTGCCGCTGGCCGCGAGCGGTCTGCCGATCGATGTGCTGTTCCGTCTGAGCGTGCAGTCCGTGGGCACCCTGCAAAACACCGTGCCGCTGGCAGGAACTGAAATCGGCGCCAGCAGAGAATTCTTCGAGTTAATTGCGGCGCTGCGGCGTCTGCAGGAGCGGGGCTTGCTGTCCATTCGCCTCGTGCGCGAAAAAGAGGGCAATCGCGTCTTCTTCAGTATAGCGGACGGTTCCGATGCCAAGTCGAGAGCGCTCGCGAACCGCGCGCGCGAACTGCTCCGCTTGCCTGCAAGGACGTCGGAAGTTGAGGTCGTCTACGGACGGGTGGCCAGCGGCCCCAATCAGGTTGCGATGCTCACCCGGCCTATCTTCGCCATCCTTGCGCAAGTGGGCGCCGAGATCGAAGTTCCCCCGCAGGACATCGCGTCCGGCCAAACGATCCGGCCTCCGCTTCCTACAGAACCCGGCATGAAGCCGGCGATCGTGATTCATTCCGGCCCAACTAAGCCCGCGAACGCACACGTTGCGGCGCGCCACGGTGACGCGTGGTTCTGGATCGACGCCGACGATTTCGATTCCAAGATCGCTTATTCGATCTTGCAGACTCTGCTCGCTCTCGCCCGCGGCGCCACCGCCGCCACGCCTGCGGTTCTGAGCATCCCGGCGGGTTAAGCAACCGCCATCCCGGTACGGTGCCCTGCCGATGTCAACTGAAGAACGTTAGAGGACAAGCCGACGCAAATACAGCGTTTAGCGTGATCTCTCCCGGACCAGAAATCCGCAGCATCCACCACCAGCACACCATGAGGATTTTGGCGGCGGGGTGTCGGGCCTGGGGAATGCGCGCACTGACGAGAGATGCGCGCCGATCGGCTGGCGGGTCAAACGTCGAAGTGCACACATAGCACGTTCCGCGCGCTTCGCCGGTCATCGGTCTAGGTCTCGATATTTCGAAGCAGGCATCACGGCACGCCGTGCGTCAGTGGCTGAAGCTTGCATTTGCTGTCACGGATTTGTGGGCCGAGTGACCGGTGAAGGATGCGGCCATCGACCTCGTGCTCAGCGTCTTTTCCCCTAGGAACTTCCCCAAGACCGCGCGGGTACTCAGGCGCGGCGGATGGATTGCAGTGGCGTATCCGGGGCCAGAGCATCTGTGTGAGCTTCGCCAACGCTTCGACTTGATGCATCCGCTCAGGCGTAAGCGCGAATGCATAATCGCGGCAGTTAATGGATTGATCGGCCCCACGACGCTGGTCCGGTATCACCGTGAGGCGCTTCTTGACGAAGAGGCTATTCGTGCGGTGA
>Ga0123355_10019260_pt1 | contig 10863 bp, 11 predicted proteins | sample TergutEmb28metaG_3_FD_89872 | JGI IMG/M metagenome (GOLD analysis project Ga0123355, IMG submission 89872) | Embiratermes neotenicus P1 segment gut microbial communities from Petit-Saut dam, French Guiana - Emb289 P1 | ecosystem: Host-associated > Arthropoda: Insects > Digestive system > Gut ...
AAACTCTTCCCAGTAGTGCAGCATTTTTTTAATGTCACCTGTTGTCATTCTTCCCTTTTTATCTCTCTCACCTTCTGATATACATCCGTCATCAAATCCGAAGCAGCTTATGTTATCAGGCGTTCCACTTCTCGCTGCCTCGAACGTAAACAACTCAGTCGGGTTGGTGGGTCTCCTCTATGTGATGTGGTCAGCTCATTTCTTTCTAACACACATACAGACGGAAAAGATAAGCTCCTGGAATGGCCCGACCGTTCATGTTTGCTGCGTTATGTCAGCGCGCGCATCCACTAAAACATTCGTTAGCCGAGTCCGAAAAACAGCGAAACAAATATTCGTTAGCCGAAAAATTCGTTAGGAGGGTCACTCGTTAGCCGAGGTATCACCGTACTTGTATCTCAAGCTTAAATTCCATGTACACTTCCAGGCTTCGAAACCAGAGAAGTGTTGACATTGACGTGCTTTAACATATCGCTCTTGCTATGACGGAACGTGCCGCTGACCTTTATCTGCTCTGCCAGCTAACATCCTGTTTCTCCCAACATGTGCAGTTAATTTCTGTTGGAGGTATAAAACATCATGTTCAACAATAACTACGAAAATTCCTGGTGACTGAAACAACATAGGAAACTACACACGGGGAATTGCTTTTTTCATATTTGTCAACAAAATGTGCGCGAAAAGTTACCAATGTCAGCTTCTCCGCAGACTGTGCCCATTGAACTGGGATCTCTTTATTAATATGCGTTATTGTAAAAGGTCGTGTAGGGTAGTCGAAGTTTTTTGCACGGGTGTTAATAGGCCTATATGATACAAAATGGCCGATATAACTTTAAAAGTGTCAAGTTATGTGTATGTGTGGATGACATAATGTAGTGTTTTTCTACACAACTTCAGTCTCCGTAATGGATAAGAACAGACTTTAAACATTTCTTATTTGTGTCTACAGTAATTTAGAACTTGTTACCATAATAACGGAAGGTAAGCATCGAATCTTTTCCATCTTGTTAAGTTTCCTGTCCTACACACGTGACTAAAGAAAACTGAATTGCCACATTGTTGTTTCTAACACAAGTTCTCGTGGCTTGCCTGTTGGAATTGTTGTAGATAGCAATTACACTGTTCAACAAATTTTGGGTGATTGAATGTTATGGATAAGTGTATATACTATCTTTATGTTTTTTGGGCCGCAGAATACGAAAATAATTCTAAAATTTATTGGTTAGCTCTTATTTTCGAGATGATAGCACTATCATAGTTATATGTACAATAAATACGAATAAAATATTATTGACCTTAACGACGTATCCTTTTGGCTTGTCGATGATATTTTGTTTTAGAAGCATCCCCTTTCATCATCCAGTAATAATCACCTAACATGGCAGCGCTCCATTTCCCTTTGTGGTGTAGTAAATTCCACTGTTGTAACCTTGATGCCAAACGTTCTGCCTTATTTTTTGGAAGTTCGAGATCCCTGATGAGGTCATTGAGCTCGCCTTCTGTGATCTTACGATTCGAGGAGTCTGTGCTTGGCAAGTAGTCTGCATGTCTTGAAGCTGATGGCTGCTGTTCTTCGCTGTTTGAAGAAACACTGTCTTCGTCGTCAGAGTACATAGCAAAATTGTCCGGAGGTTGAGGAACGGAAGTCCATCGCCATGAGGCACAGGCAGAATTGCCGATGGTATATTCGGATAAAGTGTTGATTTTCTCTTCATGGACATACCATTTTGAATAGGGGGCACCATACAGAAATAACAGTCAGTACTGTGGTTGCTAGGCATCCTCCCAACCATGGGCACTCCAAACGGCATACATCGTCCTTTTCCATTCACCTACGCATTGAGTTTGGATGAACATGTAGTGCACCACATGTGTTTGGCCCATTTTTTGTTCTGGTCTCCTACCTTACAGCCGAAATACAAGAAATATGCCTTTTTATAGTTGGAGTTATCGAACACTTCCTTGAGGCAAATGTCACTTCTCCGCAAATATAGCAGAAGTTGTTCGGGTTATTTACGCACTTCTGGGACATTTTGATAAATATATTACACAATCTATGACAGTAGAATGCCAGCTGGAACTATCACGACACAATTCTCATGAAAGAAATTGGGGACACCATCTACAATACGACCGCTTTCGTACAACACTTAATAAGAACTGAATAGAGTTGACAGGCAACAATTTTATTGATCACGTGACGAACACCTGCAGCGACGATAGTCGGTCATGTGATTTCATCGTGGTATGGGAATTACGGCGCCCGCTTAGAGTGTTGCCAACGTTTGAAGACGGAAACCTAATATTTAGTTGAAAAAAGTGAAATTTCAGGCCATAACTGTAACTTGAAAACTAGAGCTAAGCTGAAAATTTCTGTCATTTTCGAATTCAGCGGCCTCAAATTAGTAGAGCTTAGTTAGGCTCGTTCCCATTACATTTTGTATGTTGAACAGTGTTATGTATAACGCCTTTGGGTCGTATGTAACAGATGGTGGTATTTGTGTCACCAGGATGTTGGATAAAATTTTGTACGTAGTTGGCGAAAGTGATGTGCTTGTATACTTATTACAACCTGCTTTATCGCTCTTCTTACAAATATTTTCATTGATCGACTCCTCCTACTACTCAGGCAATTCCTCCCTTTTCCAAATAGAATTAATAAGTTTATGTATCTCAGAGCTAATTGTCCTATACCATGTTTTAATAAATTTTTTCTGGAATATGCCAATACCCGGTGATTTGTTTTCACCAGTCATCTGAACCTAAAAGACACTAGTGGCTCTGCTGTATGTATTTCTGTCTGCCTAACATCATTAACCCCATGTACATTCAGTAGCTGAGAGAAATTGTTCCTCCACCTAGCTGAACTACTGTGGGATTCTGTAACCAAATTCACCCTTCTCATCCTTTACTATATCAGTTGTAGGCTAATAACCCCTATTAAAATCATTGATTCCCTTATACAAGGAGGTGATATTTTTGATGTTCATCAATTCTAACTTTCAGATATTTCTTCTGTTTGTATCCGATGTAACTACTAGATTCACATCTTACTATTTTTGGATCTTGAAACAACTGCGTTTTAGCCTGCTTTCTTTGATCTAATTATCGTGAACATTCTTCATCAAACCATGGTTTATGCTGAACGAAAATCTGCTCTTATTCCTAACAAATACTGTCTTTTCAATCATCACTTTTCTTTCCAGTTGGTGCATGCACATTCAAAACAACGATATTACGCCACCGACCTCTCAGAACTATATGTAATACGTATGACTAACGGATTAAACTGTCTTAACTGCTTGTACTCTTCTGCAGTGTACAAAAAACCTGTTGGCAATTGAGTTCCGTTCCTTTTCTTTTTCCATAAAAAAAAGTATATTCCACTGTTCTTACAGCGCCCTCATTTTCCCACCCAACCTCCTGTACACCCACTAAATCTAATTTATAAATTGATAATTCCCTCGCTACAGTTGTAATTGAACCTGATTCATACAGGCTCCTTATATTCCATGTACCAAATTTCATATAACCTTTACCTTGGTTAATAATTGATTAGGATCCAGCTTGGGTTGTAGAAGTAACCGGGACCGGTCACCTTGCTGCCACAAGAACAGAGGAATGAGATATATTAGAATGAGCTATATTATGAGGAATTAACAAAAATAACACATTATTTCACTGTGACTGGTACTTACAACGCCTATTTTATGTTTGATCCTAGTAAGGCGCAGATAAATATGTTATCGGTACATGAAGGTTGATAATTAATTGTCTCCTTGACAGGATAATGACCAGGATCTCCACACTCAACATCTCGTTGTACTTTTATTCCGTAAGGTCGCTTGCTGAAGATTTGACTACCCGCAGGATGTAGATAACGACTACCTCAACAGGTGTCAGAATAAGATGGTGTATATTGGGACTACACTCCGGCAGATGTCAGAATTAGATGTCATATACCCCCTAGTAGATGTCAGAATAAGATGTTGTAGATACTATTACACCTCAGCAGATGTAAGAGTAGGATGTGGATAATCGCTACATCCAAACAGGTGTCAGAAAAAGATGTAGACAACGACTGAACCCCAACAGGTGTTAGAATAAGATGTAGATAACTACGCTCCAAAAAGTGTCGGTATAAGACTTTCAGATACTGTTACACCTCAGCAGGTATATGAATAAGATGTAGATAACGACAGTATCGAACAGGTGTCAGAATAAGATCTTGTAGAAAATGACTACACACTACCAGGTGTCGGAATTAAAATGTAGATAACTACGATCCTAAAGGTGTCAGAACAAGATTCTGTGGATATTGGTACACCGCAGCAGGTTTAAGAATAGGATAAAGTTAACGACTACGTCCCCACAAATGTCAGAATAAGACGATGACACCCCAAGAAGTTTCAGAATAAGTATTCCAGAAGCACCACAATGTCTGTAAAACAATTGGGAACCTCTTATATCATAAATGAATATACGAGTATGAGTCATTGATAGGCGTCATAATGTAAAATTCTCAATAGGCATGATTCGCTGATTTATGAGAGCAGATTTGGTTTAAGGATGAAATGCCGTTTGGGTACGTGCTTTGCTGAAAACAGTGAGGGAAAATAAAATGATTTTTGCATTGCGTTTTGAGCGTTGTCTTGTGAGCTTACTTTCGTGTTTGATAATAGGTCACTGAAGGATGCAAGGTGTGTAAAGCAATAACGTGACTCCCACCTGAAATCAGTCTGTGGGTACTGAAATTATAACAAAGAAGTTTTTACATTGTATGTACGAAATTCCAGAGGGTAGATCCAAGTGTTGTTGAAATAATGAACACGAATGTGTTGCTAGGTCGTATAACATTAATAATTCATAAAACCTGCTGGTCTATCTGTATGGGTTGCAAGGCTTGAATGAAAGCACGCGTTATAATAGCTTTCTAAACTCCTGAAGGCTGACTACTCGTGTTTTCTGCATGATATATGAACCCTCTGGAAACAGAACACCAATTCAGTTTCGAAGATTTTAAAACTTTAAATGGTGACATAAATTTGAAAATTATAATTTGTATGTAGAATGAAAATATCAGTGTAATGCGAGGTTTCTTTTCATGTAATATACGAAAGACTTACTGCGCATTAACACTTCAAGACTACAGAAGATAGATGTTTTGAGATACACTACGTTTGTTATAGGCGGGGGAAGGGGGGCGAACAGAAAATGTGCTTCTCTGAAGTGCCTCCTAATGCTTGTGGTGAAGGTTGGAAGCAAGGTAAAATTTTCGGAAGTGAAGAGTGTAAGAATGTAGAAGAGGGCTCTTTGGATGTGGTGCAAAAGATAGCATGAGCATTTGGGTTTAATTCTGAATTTTGTTGAATCTTGTATTTGGAGGAGGCATTGTGACGAAATTTCAATAACTGAGTGAGCAATGTGAGGCTGTAAGCAACATTTGCTGTAGGACTGGGCAAAACCACGAAAAGTTTTAGTAGAATGAGCTTTAAGACTGAAATGAATGTGCATTGTACGAGGGCCATACATTAAGGAGTAGTGTAATTAGTCCCTGAAAATGTGCCGCGTTCGTTCGAAAGATGGCAGGCAGGCTGGATTTTAAACGTGAATAACTTTTGTACTCGTACTGTATTGTATTTGCATTTCGGAAGTGGTTTTGGCAAAATTGATTGTCCATTTAAACTTTTCGGAACTGAGCCCAATTCATGCTGAGCTTTGGATTTGTGTTGACAGAATCTTTCTTGTTTATCTCTCTCGCTCTCTCTCTCTCTCTCTCTCTCTCTCTCTCCCCTTCCTTCCCTATAAGAATGTAAGGTATTCATGTCTATTTCACAGTGCTAGATTTGTGACTGGAAATGTCCTTTGTGAATGCATTCTGTGAAAGATACATTGGAACCATGAAACTGACGTTTGCTTGCGGTTAGCCCGCCGTACACTTCAGTACACGTATAGGTATTTGTGAGACAGACGGAAATAATTATAGGAAAAGGTAGGTTGGTAGCAGAGGAGTGATAAAGAGGGGAGGGGAGGGGGGACAGAATAAAGATGAAGGAAAGTGGGAAGCCAGAAGGAGTGAGTAGAAAAAGGAGTGATATATGGAATGGGGAACAAGAAAAAGGGCAGGAGGGAAATAAACAAAGAAAGACTGGCGACAGGAGCGGAGGATGGGTGAAAATAAGCGAGAAATGAAAGCAGAAGTTATAAGGGAAAATGATCGTCATGTATTTTCCGTATGATTTCATTATTAGCGCGCTGGAGTTGGAGGTGTTTCGTGTTTTGCCGCTGAATGTTCAGGTGGCGAGGCCAACGGTATAAATGAGGATTTTGCAGTGTAACGAAGGATTTATTGATTTGCTGTGCCCGTTATCAGGGCGCTACAGGAGATGTGTGGTCTTGAATGGGAGTTGTAGTGTTTACGGTGGTCATGGTGTTCTTTGTTGTGTCCCCTTGCGATGTGTGCATCTTGTGAGTGGGTACCCTGAGCGTCGAGGCAGTATGTTCGTACAAAACGTTTGTATCCTATCCTGCAGCTGAAAGAGCAGGTCCACTGAGGAACACCGCTTGGTGTTTGAGATATTCTGAGTTGAAATCTGGGCAGGATCACCTGTTATCCCAGTGAGGTCTTTCGTAGATTTTTCCAGTCCATCCTGTAAAATAGCAGGATAGTTCCTCTAATTACACACAGTACCGAGTCCTTTTAAGTTATTCACTGTGGTGGCATCATTCAACGCTGCTTGATTCTGGCTGTTGAAAACACCCACGGAGAATCTGAGAATAAACCAGTGCGTACGGTAGAGACACTGGCAACGTATATGCGCCTTAAGTATCTGCGTAATACGCTCGCACACGCACGCACACGCGCATGCACACACACGTATGACATCCGGCGGTTTTATTGGAATATATTAAGCCAGTAGCATCCTCAGTGTGTTGCGTGCGGAACCCTCGTTTTCCGCGGGCAGGACTTCCGCAACAACGTCTCCTTTGTAACGATACTGGTAAAAATAATTTGGATAATTTTCAAAAGGATTGTTTATTGTACTACAGTCTGTGTGCACAATAGGCGCTGGTTTTATTTCCATTGTAAGTTGACAGTGTTCCAATTTTGTTTTTTCATAAATGCGCAAATAATTATTTTTAAAATAAGATTTCTTTTTAAAATTTGTGCTTAATGTCTACACCAATAAAGGATCCTGGACTATTCACATTTACTCACAAGGTTTCCTTAGATATTGAGAGTATGAAGACCAGTGTATGTATTAAGCAAAGCTACGAGTAAGTGTCAGTATGGATATGACTGAAGGATTGGTCTGTATTAATGGATACAGTGACTTTGTGTTTTCAAAATTGCTCGCCTAGTAATGAGCTCACCGCCACAGGCTGTGTAAAACTTATATAGATTCGATTCAGACGCAGAGTCTAGACTTTGATTTCACAGATTTGAAACGTCTTTGTTTCCAGAACACTGGACCGGTACTTCGATTTTTGTTGCGAGGCTCAAGCACCGACCGTCAGTATGGTTGGTCTCTGCGTTTCTTGTAAAGATTTGTGGTGAATTTAATGAATTCAGAAAGGAAAATGAGTAGCTATATATTTGTACCCCAAACGAAGAGTTATTAATATCTTTTAACGTAGAGTGACCTGGTAGGCGCATGTGATAAATGAGAACTGCATATAGATATATAATCGGGAGGCTAGGAGGGGGAAACGAGCAAGGTGAACTAGTACAGGATGTGGGAGAATGGACTGATTTGCCTGAGGATAGGGTCCACTGGCAACCTATTGCGAATGTTCGGGTTCCATACGAGCAATACATTGTTTTGTCTGTGTGACAATCAAGTTGTCAAGAACTTTGCTTTATGGATTTGAAAAGGAGGTTTTGGCAAAGTAATTGTATATCAGTAGTGTCAAGGCCACAGAGGTTCGGAAATCTGTACGGAGCGCGAGTTATTTGTTAACTGAAATATATATATATATATATAAATAAATAAATATATATATATATATTCTAGATCTGCTATACGGATAGCCGGCGTCGGTGGAATTAAGTTCATGTAGTGCCCTTCTGTGTTGCATTATTTCTATAGACTTGGAACAGTTACGTGATGCAATATAAAACGTAAAAAAAAGGGCCAAGCCCAACTACGATTATTTGGCATTTGGGCTTATAAGTTTTATCCCGATCCCATAAATGTTGGCCACCCTTCCGCACTATACATTAGCTTATGTTTTAAATGTTAGTTTGAATTATCCTCAAACATTAACCAGTTTGTGAAAGTAACGTGAATAGTTTCGATGTATTTTCGCTGTGAATTTGCTTTTGAAAGGCTCTTTCTTTGTAAAGTGGTTGTTACACCTTTTCTTTCGTCACCTGGCATTTAGCCATATGACTCTGGCGGTCACTACAGACGAATGATTTCTTTCGAAATATTCAGTATCAGTCGATTAGGAACAGTGTTGGGGATAGAAATTAAGCTGTGGGGAAAGAATTCAAGTGAATATTAACGGCACTGAGAAATTGGGCTGTTTATAGTCTTGTATGTCGTTGACAGTGTCGGAGGAACTCGCTGACCACGATCCCAGAACTTCTGCTCGGGTTCCTCCTGGACATCGGTAATCACCTGCGTACACAGTATCTAAGCGGAAAAAGGTACCGCGTTTGAAGCTGACGTTTCAAATATGTTATCAGGAGTTCTGTAGGCATTACAGACAGCAGGGTACCGGACTGCATTGGCTGCCAAGATGAACAAGTTTGTGCCGTCTGTTTTCGGCAATAATGTTTCGCGGTGAATTTGATGTTACCTCACTTCGGTTAATGGATCAGTAGCACTTTCAGTTTGTAATTACTATACAGAGGTCGCCTTGATAAGCGGACATTTATCATATTATCTGAGTCTATGCATTGCTAGGCATTGTGTCGTTGGTTTTTGTGTTTAACTGATATTACTGCCTCTATCATTGGATTCACATCAGTTATTTACATGTTTGCAGAGTGCAAGCTGATCCATTGTGTATTAGCGCTGATGGCGCTCGTCTGCCTTCCCCACGCTTTATGTTTATTGAAATGGTGGATTTTTATAAAATTCACTGAAACAGCAATTTATAAAGCGTTTTACGGCATTGCAGTAGCAAATCGTCTGCGAGGGAAATCAGATTGATGCTACAGTTTTTGTAGACTGAAGTGAAACCATTTGACTCACTACCATATGCCATTCATAACTGTTGAATTTCAGTTGGATTTCACTAAATGGTATATGTGTATGGTTCATTTTTAGGCAATTCACAAAGTTGTTGCGAAAAGCGACAGCTGGGCATGTTGTATCTGTCCGTCTGTCCGCTCGAAATAACAGAACTTCCATGGTACGAATTTTCGTGGAGTGTCATGTTTAGGTCAAATTTGTCGACGTATCATTCCGATGAAACTCGGGCGAAAATAATAAGACACTTTACACGAAGACCAAATTAACGTCTGTGATATTATGCATTATTGCGGTAGTTTTTGCAGTTCAGCCAGAATGCATTTTTGTGAGGTACGAGCTGAGGCCGAAGAATCAATCGACAGTCTAAATATAAGGAAGAGTAATCGATTATAAAACTCCGGCTTTGCGATTGGCTGACGATTATGGTTAACCGTAAAACTGTTGCTAAGGCGTGGATAAATGTTATAGTGTGTATTTTCAAAACTGTGGGAAGGAACATTTAAAATACTTGCATTGTCGCTATTTTTCTTGAAATTGTTGTTGAATTCATAATCTAGGAGCAATAACAGGTCGACCGCGCCGGAAATGTTGTCCTGCTGACATTTCCTAGTTGGTGAAGAGGTACACTGGGTTTTTGTGGGCGCATTCGTCTTTACTTGCATCCAGAAATCCGTTCAACCAAACGTAGGCTGTGTACGTATCGGATTGATTTTGATAATATCGAGAAGTGGAAGCTCCTCTCATTCGTGTGTATTCTGCGTTGTCTGTGAATAAGGACATACATTCAATTTATTTACGTGGGTGAAGTGCCGATCTTCTTGCAGTCAGACTAGATATTACAATAATGAAAGCGTTTTGAGGACTTAATCAACCCACCACCGCGTTATAAATACACGCCATATCCAGAAACTAAACACAGAAATTCTCCTTTTTGTGCGATGTATAACTATGTGAAGTGTTAAAACTGTTGGCTACTCTGGGTCATACTTAGGACATAAATCTTTTGGATGAGATTGATGTTGGAGAACATAAAGAGGGAAACAGACGCGTGGAAATTTCTTTTTAAGGAATGTGAAGAAAGTCGATATAGGAAGAAACTGTAACAGTGTCCGTAATTACAATATCGGCCCTCTCTTTTGACTAGTCAGTCTTGATTCAAGAAAACAAAGAACCCCACCCCTTCCCACCTGTGATATATTGAGTGTGTCGTCTTGTGATAAAATATTTCAATGCCATTAAAAGTGCCTCCATTGAAGTTCCATGCGGAAGCCTGTGTCAATAAATGTTGAACAAGGTGCAACTATACACAGTTTATTTGCTGTGTAAACTGCTGTACACGTTTAGAGTGGTTTCTCCACCCATCATAAGGAGCACAAATAATTGTATCTACAGCATCTGGTACTAGTCAACTTCATTCATTTAGTAGTCTGTCTTACGACAGGTCCAAAGCCTCTTCCAAATCGAGCTCTCCACATAGTGCGATCTAGAGCTTCCTCCTCCAAATGTGAGTATCCTATTCTTCCCTTAAGGTAATCCGGTAGCTTCCTACGTTTTCTTCCTCGTCTTCCTGTCACTTCTATACCTCCTTTTATCTTTCCTTCAATAACCCGATGTAGAAGGCAGTTTCTACGCAAAATGTGACCAATCCAGTTAGCCTTCC
>Ga0123355_10019261_pt1 | contig 10863 bp, 10 predicted proteins | sample TergutEmb28metaG_3_FD_89872 | JGI IMG/M metagenome (GOLD analysis project Ga0123355, IMG submission 89872) | Embiratermes neotenicus P1 segment gut microbial communities from Petit-Saut dam, French Guiana - Emb289 P1 | ecosystem: Host-associated > Arthropoda: Insects > Digestive system > Gut ...
GCTTTTGAAACAATTCGTTGCCTCAAATCATCGTCAGCCTGATGTGAGGATGCGGGTTTAGAGGAGTTTGGAATACGTAACACTGGCACAATGGACAGACACGGCAGATCCAGCAGATCTTCGATCTGTGCGGATGTGCGAAAGACACGATCCATGAGATCCCTGAGCAAACCTAGGCCAGTTCCGAGCCCAAGGCCGCCAAGCAGGCCCAACGCCAGGATCACTTTTGTTTTCGGCTTACTTTTGTACGGCGGCGGCACTGCAGGATTGATCACTCGAGTTTCTGAAATTGGAAAGGTCTCTTGCTGCACTGTACCCATATACCGCTGCAGGAATGTTTCATATAGGCTGCGCAGCTCCTTCGCGCGGCTCTCCAGTTCTCGTATGGTAGGTTCAGCGGAGCTTGTCGAACGGGATTGAGACACTGCCTCAGCTAGCTGTTGTTCAGTTTCCTGCTGCCGGTGCTTGGCAACTTCGAACTCACTTCGGCTGGTCTCGGCAAGGCGCTTGACCTCGTCGAGAATGGAGGTACGAAGCTCCTGCATTCGGGTCCGGAGATCGACGACCAACAAATGGTTGTGTCCGAACCGGGCCGACCACTCGCTCTCGCGCCGCGAGAGTTCGAGATACTGCTGGCGGAGATTGTTAATGATGGTGCTGGTCAAAGCATCGGAGCCGCCGGCGCCCAGAGTACCGATAGAAGCCGAATTCCCTGAACTCGTACGAAGGATCGCTTCATATCGGTTTAACTTGGCCAATGCGTCGGCGGTCTGCGCCCGAGCGGCCACTAAGCGGCTGTTGAGGTCCTCGACCTGCTGCTCGTCAATCGACTTTCCCCCGGGCGATACGATGTTGTTTTGAGTTTTGTAGGCGATGACAGCGCGTTCGGCGGCGAGGGCTTGCTCGCTAAGTTCGCGCAGTCTCTCCTGGAGCCAACTTGTTGCGCTGCGATCAGCCTCGAATTTCGCATTCAGCTGATCGGCTATGTATGTTTTGACGATCGCATTGGCGATTTCTGCCGCCCGCTTGGCGCTGCTGGCGCTGAAGCTGACGTCGATGAGATTGCTAATACCGATCCGGCTTGCGGAGAGCTGATCCTGAAACGCTTTGATCACCCCTTCGGCAGGCTGACCTCGCGTGTTCAAGTTCAAGCCGTTCGATTGCTCACCCTTAAGTAGAAGCGATGCCCATGCCCGCATCCGGTACCACAACGCGGAGAGCGAAGCTTTATTCAAATCGGCATCATCTTCGAGTTTGAGCTCATTGATAACGGCGATTGCTATGGCCCTTGATTTGAGGAGCTGTAGCTGGGTTTCGATTTGGGTGATATCGAACGGAGGGCTCCCAACAGCCCATGTTTCCGTACGCCCCCCCTCGGAATGCTGTTGCACAAACTGCGCCTCTGGGTTTGCCAGCAAAATCTGGGCCTGCGCGGTATAAGTCGGCGGCGTGATGCGGAGATAGACTACGCTGGCCACCAATCCGAGTGCGGCCGTAGCGATGATGACCAGGTATCGGCGCCTCAGGAATGACAGGGCAAAATTGACGATGTCGGCGATGCCACCGGCTTCGGCCTGATTGCCCGGTGCTACGTCGCTCCGCAGGGTGTCCGTTTGCAGCATATTTCTCTGAAGCATCAGATGCTCCCATGCGCCGTCTGCCGATCTCGCGGACTAATAGGCCGCAGACCCGCTATTCATTTTAAATCAATATATAGAATAAGAAACGGGCTGTCTAAATTAAATACTTACTATTTAGTTTCAAATTTAGCTCGGTCGACCTAGTGAAGGGGAATACGTAGCTGCTTGGGCCAAGTGGCGTCTGAAACCAGCGGCGTGGCGTCATATTGATCGCGTTGAGACGGGGCCAACCCGATCTCATAGTGAATCCTCCGCCTCCTCCTGCGAGGGCTATGGAAAAATACCCTGGACATTTTAAACTATTAAAATGGATTGCCATCCACGGTCTCAAGTCGGCCCACGAGAAAGCAATCGGGCACCCAACCCGCGACAGCATGGTCTACAACCTGCTGCACCGCCACGGCTGACGCAAGCTGGTGCCGCGGCGGTTTCATTCCAAGCGCCATATCGTGGTGCAAAATGCTTTTAAAACGGCTTATTTGATGCTGAAGAAACGGATCATCGGGATCTTGCGAGAGGGGGAGGCTGGAGAAGACGGCCGACGTGTGCCGCAAACAGGGAATCAGCAGCGCAACTTTCTACAAGTGGAAGGCCAAGTACGCGGACTGGAAGTGTACGATGCCAAGCGTCTGAAGGCGTTGCAGGACGAGAACGCGAACCTGAAGAAACTGCTGGCGGAGGCGATGCTCGACCGCGCCATGCTTAAGGACATCGCCTCATAAAAATGGTGACGCCTGCCGCCAGGTCAGCGGATGCGGTATGCAGCAGTCTTCGGGTCAACAGCAACAGTTGAATGAAGGCTCTAGTCGACGCCGCCTTCGCGAGATAGCAACTGAAAAGCCGCCGCGTACCTGCGCTTCCAGTCCTCTCTCCTCTTGTTTAAAGGCTCCAGCCCCGCATAATGCCACGGCCAGAGCGCCCTCATGCTAGGATCTCCCTCGTGACTCTCCTCGAGTAATTCTTGCAGAGGGTGCCATCCCAAATCCGCCGCGACCTTTGTTCTAATCTCCAAATCAATTCCGGAGACAAGCAGATACCCCTGGGGGCAAACCAAATGTGCTATATTCCGCAGAGATTTCTCGGCCATGAGGGGATGCATGTGACAAAGAAAATTGTTCGCGACCACGATATCCTGCAGCCCTAGAGTGTCGACAGTCTTGCGCTCTGCAGCATCGCCGACCTGCCATTTGATTCCTTCCCTTATCCAGGATTTGACTGTGACGAACTCGTCTTCACGGTCAAACATGTCGGTGATCTCTATTTCGCTCATTCGTTCGAAGATGTCAGTACCTGTCAATGGTGGGCGGACAAGTGAGTACCGGCCGCATTGGCCCAACTCCACCGCCCGCCTCGAAATTTCCACTGCATGCAGGATGAGCTTCAGATCTGGCCGCACGGATCGTATCGTCCAAGCTATGGAATAAGCCTCCGCGCCGATGCTGCAGCCGAGCACAGCAACTTTCAATGTATCATTTTCAGCACGCTGGTCGATCAAACGTCGGATCAACTCGAGCTGGGGCCGGTTTCGAAGAAAAAACGTCCCAAGATTCTGTGCGCGATCGCCATACCTTCGAGCCAATCCGTACAACAACTCACCATACGAATGCACAGGCCGGAGGTTAGAAATCGAGGCAGGGAGCCTTCTCCAGAGTCTCCTATTCAGCCGAACGTAGCGGTTTATCAGTCGCCTGCCAAAAATCTCCCAAGACTCGGCGTTTGCTGGCGGCAAGACCTCACCCTGTATAACATCCGGATTCCATCGGGTGAACCGATCATTGCCTTCGAAGCACCGTGGCTTGGAAACGGCTATGAGCTTCATCTTTCCTGAATAGGAATATTCCACCTTCGGAGGAATCTCCACCAATGCGCCGCGGCTCACATCATATTTCTGATCACTGATCGTAAAATAACCGCTTCCATCGATGACGTAATATACTCGAGTAGCTCGCTTGCTGACCGTGAAGGTGTCGTGTCCCTTGTCGGACTCAATATAATAGATCTCCAGGTCTTTTTCCTGCAGCGGACCAAGTACAAATCCGAAGAGACCCTTTCCATCAAAAGACGGCAGGGCTGGAACCGAATGTACGTACGGCATTTGTTGTCGTGCCCTTCGCGAGACGCTCTCTTGCTACGTCAGCCTTGCAGCGCCGAATCCCTCATGACGTTGCGATACTCCTGAATTCCAGCGACCTTTTCCCACCGCACTTAAGGCTCTCCTTCAAGAGTGCCTTTCGTGTCGTCGACAGCCAATGCCGATGCAGGACCCTGCGCAGCAAACGCTCCCGTTTGCGCCACGAACCCACTTGAAGGTGAACACCGTAGTCTCCGAAACAGAACCAACTCTTTCGGTCGCAGACATTCTCCGGAAAGAGTACTTTCACTTGCTCGCGAGCAGCCGGATACTCTGCGAGTGTCCGGGACACGAGGCCTGGTCCGGTCGTATTGAGCACAAAATAGTCGGAGCGGAACATGCGAGGAATCGACTTTAGCATTGCTTCCGGCCACTCGGGATGCCGCTGCGCTCGGACCACGTTCTTGATGATCGCTTCGAGGAAGGGATGGCCCGCCGCCGCACCAAAGGCGTAGTTTCCAATCTCCCAATCCATCCCATACTGCTGGAACAGAAACCTGTAAATGCTCAGGTGCTCGAATGGGAAGACGCAACCGAACCCGAGGAGGTCTTCGAGACCGCATGCCAGGAACACATCGGTGTCGAAATAGAAACCGCCGAAATGATAGACCGCAAGATACCGAAAGAAATCGTACCGTTGGATTCGTCTGGAGAACGATTCGAACACGGACCGGTATTGCGGAAACTCGGCCTCAATGAACTGCTCCACTCGAGAATCATCGAAGAACAGGTACTCGAAGTCTGGATTGAGCAAGCGCAAGTTTGTAGCAGAAGCCTTAGCAAAGAGCGGCAGATCGACGCTTTTGTCCGTTTGGATAATCCGCCTCGGAATTTTGTCCGTCATCAACACAATAATCTTCCCTTCTGATCGCGCCGCCAACGGCAGCGATAGCTGCCAGGCCCCGGTCGCCATCCACCTTTCTCCGAGGGCTTTAGCATCGAAACAACTCATCAAATTGATTTCGGAACAGGTGCCTCTTTCTCGTCAAGCTCGCAGCCATGTGGCTCTTGATTTTCTCCGCATCGGTGATCATCGATGTAAATCGATCCGCCAAATGTTCCGAATCAAAGTCTCGGATATCCACGCAATAGCTCAACAGACCGAGATCTGCCATCGCCTCGCTCACCTTCGGATGATGTGCTATCGCGAGAACGGGCTTGTTCAGCAGATGTGCAAAAATCACCCCGTGAAAGCGGCACGTGACAACAATGTCCATCCCCGACATTGCCGCCAGCAGATCGCGCACCGATGTGACGGAATGGCTGACGCTGTATTGTGATGAACGGATGCCGTGATGATTGAGCAGAGCCGTTTGGAGGCGTTCGATGGCCACCGGATCAACGCCGATATCAGTGCCAAAAAGCGTTAGTGCATACGATCGACCCATCAACCACGACGCGAAACCGGCAAGCTGCTTGATGAAAGCGTCATAAATAGTCTGGTCCTTCTCTGCTGCATTGAGGCGTGGATCTGGATAAGGCATCGGCGCAAAACCCACGATCGGCTGCGCGCGTCCGTTCAGTGGGGTTTCAACGTTCGTGGAGAACTCAAGGCCGTAGACACTGTCGGGACACACCCGACTCTCACCCGTAAACCCTATGTCATAAAGAAGCATGCGGGACTTTTCATCCCGCAAAGACACATAGTCGGAGCTCATTAAAGCGCGTCTCGCAAAGTACTTGCTTAGCGGATGAGCGAGCGGTCCAGCACCGACGTTCAAGAAGATGCATCGGACGCCCACCGATCTCGCCAGTACGACCCACTTAAAGATCGTGTAGGGGAATCCCCACGGTCCATCCCTCTCGGTGAGCTGCCCCCCGCCACTTACGATCAAAAGGTCAAGTGATTTGACGTGACGACGCGATGACGCCAAAAAAGACAATTCGCGAAACATTCCGCTGGTCAAGCGGACGACTGCGCCGGTTGCTTTGAGCGTGTAGGAGACAGCCGTGTACTTGCGCATGACTGCCTTGACCCGCGCCTTAAGAGGTGCCTCAGTTCCCGCAGGCTTGTATCCGATGCTCCAGCCCGCTCGCCGGACAGGATAAGACTTAATCCGATGTCGTGTTTCAGTGTCATCGGGGTTCATTGAGAAGGCAATGATTTCTGCTATCGGCCATCTTCGTATTATGTTTTCCGCGACCGCCTCCAAGGTCGCATCGTCCCCGAGGTTTCCACCACCGACATGATGCAGAAGGCCAACTCTTTTATTGGCCCGTGTCGCGCGATCCGTCATGACTTCAACCACTAGCATTTCCGTTTACGATCGTGATTAACAAATCGCTCGGGCGGCGCGACTTAAAGGGCCGTTTTTTCTTGCACCCAGCATGACGGATCGAAACCCTCCAGCCAAAAGTTTGCTGTTTCGCCGCCTCAAACCAACTCTTCCGTCGGTGACCGGTCGTTTTCCAACACCACCTCGGCAAGCTTCCTAAGTCTCTCCTTCCTTTTCAACGCACCTTGCATCGGTTCGAGACCGACATGCCGCAGTATCGTTTCCCACCGATACACCCAGTCGTGTCGCCTCAACGCTTGAGCCACGCCGGTTCGTCGCGTGACCTCCTGTCCTTCCGGATCTCGATCGAGACGCTTAATAACCGCATCTATATCGCGAGAGCCGAAAGGCAGCTGGGTCACTGCTTCAGGCCAGTCGAGCAACCTCTCAAACTCGTCATTCTGTGGGCGCTCTCCGATCATGATGGCCCCGGATGCTGCTCCTTCAAAGTAGCGGTTACCAATCTCAATTTGATCTCCCCTCTTCTCCGGTTCGTCGATCAACCCCGGATTGACGAGAAAATACCTGGTTCTCTTGGCGACGTTCGCGAACAGCGCCCTGTGTTCCTTGGCGTTAATAGCTTGGTTCCCGGCGATGGTGTCATAAAGATAGAAGAGACCATTATCGCGGGCCATCTGCAGAAGTCTTTGGTGCGTTATCTCCGATCTACGCCCCATGCTGCATACGTCGATAACTCTCTTCGGAGCCTCAGGATAAGGGCAAAACGAGATTGTATCGATACCGGGTGGCAGGAAGACACATTTGCGTCCGATTTGTTCGCTGAGCGGTTTCGCTGTTTGACTATAGTACAGCATAACGAGATCAAACTTCTCGAGAACCCGCAGAAAGTGACGATGCTTGGACATCTGCTTTACCCAGAGCTCGTCGACCAAGCACACCGACATTCTGCACATGTCTTTCACCTTGCTGACGGCGTTAAGCATCAGCAAATCGTACGGAGAGGCCAATCCTCCGCAGACCACAAAAAATAAATCGTAGTCCGCTCTTGCCGGCCTTATTCGAATGCCTGGATTTAGCGTCACGGGGGCATGATATGCTAGTCGCATAGCAAACGTAGAACGCGCGCTATAGGCGTCGAGCTCTGGCGCCAACAGCTCGGCAGAATCGATCTCGCAAATGATGTCTTCAAACTCATAGTGAGGACACCTGAAAAGGGCTTTCCCGAAAATGTTTCTGAGTGAGAAGATGAGCACACGCGGCTTACAAGGTTGGGTGTACATGGATACCTCACGTGTCGTTGCCAAAGTCAGCGACTGTCTTCAAGGTGGCCTCGTCGCCGAGATTTCCGTCGCCGACATGATCCGGAAAGCTAATTCTCGCATCCCCTCGCATCACGTCATCGATCCGCGCATAACTATTGGCGTGCGGAGCTACGATAGGCATGAGCGAAAAAGCGGGGACTCTTCTACCGCTTCGTTCTGCTGATATCGGACCTCGACACCGCTGTTTGCCAATATGGGCGGACATCGGCCGTCGCATGGGCCAGGCCGTTGCGGGGACGGCTGCTCCGTCGCGATCAGTCGGAGCTGCCGGAAGCTGCGAAGAACGCGTTGAGCGAGGTCGAGCGTACGGCTCATTCTATCACATACTCCCGAATATGTTTGTTGGTCAGCAGTTCGCCAGATTCCAGGTGAGCTGCGTACCACTCGATCGTCTTCTCAAGCGCCGATTCAATTTCCCAACGGGGCTTCCAGCCGAGCTCGCGTTGCGCCTGTCCGGAATCCAGGGTGAGCAAGTTTGCTTCGTGTTCCAACGACGGCTCGACGACGAAATCAAACGACGGCAGCCGCGCCTTCACGGCACCGACGATTTTTTCAACCGGCCAGGCTGAGTCGAGGCTTGGTCCGAAATTCCAGCCCTTCGCGTATGCGCGCCGGCCGGCGAACAGCGCTTCGGCCAGTTGAAGATAGCCGGAAAGCGGATCAAGCACGTGTTGCCAGGGTCGAATGGAGTGTGGACACCGAATCTTTACCGGGTCACGCTTGGTCCAGGCGCGGATGCAGTCGGGAATCAGCCGATCCGTTGCCCAGTCGCCGCCGCCGATCACATTGCCGGCGCGGACCGAAGCGATGAGGCACGGCGAATCCGTAAAAAAGCTTCGGCGCATGCTTGAGGTCAGAATTTCGGAGCAACCTTTCGACGAGCTGTATGGATCGTAGCCGCCGATCGGATCGCTTTCGACATATGGCTTCATCGTCTCGCGGTTTTCGTAACACTTGTCGGACGTCACGATCAGCGCTACGCGCACCGACGGCAAATGTCGGATCGACTCGAGCACATGCAGCGTTCCCATCACATTGGTAGCGTAGGTACCGACCGGGTCGGCGTACGACGCTCGCACAAGCGACTGCGCCGCCATGTGGAAAACAATCTCGGGATTCGTCCGGCGCTGAGCGCCCCTCAACGCGTCAAGGTCGCGAATGTCGCCCTCGAGGCTCTCATATTCCTTCGGCAGTAGCGCGAAGTGGCTCGGCGTTGTCTCCGGAGCGAGCGAAAACCCGGTCACATGCGCGCCGAGCCGGGTCAGCCAGGCACCCATCCACGATCCCTTGAAGCCGGTGTGGCCGGTGAGAAAGACTCTCTTGCCCTGCCAGAATCTCGGGTTCACATTTGCCATGAACTCGGCCCTCGTCCCGTATGAAACTCAATTCTTCCGCGAAGCCTATCCGTGCATTGCCCTGCACCAGACGCCGGAAAACGACGAACCCGTCTCGCGACACTTTCTTCAGCGGCGCGCGCTCGAATACCAACGTCTCGTCTTTCGGCGTCCGCACCCCGGTCGAACCAACGTTCTCTGTTCAATTCGGACATCGGCCGGCCACCACGCCAATGCCAACTAAGCCATGCATGCCGCCAGGGTTTTTTGCGCGGCCCGCTCTCCGCTCTTGAAGCTCTCGTCCGTCCACATGTAGCCCCAGTCGCCATAGCGTCCGCAGTACGCGATTCCTAGATCGTCGAGGTAGCCGTGAACTGTCTTGAGGGCATCAGCCCTCTCTAGGTCGAAAATGATATTCGCATACCGCAACAGGCGAGCGTTGCGGAACACAACCTGATCTTCTTCACGTATCAGACCCATGCGGCGTAAATCCCGAATGACCGGTTCGATCCAGTCCTCAGGAGCGCCAGTCAGAGGCTTGTATTTGTCGGAAAAGTAGATTTCCGCCTGAATGCTGCCGAATCCCTCGGGGGCGTTATCGGGGGCAAACATATGCGGGAAGTTCAGACGGGTGAAGCAAAGGTCCTCATCGTAAACGTAGGACATATGGGATTTGGAGAGATCATCGCGATTGATCCCGACATTCACCAGCACGCAAGTCGAGCATGCCAGACGTCGCGCCGCATCGCGCACGTCCTGCGGCACGCCGTGGATCATTCGGATCAGCTCGGGTAACGGCAAAGACGATACCAGCGTGTCATAACTGGCAATCACTCCGTTGGAGAAACGGAGCCGCCGCAAGCGCGGATCAATCGCTACCAACTCGTGATTCAGCTGCAGATTGCCCATCGGAACGAACTTCTTCAAATAGGACATAAACCCGCCTTCTCTGGGATAGCGGAAATGCGTGATGTAATGGACGTTCGGAGCGGAAGGTGAGATCGCTCCGCGTAAAACCTCTTCAAGGCTCGGGCGGTAAATGCGAGGCCCCAGCCAGTCGGTGCTCATGTTCTCGGCAGTCGTAAGGTGGTATTTCCGCGTGTACTGCATCGGAAAGAGGTCGGCGAAAGTCTGTCCAAAGCTCGCGAGCAGCCAGTCGGCATAGTTGCGGATCGGCCGCCCAGGAGCCTGGCGCTCTTCCACAAAGTCACCGATGATTTTGACGATCACGTCCTCCGGCAATCCATGCATATGCAACTGCACAGGATGCTGCGGCCAGTAACCGCGCCAGTAGTTGTTGAGGTTCACCTGCATAGTCTCGTACTTATGGCCGACGCTGTCGGCAAACAGGTCTTGGATACGGGTATCCTTGGTAAAGGAGATATGCGGGCCCTGATCGAAGATGAAGCCGCCGTCACGGAAGGACGCGGTGTGACCGCCATGATAGGCGTTCTTGTCGTACATCACCGGCTTGATGCCCTCAGCGTAGAACCGGTGGGCCGCTCCGAATCCTCCCATCCCGCTTCCTAGAATGGCAATGTTTGGCATAGGTCGAACTCTTTTCCTGAACTCTCGGTCTCTAGCGCTCTCGCGTTGGGATCAAATGAAGGAGTGTTGCGTCAAGTCTTGCCACTCCGACCCTTGACGCACTTGCTCGGACTGTGGGCGTGCGAGAGCCTTCTGAAGCGGCCAGAGCCCGTTCTGCTCCCGCCAGAGCTTCTCCGCCAAGCGACCCCCGGGCGACACCACGTCGTCAAAGGAAATGACACTGTCTTTCGCGACGTCGCGGCGCAGCACGCAGTCCTCGGATAGGCCGATCGGCAACGCGTCGACTGCGCGGGCTGTCGCTCGATTGTCGATCAAGCCGTAAGAACAAAATCCTCCAACACCATCCAGGCGTTCGCCGCCTTTGAGGTCGCGCTTGGCGACGGTGAGCACCTCGCAAACCGGCCCCGCAAGCGGCGCCACTGTCGGATCCTGATGAATGACCGCTCGGCCTATTGTGGAGGGGATCTGCACATGCGGCAGGTGGAAAGGGGTGTAGAAAACGAAAAACGGCCCGTCACCCAGCTTGTAGTAGCTGAGTTGAGTTTGCTTGGGGCGCGACTCTTCGTGAACGATCACCCAAGCGCCGGTCATGGGCATCGCGCCCACGGAATAATCCACGAGGCCGGTTTCGAGCATCTGTTCGGCCGGTAA
>Ga0123355_10019262_pt1 | contig 10863 bp, 9 predicted proteins | sample TergutEmb28metaG_3_FD_89872 | JGI IMG/M metagenome (GOLD analysis project Ga0123355, IMG submission 89872) | Embiratermes neotenicus P1 segment gut microbial communities from Petit-Saut dam, French Guiana - Emb289 P1 | ecosystem: Host-associated > Arthropoda: Insects > Digestive system > Gut ...
CATCTATCTCATACACAACGAACCCACTGAGCCAAGCCGGCTACAAATAACGCCGGGTCCGGCCGCATGTAGCGCCACAAGCGCTTGTTTCCACTGCTCCATAAGAAGCTGCACCCCCGTGCTACCACTACATACCCTACTCGTGGCACGGATGAGAGGTCAATTGAAAATGACGTCTTAATATTGGACAACTGTGCACAGATTAGCAGTTGTAATCAGTGATACTGGGGATCATAAAAATAGGTTACCTACCGCGATCCATTATCCGTGAGCAGAGGTGGATGATGGCGAGCGATGAAAGCTGTTGGAGTAGTTTGCCCACTGTTATATTGGTTGAGGTTTTCTCTTATTTACCCAAAGAAGACAAAATTCGAGCATCGTCAACATGCAAGCATTGGAGATTTGCGTTATATCATCCCAGTTTTTGGCAAACTGTACATTTCAAGGCGAAAACGAAAGATGAGAATAGTTTGTCACGGACTCGGTATCTGACGGCTTGTTTTGCAAAGAAGTTACGCAATGCCATCGTTAGCTTTGATTCAATGGACCCATTGTGTGTTGAAGAAGCTGCAAGAGTGTTACAGAAGATTTCTGACAATGATCACCTACGACGTCTCGTTTTAGTACCCAGTCATTGTCGTTTTGAATGTCCTGGAAGAATTGATGAGCAAAAGCAATTTTTCAAAAAGTAAGTTGACCGTTCATTACATCAGCTTGCAAATGTGCTACGACAAGAAATTTCGTTTAAGTTGTTTCACTGTTGCAGTGATTATTATTATTATTATTATTATTACTTCTATAAATTTTCAGCTGTTTGTATTATTGGTTTCTGGTTATTGGGGTTATTTAACAGTAACGTATATTGCAATTTCGGTTAAGGTTTTGAATACGAAATATCGAATGTAAAAATGTAAGAGGTGTAAAAAGTTAAAATTCAGTGAGATTGTTCTAAGTTGCTGTTTCTACCGTTGGATTATTCCATTGATTTAATCATTACCTCCCTCATTTCAGTCACTCGTTTTCCATTCTGGTTATCTGGCATCATTTAGTGTCATATAAGGGTTTGTTTACTTTACAATAGTATAGTGACCCAACTGTATTGTGGTTCCATTAATTTATACATGACATTCCTTACTTTTCCATTCTGGTTTTCTGGCCATCATGATCATTTTGTGCCTATAGGGATTTGTTGACTTTACTATAGTGTTGTAATGGCCCAACTGTATTGTGGGTCATTCGTATTCTCAAGTGACAAATGTGCTGTAAACTAACTGTTAGTAATTTTTTTAAAGCTTTCCAGTCCCTTTATCCTTGTGTTAGTGCACACCTGTTAATTAGGCCAACCAAATGCACAGTTCCTAATTAGTACATATATTAGATAAGTGTCCCCTGCATATTTTGGTACTCACCATCACAGTTTCTTAAAAACCAAGTGCTATGTGAAGCTGTTGTCTGTGGGTTCTTTAAAATAAAGAAGGTAAAAAAAAAAAAAAAAACCCATAGACATTAGCTCCACATGGCATTTGGTTTATAGAAACTGGCATTTTGTTCTCCCTGAAGATGATAAATTGAGTGCCAAGACATGTGGGATAAACCTATCTAATGTATGTACTAATTATAAATTGGGCATTTGGTTGGTATAATTAAAGGTGTACACTAAACACTGTGGGGACCACGGTAGCACAGTGGTTAAGGTGCTGTGCTACAAATTGGAAGGTCGCTGGTTCGATTCCAGATGGTGTCATGGAATTTTTCATTGACATACTCCTTCCGATCGCACTGGGGTCGACTTAGCCTCTAACAGAAATGAGTACCAGGAGAATTTCCTGGGGGTAAAGGCGGCCGGTGCATAAGGCTGACAACCTTACCACCATCCTGTGCTGTTGTTACGAAATCTGGGCACCTTAACTTCCTGGAACCCTCTGGGCCACTCCAGGTCTGTAACGAGACTGCTTTACGTGCTTTTACACTAAACACTAGTAAATTATCAAAATTTTGAGATTATAGCTCTTATCCATTTGTCCATTATTCTTAGTGTTTTAATTAAAAATTTTGGCTGTAGTTTGCTTACATCTTTCTGGACTTAAGTGCATTGCGAAAATTGTGAGAAGCGACGATTAGCTTCTTCATGTCTGTCCATCCATCTGCCTGTGTGTGTGTCTGCCCGCAAGGAACAACTCGGCTCCCACTGGACAGATTCTCATGAAATTTGAAATTGATTGTGTTTCAAAAGCCTGTTGAGAAAATTCAAGTTTCATTAAAATCAGACAAGTATAAGAGGCATTTTACAATAAGACTGATACGCGTTTATGATCATACCTCCCTCATTTCTTCTTAGAATGAGAAATGTTTCAGACAAAAGTTGTATAGAAAATTAAAACATACATTTTATGATCAGTACCTTTTTTCAAGAAATCATGCCGTTTATGAGATAATGTGAAAAAATGCGGTAGAGTCAGTCAGGCCACAAATGACATTATAATATGGTGCATGTGCATTGCATGCTGGATAACTAAAACTACAGTCACACACTCAGAATATGTAATACTTATTTCTTTTCCACAACAAGGATGGTTATGTAAATGTGCCTAAATGTTATGTTTATATGTACATTGCCTGTCTTATCACTTGTTACCTGAGCACGAGTTAGTATAGACCTGATCAAATGTATAGAGCAACTCTGTGTTATATCATATGGACATGGTCTATCGTCTCTGTAGTCCATTTTGAGCTACAGATTAAATCGTAAGTTGGCATTAATGATGCATTTGTCATGTATTTGCCTTTCTCAAGGTTTCCAGATATAATATTTTAACATAGTGTTCATATTGTCATCTTTCTTTGTAAGATACAAAACATCCATACTTTTATGTATAAGCTGAATTGTGGTTAAGCAGATGATGATGAGCAAACTTAGAATTATCATGCAGTTTTTGAAGGCCTCTACATGTTCTGTAAATCACAAAGAAAATGCCCTACAATTTTGACTTTTTTTAATTGTATTCTGGGCATGTCAGTTGGTATATACCACTTTCTTTATATATGTCTAACTTCATAGTGCTGTTACATTTCATTATCACTGTACTAGAGTTGGTGGTCTTAAAGCCTATTGCTAGATAGTATCTTTTAAACATTTAGTGATGTATTTTTTGTTTAAATTTTGTCCATTGTTTAATTTTATTGTTATTTGTATTTTTTACCTTTTTTCTCTGTTTTTTACTGTATCATAACATTATTTCACTATTGGTTATAATTTATCTTCTTTCTTAGTAGCATTTTTGTTTCTTTCCGTAAAAAATATAATGGGTGGGTATTTTATTTTGTTTCTTAGATACCTATATTTATTCAAAACTGTAATTGAAATATTTAAATACATGTTCTAACAGAAATCAAAATAAATATATGTTTAATAGTAACAGATCCAATAATAAATTAATGTTATAAAAGGCAAAAATTTTAATACAGTTACTGTTTGTTGAACTACTAATGTAAGAGGTGATATCTTACAGGTAGGAGAATATCTGTAATAAACACTATTTATTTTATTGTTATATTTTTGTATTTATGTGAAGTCTGATGATGGCCCTCTTATGTTGAAACATGTAGAATTTGTGAACAAAATATTGTATTACAGTAAATATGTTATTGTGTTGGGCGGTGTTGGAAGTCAGTTGATATCCATAAAACACAGTGGTATGACATTTGTCAAAAAAGGAAAAACAGAGTGTGTGTTAAGGTGATACATCCCCATTGATAGTACAGTCACACAACATCACAACACAATAAGTCAGGCAACGAGTTTCATCTTATTCAAAGCCATCGGCAGCATTATCTCTTCAAGCACTATCAGTCACCCAGAATGCGTTAATAATGGAAGCCTTAATATTTATCAGTTAAAAAAGTAATAAGTACTTCGCATCTAAAAACTAGTGGCATATCTCAAAAGTTATTTTTATATTTGTACCATGCATTTTGATTAAAAAATGTTTATTATTATACCAACTAATGCACGTGTTAAGTGGTATAAAATTAATATTAAAATGTTGGAGCATTTTTAATATTGATTTTATACTACTTACGTGTGTATTAGTTTGTATAATAATAAACATTAAGTACCTCAAAAGATCACAACCTGTGTGTGTACCACCAGAAAAAAATTTGTCACTGCATACATAAAATTGACATATATTTACATATTGTATGCTTATATGTTTCTATTTATTTTACATTTTAATATCTACTGTATTTGTATTAATATTGTATAATGATTTTTGTAAAAAGATGAAATCTTGTGCCTGCAGGAGTCGGAGTTTGTTTGTTTGTTTGTTTGTTTGTTTGTTTTTTTTAATTTATTTTTTAGTTCTAGAAGATATAAGGCCTGATGATGGCTGGGAATAAGCTGCAACATGTTGCCCGATTGATTGTATTGTGGTGTTGTATGGCTCTACTATCACAAAATACAATAATAAAAGAATGTCAGTTTTTAGGGACTGTAGCAGCAGTGGTGGAAAGTTGCAATGGGTATCATTCATGCAACAAAATGCCAACAGTAGATTTTCCTTTTTGCTTTTTTGTAACATCAGTTCTTGATATGAATAGTAATCGTGTACCAAATATGTATTACAAAGTACGTGGCTTATACCTTTTCTCTTGCAGGATATTTGTTTTAATTTTACATGTTTTATGTACCTGCATAGATTTGTGTGAATATTTAGTTCCTAAGTGACTGTTCTGTTGAGAAGGCAAATATTTTCCTGAAGATATAGCAGATTTCGTAGTGCCCTTATATTAAATGACAAACAGAAGACTTTCCATTTGAAATTGTGCTGACTACAGTGCAGTAATGTTATGTGTGCCATAAGCCTATGTTAGGGAAGTTGCACTCTAATATATTTTAGGTGTCTTCTTATTGAAAAGATCAGTTTACTGTGTGGGAACCAGGTATTTTGGCCATTTTAGCACCATGTGAAGTCATAAATGACCAGAGTTGTTGCAGAATATGTTTTGTTCCTATCTGTTATCCTTCCAAAATTCCGTTGACATTTCTTATATCACCCATTCATCTTAACATGCCTGTCACATCGTAACCTGGATTTCATCACCCAAACAACAGTAGGTATAAATAACAAGGTTTTTTTTAAACATTTTGTCCCATTTTACTTACTGACTGCCTACTTTTGGCAATATATATTTTCCAAACAACTTTGTCTTCAAATATTTGAAATAATTTGTAGATTTGAGTTTTCTGTGTTCTGACGTTATATACTCAGTTATATTTATATATGTGTTTTAGAGGCATGTGCTGCCTGCTTCACAGCAGGTGGAAATAAGTTAGGGATAGTCGTAAATAATTTATATGGGGGTAGCAGGATTGGGTTTTGGAGAACTTGAGGGTGGACCAGAGTCAGGGATGAAGAAGAACACACAGAGCTGTGTGTGGTTTTAATGGTGTTGACAGAGGTATGCAACTGGCCCCTGTTTTGAGTAAAATGAGGTGAAAATTGAAGTCTGAACTAAAGAAAACCGTTACGGAAACTGTTATTAGTCTTTAAAACTCTAATTTTGTACAGGTGGACCCCTGTATCCACGGTTTACTGCGGCCCGAAAAAAAATAGGAAAATTAAAGAAATAAATGGTTCATGAGTTTCAAAATGTGCGCCAAGCGACCACGGACCGTAACATGGTGAAATCCAGCAGTCCAAATGCTTTCAGTACATGACTCATCTTTCTTTGTCCCCATACCTACACTACCCCGCAAACTTGCCACCATTCTGTGTGTAGCATTCGTGCTGTTTGATTTTGTTGCCGCATTATTGCAGTGTTTGTGTTCAGAAAGCCCTTATTTACCATAATAATGTCCCCAAAGCATAAGAGTAGTGATGCTGGTAGTGCTTCTAAGCCTAAGAGAAGCCGTGATGTCCTTTTCATTAGTGAGAAAGTGAAAATTCTGGATATGATTGAAATAAAAAAATTGTATGCAGAGATTGCCACGTTGTATGGCAAGAATAAATCTTCCATTCATGAAGTGATGAAGAACAAAGAAAAAATTTCATTACTCTGTCAGCTCTTGAGGATTAGGCTAAAATGTCAGAAACCCTTACTTTCATATGTGAGAGACAGAGAGAGAGATAGAGAGAGAGGGAGGGAGGGAGAAAGTACACCAAATGTACAATATAGTATATAGTACAATTTATTATTATTTTATTTAATGTTGGTAATGTCTTATTGAGCATAATTTATCAATTAAGCTTTACTTTATTTATACATGTTACACGAATATCACGTTATATATAGCGTTCGTTATTATCCATTGTTTCACATCACTGTGGTAGGTCTTAGAAAATATTACCCGCGGATACAGGGGTCCGCTTGTACCTACATTTATGTTTTTTCGCAATGTTAAAACTAATTTTGATGATCATACAGACAAAAGTATTTCTTTATATAGAGCTTTGGAATTTAAATTATTATTATTAAACACTGATAAAAACAAATTTTCTCTGTAGTCCTGTGTGTTACTTGTAAGTGTTATTGTGAACATGGTAAAGAACCTTCAGGTTTGTTGAAAAGTGTTTAATTTCTTACATAGCTGGGGAACTGTTAGCATCTCAAGGAAGATTCTGCTCCATATGTAGTTGCTAATGTAGGAACATATATTTAAGTGTTGAAAATTTTTCAGATTCATTGTCACATTCAGGTATAGTATTATTTTAATAACTAATTAATCACTAAGTTTGAGTTTGTTGTATTAAATGTTTGGCTGACTAATTAACTGCATGGAGCAGAGTCCCTTTTGAGAAGCCGTTACGGTGTTTACAGGAACTTGCCCCTGTTTCCTGTTGTGAGTCACATGAATCCAGTGCATATCCTGCTACCCTTGACTAGTCTTTCAAGTGGTCTTTCCTTGAGACTTACCAGCCAAAACCCTACATGCGTTTCTCATTTCCCATGCATGCCACATGCCCCATCCATCTTATTCTCCCTGATCAAGTAACCCTTGTAAGATTATCAAAGTAGTACAAATCATGAAGCTCATCGTCGTGCAGTTTTATCCAGCATAGTGTTCTATCCCTCCTATATAGGCCCAAATGTCTTCCTCCACACTTTGTTTGTGAATGTCCTTGTCCAATGTTCTTCCCGTAACATGAGGGATGAAGTTAAGCACCCATGAAAAACAATGTATGTAGTGGGGGGACCGCAATGGCACAGTGGTTAAGGTGCTGTGCTACAAATCAGAAGGTTGCTGGTTCGATCCCAGCTGGTGTCATTGGAATTTTTCATTGACATTAACCCTTATCCTGCTAGCGTGGAGAATAGGGTGAGCTCCTAATAATGCCAGCAGATGGCAGATGAGATTTAACTCAGGGTATAAATGGCTAAAGAAGTATAATCATTAAACAAAATGCTGTTAAAGCAAGCCGAAATATTCAGTGCTTGGTATCAACCCTTATCCTGCTAACGTGGAGAATATGGTGAGTTCCTAATAATGCCAGCAGATGGCAGGTGGGATTTAATTCGGTGTTTAAAGGGTTAAATCCTTCCGATCACACCATGGCCCTGGGGTCAACTCAGCATCTAACAGAAATGAGGACAAGAAGCATTTCCTGGGGGTAAAGATGGCCAGTGCGAAAGGCTGACAATCTTACCACCATCCTGTGCCATTGTCATGAAATCTGGGAACCTTAACTTCCTGGAACCCTCTGGGCCACTCCAGGCCTGTAATGGGACTGCTTTACCCTTTATCTTAAATAAGCATCATAAGCACTGACTAGCAGCTAATGTGTCCAAATCAACTTCAGTCCATCTTGGTTGGCTTGGACCTTCTTAATGGCATACACATACTAAAGGAAAGTTGAAAAGTAATGATAGTAAGGCATCTTCTCATTTCAGAACATCCTGAATAGGAAATTTATCAGACAAATGTTTCTCTTCCCTGGCTTTCCTATATGTACATGTCATTAAAAGACATTTTATTTAACATGACATGTTTCTTGGATGCACCTTACTGAGTGAAATTACTGTGCACAACTTCTTTCCTGATTGCCTGTAAGCTTTCATGAAGTCTATAAACAGCTGAAGCACTGCCACCTTGTGTACCACCTTTTCGCAAGTATCTGACAATTGCAGAATATGACCAGTAGGTCTACTTGAGTTATGTTGAATCCATGCTGATGATTAATTAGTCTTTTTAGGGAGTTGAAGATCAGGAAAGAGTGATGGATAAAATCGTACATGTCATTGATGTAGTAATTCTGAATGTTGGTAAAGTCGTATTTTTACTTATGCAATAATTTGGTGGTTGCTGGATTTGTGTCCACTTGTGTCAAAATATATACAGAGCAGCAGTGGAAGTTCAAATATTTTACTTTTTGGACAACATTATCGCACTTAAACAGATACTTTCTGACAGATGGGATTCTTCACTTTGAAATCTTTTAAGTAATTTTATTATTTATTTTGGTTGTAAACTGTAAAGATGTTTGACTCTTAAGTGTAATAACAGGCATTTTTTGGTGGGTGCATAACTGAAAACATTACACAAACTTATATAACAGGTGTCTGTTGTGTTCTGTTATGTTGATAGACACATGCTAAAGCCAGTAAGAATGCTAATAGAACGCTGCCGACAGTTGGAGGCCCTGAGCCTGGGCTGCTCTGAGGAGTTGACAGTTTATGTGGGAGCTTTCTTGGATTTATTGGCTCGCCATCAGGCCTGCTCACTACGCTACCTCGGCCTTGCGTCCGTGAAGGATGACCCTGATGATTACATCTTGCTAGACCTAGACCCATCTCTCTTCCGGTCTTTTCAGATGCTGCAGGTATGCTTCTAAATGTGTTCTCCATATTTCATGGCAAACCGCAATGTTTGGTGCCCCAAACATATGTGTGAAAAATGTATGTAAGGTACACACCATAAAACCAACAAATGTGCTAATGTTAAAGTATTTTTAACAGTATATTAGTGCATCATTGGTTTTATTGTGTGAATTGATTATAAATGCACAAATGTGAGTAACATTTAGTATATACCTTTTGCACCTCTGCACCAAGTGCATTTTGAAACGTGGAGACCATCCTTAGAACTTTGTCATATAGTCGTTTGAGCTACTCAGCAATTTTGTTTGTAATTTGGTAATGAGTGTCTACCAAACATTACAGGGAGAAATAGTTTCCTGTGAGTGGTGCAGTATGTTCATAGTTAAAGTCAAATGTAACTTAAAAAATTAGTGACTGTCGTATGATACGAAGCTTGTTGAGGCCTAAACTCTGAATATTTTCAGTATGGTAAATATTTAACAGAATACAAGGCAGATCAATTGGTGACCAAGTACATTGTGATTTATAAAATAAATTGGTGATAAGCAGATGATTGTGTGATTTGGAATTTATACAAGAAAATCACCAGCTACAGAACAACAACCAAAAGTTAGATAGCCTCCCGACATAGAATTAAGTTACATGTCAACAGTGGCCATAGAATCAAAGCACAGAGGTCCATGGACAGGAAGCGAGTGCACCTAGAAGACACATGCTGGAAACAGAAGAAACATTCTTGCAGATTTATGAATGAGGAAGACAGGAGCGCGTGCAGTCAATGCAAACAGTTGGCGTAGGTGAAGCAACTAAGGTTACTGACAAACAGAGTCTTTCTCAACAACCAGATGATAGCATCAAAATTCCTGTGTCTCCAAATCAGAACATGTCATGTGAAAGACACTAAAGTACGAAAAGATGACTGCCAACTAGGAAAGAAGATACATTAGTGAGGGACAAGACAGGCAATATGTATATAAACATAACATTGAGGAATGTTTCCATAACCATTGTTGCCATGGAAGAGCAATAAGTATTACATATTATGAAGGTGCACTTGTAGCCCTAGTTATCCAGCATGCAATGCATAGGTGCCATATTATATCATCTGTGGCCTGTCTGGCTCTTCCATTCCCCCGCCCCCCACATTATCTTCTAAATTGCAAGATTTTTGGCAAAACATTATTGCACATCAAATGTGTGTTTAATTTTCTCTGCAACTTTTGTCTGCAACATATCTCATTCTAAGAAGAATTGAATGAGATATCATAAATTTATATTGGTCTTCATGTTAAGTACCTATTATTTTTTTAGGATTTTAATCACACATAAGTTTTTGATAGATTTTTTAAAAATTACTGAAATATCAAATGTCATGAAAATCCGTTGAGTGGAAGCCAAGTTGTTCCGTGCAGACAGACAGACAAACTTGACAAAGCCAATAGTCACTTTTCACAATTTTGCGAATGCACCTAAAACAGGGTGCAGGACAGAAGTGAAATGACCTATTGTTTGTAAAGGGTGGCAGGAATATTAGGGTAGGTTTATAAATATAGAATGCTTAAAGAGTAAATTTAAGAAAAGTGATTTCTTTGTATCTGTTGGAAGAAAATGAAATGTTCATTATTGCAGAATGTTGGACTGGATTAGAAAAATAAGCTTTAGCACAAGGAGGTAAGATATGGGAGATATCCAGGAGGGTTAGTAAGTACAAGGGTGTATCCAAAAGTTCCAGGACAGTACTTGTAAAAAGAAGTTTGCTTACCTTGGATGTTAAATTCCTCCATCACCTTCAAAGTACTCCCCTTTTGCACAAATACAGCAGTCCCAGCGTTTCTGCCATGCTTGGAAGCATCCCTGGAAGTCCCTTTTTGGAATTGTGTCAAGTACCCGCTGTGATACATCTTGAATCTCTTCAATGGTGTCGAATCTTCGACCCTTCATCCGAAGCTTCAGCTTGGGGAAGAGGAAAAAGTCACAGGGGGCCAGATTGGGTGAGTATGGGGGATGGGGGATCACTGTCATGTTGTTCTTGGCCAAAAACTGCGA
>Ga0123355_10019263_pt1 | contig 10863 bp, 5 predicted proteins | sample TergutEmb28metaG_3_FD_89872 | JGI IMG/M metagenome (GOLD analysis project Ga0123355, IMG submission 89872) | Embiratermes neotenicus P1 segment gut microbial communities from Petit-Saut dam, French Guiana - Emb289 P1 | ecosystem: Host-associated > Arthropoda: Insects > Digestive system > Gut ...
ACAGTTCCAGTTTATTGAATTATTTAAGTAGATGCCAAGAAATTTTATGTTGGATAGAGGTGTTATTGGATACTCTTTACAAACAATGTTTATATCTATTGTAGGTTTGTTTTTAGTTTTGAACTGAGTGTAATGGGTTTTTTTAATATTTATTGTAAAGAGATTTATTTGAAACCATTTATATGCACAATCGAATGCATTAACCATGTTGGTTTGAAAGTCTGTTGGGTTGGAACTTGTGATTAATATACTATTGTCATCGGCAAATAGTATGGGTATAGAATGATCGTTTAAGTAGGTGGTTGGAACTGTATGATCTGTGAAGTACTTACGTGTTTGGCTCACAAACCGATCATTTCGTAAAGTACATATTGTCCTTTTGACACTGTTCGCATGGAACAACTTGACTCCCACTGGATGGATTTTCATGAAATTTGAGTGTTTTTCGAAATCTGCCAGGAAAATTCATCTTTCATTAAAATGTGGCAAGAATAGTGGGTACTTGACGTAAAGATCTATGACATTTAAGATAATGTTATTCTGAATTATTTATAGAGTGAGAGATGTTTCAGACAAAGTTTTGTAGAAAGTCAAAACACACATTTTATGTTCAATAACTTTTCTCTGAAACTGTGCCGTTAATGAGATAATTCGGAAAAATACGGTAGAGCCAGCCTGGCCGTAGACAACAATATAGTACCGCGCATACGCTTTGCATGCTTGATGAGTATGGCCACAGACCAACACGCAGAATGTGTAATACTGACCGCTTTTCCATGGCAGCAATGGTTATGTGAATACATCCCAGTGTTTAGTTTATACTTGCACTGCCTGTCTTGTTTCCTATAGCTAAATGTGATTATAGACGAACCTCTTATTGTGAAGGGTTTGTGTGTTTCCTTTGTTGTTAATCTTATTGTGATTTTAATATGGTGCTGTGGCCTTAACATCACAAAAGCAACCTGTAGGGAGCTGTGAAGAACCTACACCAGAGACGGTGGAGGGGATTGATTTCGCAAGGCAGCAAGAAATCGGTTTTTGTGTACGCGTGTGTGTGTGTGTGTGTGTGTGTGTGTGGAAACTGCGTAGAATTGGTACATGGTAAGGTGTGTGGTTCACCCCTGCAGCACCGAACTCTGTTCATGCAGGCTACATGTGTTTCACTGGTAAATTGTTGGCTGAAACACTGCTATAGCATGTTCGAAACGTGGTGGCACACGCGCAGAAACCAGATTTGGTCTTTCAGCGAAACAGACGAGTCCATTTAAATCGGCTGGGGTGTCAGTTCAGTTGACTACTGGCAGTCGAGGAGTGCGGACAGCAATTGTATAGACCATGTTCCGACGTACAGTGCAAGGCTGCTGGCTACCCACTCCATTGGCATCTTTCCCCTTCACTTCCCCTCCTGTGTGTCACCGTGTGCCATCAGGTTCCGAACGCGCTAAACAGTAGGGTCAGATGTAATGAGTGGTCCTTTAGAGAAGCCTTCAAAAATTGTATTAAATAAATTTTTTTCACTGTACTAGAAAGCTGGCAGCTTTGTTATACCATAAATGGCATTGGTGCCATAGTTTCCAGGCTTAATAACATAGGAAATCTTACATAGAAATACTTGTAGCAAGTGTTATTGGACTTAAGTCCCTGGTTGCCACGTGGACCTTACCCAAAAATAATGTTATGTGATCACACAAGATAAAATTTCTGTGTGTGTCCTGTGATCTGTAGTTTGTGTTTCCAGATGTTGGACCACATTTCCTCATGTCTTGGAGATAAATTGTAATTCCCTTACTAAGCTGGGTAGATTTAATCACTACTAATCACTGCATTGTGTTAATGGTCACCAAGTTCAGCTTTACAAAATAGTTTTGTGTGTTTCTAACATCAGTTCTTGACTGGTCCATGTGCATCATACAAAATCAAAGAACCTAAACTGGTAGGATGTTTATATATTTATTAATTTTAATGACCAACCACAAGTGTAACATTTAGGGGTGCTGTGGTACATTCATTGACAAGATTTTTCCATTCACTGGATTGTTAACTAGTGGCCTTCTTGATGTCAAAGAAATATTAGAAATGGTATTATGGATAGAACATTGATATATCTAATTACAGTCTGTAGCCAAGTCAGTAATTAGTACTCAGTTTATATTAAAATATATGAAATTATCCTTTCACTTTGTTTGAAGCTTAGAATTCTTGTGGTCAGTTTGACACTGCAGTTGTATATTTCACATTTATGTTGTATGATTTTTGCACATATTAATACATGTATCATCTTATCTTTCATTAGGACCACTATGAGACCCAAATTAGGATGGTACAAGATATGTATAAGAAGGAGAAGAGGGCCCTGAAGCAAGAAACCCCGAAATTGAAGAATGACATCTGGGTCCAGAAGGTGAGTATTATGTACATACAGCCTAATCTGCAGTGTTGTCAGGTCCTTTTATTTGTGGCCTATCACAGGATCATGTGAATGAACTTTGTCAGGCTGCCCAGTACTTCTTGGGTAAATTTTGAAGCTGTGTTAATATGAATATTTTCAGATACTGCAGTAAATCATGTGCCGTTACTCCCAACTTGATGATTTATTCACACAACTCATAAACTGCCTGGGGGGGGGGGGCATACATGTAAAAGAGAAGAGAAATCCAGTAAACACACTTCTGATAGGAAGAATGTGGATGAACTTTTTAGATGGGGGAAGATAATGATAAGGAATATTTACAAAGTTTGGTATGGTAATGTGGACTGAATCTTTGTAGCTCAGGAGAGGGAAGACTGGCAGGTTTCTGTGAGTGTGGAAATACAGTTTTGGGTTCAATAAATATAGGTATTTGATAACGGAACTGTATATCTGAATGTTTATGTTGAATGGTTTTTGCACACATTAATGTCTAACAGTTTGTCATTTCGTCCTCCATTAGATTATCAGCACCAAGCTGCAAAGGAATTGTGCAACAGTGATGGAAGCTGAAGCAGACCTTCAAACAGAACTGCAACAAGTGAAGGTGAGTATGTCATACATAAATCATAATATGTGGTATTATCGAATGCTGTGGTGGGTTTTTTTTTTCTGTCGCAAGGCGATTTGAATTAAAATTGTCAGTTGCCCATTATTGCTGAGACAAACTTTAACTCTGTATGAATATATGTAGCCAAAGTATTTGCAGCTGAATACATTATGTTAACAAGCGTCTGTATCCTTGTCTGGCTAACTTATGCAGCTTGTGTTTCACCCACTGTCAAGGGACGTGGAGCACACGTACCAAGAATGGAAATGTCATTGTGCAGAGGTGAATGACATTCCGCTGTATTGTGATTCAGTCCTCAGTTTGTCTCATTTTAGTCCATAGCCAAGTTAGTAATTAGTACTAGTTGTAAAGCGCACCTCCCAGCTTGATGAAATATTCATACAACTCATTATCTGTCTGGGTAGGGAGGTGTTGTTCGTGTAGCAAATGTACAAGAGGAGAGAAATTCGGACACGTTTATGATGGGAAGAATGTGGATGACATTTTTACAGGGGAGAATATATTGATAACGGATATTTACAAAGTATAATATGGTAATGTGAGCGAATATTTGTAGCTCAGGAAAGGGAAGACCGCCATTCTTATGTGGATATGTAAAATACAGTTTTGGGTTCATTAAATGTGCTTTGATAGTGGAGCTGTATATCTGAATGTATATGCTGAATGATTTTTGCACACATTAATATCTAACAGTTTGTCATTTCCTCCATTAGGTTATCGATAACAAACTTCAGAAGAAGAATGAGGTAGTGATGGGAACTGAAGTGAATTTGCGAATGGAACTGGAACAAGTGAAGGTGAGTATTACGTACATAATTCCTAATCTGTGGTATTATCGAGTGCTTTTCTCTTTGGCCGTTGCAGGGCGATCTGAATGAAAATTTCATCTGGCCCAGTACTTCTGAGATAAACTTTGAAGCTCTATTAATATGTGTAACAAAAGTGCTTTAAGTTGAATACATTACCGTAACAAGTGCTTGTTTCTTTGTCTGGCTAATGTATACACCTCATATTTAACTCATGGTCAAGAGACATGTATCATTGATATGAGAGAACTGAAATGTCATTTTGGAGAACTGAACAGCATCTCCTTGCTGGGAATGGATCCTTAGTTCAACTCCATATCTTTCATGGACAAAATTATATAACATTATGCATGCTATGATAATATACTTTACAAAATCATTTTAATATTGAAAGGCCTGTGGAAATCTGTCCACTTATCAGTGAGGATTCCAAACTTGACAGTTGCTTGAGATATCTAATGTAGGTGGTGTCTAAACTTGAAACAGGGTGGGTGGTAGGGGACGTGTGACAGCAAATAGCAGTGCCACTTGTGGAATGAGCTGTTGTCTATACATTGGCACTGCCATTACAAAGAAATGCGCATAAAAAAAGGAGCAATATCTGTAGCACTTGGCTCATATGAATAGTCAGCTTTCTGTTCAGGGAATGTACCACAGCAGCCTCTTAGTTTCAGGCTGTCTAGCCCAAAAGCCAGTCATGGTGTGGAGAAGTGGCATATATCTCGCCCTTTCATGAATAGATCTTCAGTTCATGTCAGTTGAGCCTGTAGCTGTGTCAGTAATTAGTAGGACATTCTGACTGAAATGTTGCAGATTCAGCTTGTCTTCCTTTATGGTTGGGAATTTTTGTGTACATTTTGGTGTTAGAGCTGTGTGTCACACACACGTGGTATGATATTTGTGTGTTATGATATTCTGTGGCGTATCATCCTTTTTTAGGTTGATAACGGCAACCTGAATAAATATCGGGAGTCAAAATTGAAGGATTGTGAGGAAGAAAAGAAAACCCTTTTCATCCGGAACCAGGAGATGCAGGAGGCACTGGAAGCTATTAAGGTAAGTGTTGCCTACATACATCCAAGTGTACCATATCATCATATTCTTTTACTTGTGGCTTACCAGAGTATCATCTGAATGTGAACTGTCAGCCTGCACTTGTGTTTCTGGCATGGGTTTTAAACTTGTTTATGCTTGCAGACAGAGGCAAAATCATGTCTAGTGCTGTATATCGGACTTGATGGTTCAGACATAATTCCTGATGTTAGCTGGAAACATGAGACACATTTTCCTGTGCCACATTGATATTCAAATTCTAGAACTAATGATTTTTAGCCAAATCATTAATTTTGAATTTACAGGTTTGCATATATGTATGTATGTGTATGTACATGCACATGCATATGTTCATATGTATTTGTAACTCATCACTTGCCTCTGTAACAAATGTACAACATCTCGTGTTTAATCCAGTGTTCAGGGGCATGCAGCAGACGTATGGGAGCTGGGTTTGTTAGGGAAACCTTGTTGTAAGTGGGAAGATGTTGGTATCAGTCTTAACCAAGTGCAGTGTGAGAATGTGAACTGAGTTTGTGTGGCTGTGGAGAGGCAAGGCATGCAGTCTGCTGTGGTTGTGGGTGTGAACTTTGGGGTTTGATGAATTTTTTAATATTTTGACATTTTGGTGAAAACAACTTAAAAGTAGGGGGAATCTGGTCTTCTATCACATATGTTGTTATGTAATGATTTAGTTACTTGACACACTGTAATTTGACAAATCTCATTTCTGTATATCTGTATGACACTTCCCTTCACATTGAAGATCTTAAGGAAATATATACACGTACATATTTATTTATCTTTCTCCTGGGTGGTAAAGGCAGCCAGTGTGTAGGGCTGACAACCTTAACACATTCATCTGGTGACTGTCTTGAAGTCGGGAGCCTCAACATCCTGGAACTCTCTGGGCCTTTGTTAGACCTGTACAGGGATTTAGGTACCTTTACCTTTACTACCCTCCCTTCTCATAATTTCACTAGCTATTTGAGCTGTGTTAAACTATAGCTTTTTTATGTCTGTACACTCACAGTGTACCTCAGACCCCATTCAAGAAATAGCCATACAAGTTCTTATTGTTTTAACTGTAATCACTGCATGTGAACTATGAATTTATGCCCATGTCCAAGCCCTATACCACACAGATCAGATAATGGTCTGCACTCTGGAAATGTCTAGAACTGTCATGCACAACTACAGAGGTATTACAGAATGAGGTAAATGATTCTATAAAAACATCTTAAAGGGTTATTTTGAAGGGTTGAATGAAGAAGGTTTAGTGATTATTTCCAGATTTTTGCATTATTCATTTTTCATAAATGTCTGCTCTGCTTCTCCAGTGCCTAAGATTATTGAGTGTTTACTGTGTGTTTCTTTAAGGCTTTTTTTTTTTTGGGCACAAACGATGTAATGTAATCTTTTCAATCATCCCCAGTGTATGGGCATTCAGAATAACATTTTGGGGTGTAAAGGAGTGTGTGATACAAGTTTCTTCTGTTTGGATTATCAGTGACTGGCTATGTTCAGTTCTTACTCATGATTATTACTTTTGTTACAGACCAACATACCAGTGCAGAATTTGTATTTGGTTGGCAACAGTTCTCAACCACAAGGTAAGAGCTTCTGCCATTACATTCTGTAATTCACAGACATTTATCCAGAATTGCCCAATTTATGTGATGACTTATGAAAGTGGTCTGCAGCAGGGAATAATGTTCAATATTGGCCTGTCTGTACAAAGGAAAATGTGTGGGTAATATGTGGGGTTTATTACTGAGAGCAAATATATGCCTTGTGCTTTAAATTGTTGATGTTTTTAATTAACTTTGTTACATTCTGTAACACATTTTCTTTAAGGTCTAAAATAATATGTTGTCAATACAGTGAAATGTCAACAACCAGACCTATAAAGAAGCTATTTAGTCTCAATCTTCATGTCACAGTGATGCTTGTTCTGTATCATACAGTGCTGTATATTCCATATTAATGTGGCTGCAAGATCACATCTCACGCCACATGGAGTGCAATAACGATAAAAGAGTTCTTTCACAACCTCATACCAGGACCTTACCCATTGATTGAGATTAGAACTGACTAATGACCTAACTCTGTAGATTGCTCCAGAACATGCTTGCCGAGTTCAGAAACAGATCCAGTACCTGTAATGTGTTCTGTTCAAAATACCAAACAGTGGACAAACTCCACAAACCCAGCACTCCTGGCTGTAACATTCTGTCATCAGAGAATTTATAATTTGCTGACTTTTATGTTTATTTACTTTTATCCTATTTTGTGAGTTTCAGACGTATGAATTTGTTTAGAAAATTGTTTACTGGCTGAAAAAATTCAATTTGCAGGTTGACAGGATTTCATGCTTTTGGGAGTTACTTAAATGTGTCAGTGTGCATTAAATTGTTTGCACCTAAAGCTAATGTTCTCCCCCCCCCCCACCATATTTTTATCTTGTGTGCTGGACACCTGGGCAAGAATTAAAAATTTGTTATTCTAATCATTCAAAATTTTGTATCTATTTTTACTCATTAAACAACTTATTTTCCAAATTAGATATATTGCTTCTGGTTAGAAAATAATAAAAATAGATATTAATTGATAGAAGTAATAGATTGTACCACCTCAATTCATGGTGTGCTGAGATATGACACCATATAGTCTGGTAGGTACGTATGAAGGTAAGTAAGTAGGTATCTAGGTACGTATGTAGGTAGGCAGGTAGGCCACACTTTCCTGAAGACATAATCCTGCTTGTCCTGTCATGTTTCTGATGTATTTGCATCTTAGAGTGGTTTTTGTTAGAGGTTGTGTTACAGCTATTTATTGGCTGAAGTTCGAACTACCAATTAATTCTATGCATTATATGATAGCAATATAGGATTACTGCTGTAATATTGTCACTGTGGATGTATAACAAAATATTTTTGGAAAAATCTAAGCATTATCCATCGAGATATGTTAATCTATTCATGTAAAATGTAACCAAAATTACTGGAGTCTGTTATGTTTTCTTCCATTATGTACAAAGAAAAGTGCAGAAATATTTTTACTGCTTTCTGATCAAGGCTTGTGCCATGAATTGTGAGAGGTTAAGAACAGAGGACAGCACAAGATATTGCGTGTGCGCTGCAACCTCTCAGCGGCTATTACATTCATATATCCGTGGACCTATAACTGAAGAAATTTGTAATATAAAGAAAGTATGTGGTTTGTCATATTCACAGTGCAGATGTTCTTATCACAAAACATCTTATGTTGTGTCATCAGTGTCATGGACTATCACTCTGACAGATTTTTTTATGTATTATCCATTTTTCATAAGCTAGAATTTGCCATATCACATTAGATTTTGCATTTAATTTTTTAGTATCTGATTTTGTTATAATTACAAGTATACAAGCATATATTTTGTACAGTATCCTTTCCCTTAGTCACACATTGAAGTTTTTATGCACAATGTAGTATAGTTTCTGTGTATATTTCTTCTGTCTCTAACGTTATACAAATGGTTGTGTTACAGGCAATCATTGTGGAATAGATACAGCCAGTGACAGAATAGTGTTATTACACAATTTCCAGCTTATCAGAAGGTGGGGTGAAGTTGCGTTTGGAACAGTGGTCCTAGCCAAAGATGAGTTACCTGGAGGACCCAAACAACTATATGCTATCAAGGCTTTAAAAAAACGAAGCATCACCTCCAGCAGCATCTGTCAGATTGTGGCTAAGACGGAAGCCTTGGTGCTCATCAAGACTCTGTACTCTTGTTTCCAAAATAAGGACTATATCTTATTTGTGATGGAGTATGTGAGTGGAGGTGATGCTGCAGAAATTACTCTAGCTGTCCAGTTTCTACATCAACATTGGATTTTGCATCGGAACCTGAAGCTGGAAAACGTGCTGGTGGGCAGTGACAGACGCTGCAAGGTTGACGATTTTGGATTGTCCAAGTTAGGGCTGTTCCGTCACTGCAAAGCCAGCACACAGTGTGGAACACCATTTTGTATGGCTCCAGAGACAGCGAAGAACTTGCCCTGTGGCCAAGGCATCGACTGGTGGGCATTTGGAGTCATGGTATTTGAGATGATTACAGGACATCCACCATTTTATTATGACGAAGGAGAGGACTCGGATGATGACAGTAGTAATATGCTGGCCATAGCCCGCCCTGAAACCTCCACGCCCCCTACGCCTTTTGAACCTAAGGTTGTGCATGTTAGGTTAAGGATAAACCTAAGGTTGTGCATGTTAGGTGTAAACCTAAGGTAATGCATGTTAGGTATAAACCTAACAGTCCGCCCTGGCACTACTCGTTCTTTAGCATCCTGAAGAAGGCATCGTATTTTGTAGTCGAAACAGATGTGCGTACGTGTGCATGTTAGGTTAAGAGTGACCCTAAGGTTATGCAAGGTATGTATAAACCTAAGTTAATGTACGTTAAAGTGAACCTAAGGTCGTTGATGTCGAAACGTCGGTAATCGTTTAGTGCAAGAAGGGTGCATGCCAAAACCTAAGGTAATGTATGTTGGTTTAAACCTAAGGTAATGCATGTTGGTTTAAACCTAAGTTGATACCGAAACGTCGGTAATCATTAAGTGCAAGATGGCGTAAACCTAAGGTAATGCTCGGTGTTGCGGAAACCTAAGGTAATGCATGTTAGTTTGAACCTAAGGTAATGCATGTTAATTTAAACCTAAGGTTGGTGATGCCGTAACGTCGGCAATCGTGCAAGATGGCGTCGACTTAGCGTAAGTGTGAAGGATAGGTGCCGCCGAGGGGGCAGCCGGTCCCCGATGGCGGCAGGTGTGTATAATATTAAAAAGGATTTGCCCTCCCTACACGGTGCCGCCGTGAGGATAGGTTGCCGGAGCCTCTGTGTATGAAAAAGTGGGGTTAAAAATGCCTGTACGTATAGGTTGTTGAAGTGAGGGATATGGACGTGGAGGTAGGGTTCGCCGTGACGTATTGCCGCCGTGAAGTTTGGTAAATAGCGTGGGTAAGGTATGGAAAAGAGCGGAAAAGTCTTGGTACGGTATTGCACGCAGCACTCAAGAGTAAATTAGACCATAAGTGAGTTACCAGAGTGAGTGCAAGAAGCGTCTGCGAAAACCGTATAGAATAGTACTGAATGCTTAGTCATATACATGCGCCAGACCTGTAGGAGCGTGGGCGACTTAGCCGCAGGTGTCCAGGAGATGAGATCATTCTTGAGGCCGTGAGCAAGAGGTGACATCACCCTCGACTCAGCATTCCTGTTCGGACTTGTCACAAAGTAACTCCAAAGTGTTTTAGTTGTAGCTAGCAGTAGGAAGTTCGCTATCGGAGTCTATCAGTGTTACAAGCCAGTGTCGCAGTGCTGAAAAGTTTCTAGCTTGATAAACGAAGTGTTAAAAAGTTCGTAGCCTGTGTGTGTGTGCGTGTAGAAAAGATCTTGGCCTGTGTGTGTGTGTGTGTTTTGAAGAGTTCTTAGTCGGTACATGAGATATGGAGGTCCGGTCACCCCAGTGCATAGAGCTGACATAGCATTCGTGCCGATTACTACCAACTTTTGACCAAGCGGATTCCGACACGTACATGTGAAACAAAGGAAAATGAGCGTGTGTGTGTGTGTGTGTGTGTGGGCTAAGAAAGACGCTTGCGTATAAATACTTTAGGTGTGGCATAGGTAAGGTACTTGTGTTCGCACCTCTGCTGCTACTCTTACAACCGCTGCTGCCACCCACCACTGCTGCCGCCGTATACGTTGCGACCGTACACTCACCACTGCTGCCGCCGGTTACCCACCACTGCTGCCGCCGTGTACATTGCTAACGTCCACTCACCACCGCTGCCGCTACTGCTGCCGCCGTGTACATTGCTACCGCCCAACCACCGTGTCACATCAGAATAAACCAGGTATGTAGAACTAGAAGTTGATGCTCGTATGTGTGAGTGAATCGGAGTGAATATAATTAGGA
>Ga0123355_10019265_pt1 | contig 10861 bp, 6 predicted proteins | sample TergutEmb28metaG_3_FD_89872 | JGI IMG/M metagenome (GOLD analysis project Ga0123355, IMG submission 89872) | Embiratermes neotenicus P1 segment gut microbial communities from Petit-Saut dam, French Guiana - Emb289 P1 | ecosystem: Host-associated > Arthropoda: Insects > Digestive system > Gut ...
AAATAGATCACAGTGTTAACATTCAGTAATACACCTGCAGGCCTGTATTTCGTCTTGAAATATTTTTCTTTCACTTTTAGCATACATCTCACTTAGAGTGACACATGTTTATAACGATACATTTATTTGGTCCCTTCGATGATGTTATAACTGAGTTTGACTGTAAATGTATTTATATATTTATTTATTTATTTCTATACTTGTCTGTTACAGGCCATTTTTGTTTGCAAGCATTTGAATAAAACAATTTTGAATACTTCTGTTCTCCACCAAACCACATGGAAATGAATGCATAGCATAATTGTCATTGACCATTTCCCCTCCTATAACTATCTTGACACTGGAAAGACAAAAATTTTTATGAAATGATGTAGTATTATACTGAATTAAATTTTAATTAAACATATATTTATGCGTAGGCCTATGGAACCAGGCAGTTAGCTCTCTTTCATTACTATCAACAAGAGTGTATGTGTGCGTGTGCGTGTGTGTGTGCATGGGCGCATGTGTCTCGGAGAGAGTACGGCTGACTTTCAATCATACAAGTTCATAAAAGTACACACAGTGTTGCTTTTCTTCAGTTACCTCATACGCCAAATGCCTTAAGAGATAAAACTTTGACATATTCAAGGATGTGTTTCAGTGTTCCCTATAACCACTTTCTGATGCAATGTAACTGAGGTTCGGAAAGCTTCAATCATGATACACATACAAACAAAAATAAATCTTCACATACTAATGAATATTAAAATTGTCAAATCTAAATCAAAACTGAAATGGCTGAACAAATTTAATAGAAACCTCTGCATGGCTTTAAACATATCAGCACACTGCACTGCTACTCACACTTACACGTCCATGAAAAGTGTATGCCTGCATGTTGATACTAGTATGAAATTTTTATCATACAACAGATATACTGATGTCCACTGAAACTGGAATGACACACATGCCACCAGTTCACATGTTAGCACTTACTCTTTTGGGTATCTGTGTTTCATTTAACTGTGGGAATTAACCCCTTCGGTTTCTATTAACTTACTGGTTCTAGCTGCATGGTAACCAAGTCCTCTTTTTGGACTCATGGAAGATTTTAGAGTCTCTGTTTTGACCAATACAGTCTTAGTTATCATTAGGACTGAAACTCACCACACACAACCCACGTACTCAGATTAAATATTAAGAATATAATGTAACATGCTGGAACTGTGAGGAATCACAGCTGAGTCTACCGGTAGCAAGTACACTGCAGAATATGTATTTTTCACAAAACTTAATGTCTAAGAAACTTTGACACTCACAAGAAATACAATATGCCTTTTGTGATTACACAAAACAAAAGATGTCTGCAAACTACTTGCTTCTATCTTGTTCCTTGCCACAACACAACTCCACCAGATCCTCGGTGAATAAGAGGTTGCCTTCACTGGGGGCCAGATCCCCCACCCCCACCAATGTCACCAAAGTCCAACCTGTTTATTTAAATCGGATTGGACATTTGCATTGGCAGCAGCAGGGATAACCAACCACAAACCACAACTACTTAGTTGGGTGGTAGCAGAGGCAGTAAAGAAATTTAATACAGAGTTGTATCAAATCGCAATGTCAAGAGTTCTTATAAAGAGAGAGAGAGCACATTCAAGACACACCAACCCCCTCCTTAACAGAACTTCCACATTGCATAATTCACCATAGCACTGATATCGATGATACCTTCCAATTCTTACATTAGTGATAAGGCGGTGTGCATAAAGTGTGTGTACACAAAACTATTGTATATATATGGTCATGAATTATGTATGTAAAGTACATTACACCCAAAGCAATTCGACTTAAACCTTAGAGTAGAACTGGTGTACTCACTTATACATAAGTTACACAAATAAAATGGATTAGTCTTACTAAATAATTTTATATTCCTACTCTCGCAGTTGATGCAGCCGCAATGGCACTGCTCTTCAGTATGGCCAACCGTCGCATCTAATGCATCTGACAAAAGTTACCTCTGATCCATGCTGTCATAAATCTGCCTCAAGAAATTGCCCGATGCTCTTATGCACTAACCAGAACGTATTTTATGTGCAATTGTTAACGCTTTCATAATCACTTCAGTCAGTATTCAAAACGGAAAACTTAATTATTTATACACCATCCGCCTGTCTTTAGTTTTCCACCACTTTAACGGTCTATGGTTCTCCAGGATACCGACAGTCTGTAATTGCTGTCGGAACAGAGGACAGGAAGTCGTGCAAACGTATGACTCAGTTTCAGGTGTGTTTACAATTATACTAAAATAAACAACTATAATCTACCCCCAATCCCGTTAAACTGTTGAATAATTTGGGTTTCATTCAGTGCGACCAGATATAACTATCGTCACGTAAGTGGGACGTTAAATATATTTTTTTTTCTCAATATTCCTGAGAATCATACGAGTAAATGCACAAAAGAAGAGGCTATAGAGTATGTGAATGAAAGTATATATTTATCTTCTAGCAGTTCCAGATTATAGTGGAAAATGTAAACGCGTAAGGTCACTATGTCAGGAAAAAGAACTTGGTATGCACAGCCCAACAGGCCAGGTCACTGCGCCGTGGGCTGGATGTACGACTGGGAAAAGCAGGGCGGGACTTGCAAACCATGGGCGTACCGGGGGGGGGTTCAACACCCCCCCCCCCCCGAAATTACGAAGGGCTTCCAAAATCAACCCGATTGTGAAAACTTAAAAATTGCTGAATTTAGGACACCAGCACACCAAGATGTTCCGAAAAAAGGCAGTAAAATTCTAAAACTACCCAGGTTCACAATTGTTTTACATTAGCAATGACAAATTGGTTGTCATAAATAGTTTTAAAGTACCAAAAATTAAGAAAATTTTACTATATGAAATGAAATTTCTTGTACCAAATTACAGCTCCCTTCAGAACCCCTGACTAGGGGGTTACCGCCCCCAAATCCCCGTTCTCTCTGTCCTCTGTCCACAACTGAATTTGTTGAACCCCCCTCCCCGAACAAAATTCCTGGGTACATCACTGTTGCAAACCACAGTCAGCTCAAATTATTGTTTCCAAATTTTTTCCTTTAGTTTTGGTAATTACTTTTACACACAATGTAGATTAACTTCTCAGAGTCCATTTGAGTTGTGGTAAGGTTTGTATGTTCAAACCCCCTCCCAAGCATGTAACGGGACCCACTGTTTCTTTGTATCCCACACTCATTTATTACTAATATGTTATACAGCATTCTAACAACCTGGTAAGATTTCTGTGCATAGCTATACATATCAGCTCATGTTCTTGGTTTATATTTGCCATGGTTGATTCATTAATTTTGTCTGATTGGTTTAAGCTGGCATCTTTCTATTATAGAAAGTATGTTCCTATCCCTGAGAGGCAGAGGAAGAGTAATATTATCAGTACAGTTTAGTCAAATATGGTAAAAAATGTTCTCATTACACAGTTCAATGAAGGTGTGATGTACATCACACATGTTGACTGACGTGTGATGTACATCACACATGTTGACTGACATTTGTGTTTTGTGGGCATTTATATCAGAAAAATACTTGGGTTCCTCTTCTTCATCAATAGGGCCTGTAGAGAATGGCACGCATGTACCGCAGCCTTAAGTCAGTCAGAAATATCTAACTTATATGTACGTGAAACTTGTTCAAATGGAAGTTGATCAGGAATTGCACTGGATGAAACAGCAGTCTGTTAAAAGTAGTCCCCATGAGTGCTGAAAAAAAGCACCTGACACCAGGTAATGGGCCCCTGCAAAGAACTACTCTGATTAATGCTACAATCAATGCATCACTACCACCCTGACATTTTCATCCGACTGAAATCTGTGCCTCTTCAAGGTTTTCTCGAAGGGGTAAAATACAAGGAAATCACATGGTGAGAGGTCCAAGGTGTTTGGATGTTGGGCCTGTGCCTTCCTGCCTACAGAGTGTGGCATGCCACTAAACATTACATCACTCAATATATGTATATTTATTTTCTCATAACAACTTGTACATACTACACACCCCCAACTAGCAATTAAAAAAAAATAAAAAATAAAAAGTGAAAGATTAAAACTACACAGTGCCCTACGAACAGTACTGTGTATGACATCAGTTACAGTCTCTATACAATTGTATTTAATTTCACTGCAATCTATACACATATTAACAGCACATATTTGTGCACAAAAAAAAAAGGGCATTTATGTATCTGAAAATGATTTTGGCACATATATACATATGCGAAAAAGGAAGCACTGTTTGGTCACCCATGAGATTTTACAGTCTGTTATCAGAAAAGAGCAAACATATTCTGTAGCTGTTTGGAATTTTGTTCCGTGATATGCACTAGTTACTTTGGAACAAGCCAAAGTGCTAACATGTACCAAAAATGAGTACACACTTTAACATTTATGTTTTTATGCAGGAAACACAATTCTATGAGCTATCAAAAAAGGATATTTAAGTTTTCATCCACATTTCACTAGTTAGAGTACCTTCTCAAAGATGCTGTAACATTTTCTAAGAGCCTTGTAATCATTACTCATAATAAAAATGCAACACAACTAAAAAGTTGTTACAACAGTATCATCTGCATAATGAATCCCAAAACAAATTATACACAGAGTGAGTTCTTCACCCATCAAACAATCTTTCAATCATAGTTACAATAATCTGTAGGAACATCATTACTTGTGCACTTAAAATTAGTGTATAAACATGAAGACTGTCATTAGTGTGAAATTATTTTGATGTGTCTCCCTCCTGTACTGTATAAAATGAACACTGCTGTACTGCCTGCTTAAATTGGCTACTGAATGGGTTTCTGTTGGATACCTTATCCTTGGGAGATAACCTCTTAGGAAAATGTCACGTGGTTCTAAATCTGGTGATAAATGTTGGATGAATGTCACTACGCTGTATATGACAACTCATAAAACACAGCAAGTTTCAGCAACTACCTATAAAACCCTTTGGGGCATAACTGAAGTCATGCCGCAGAATAAAATTACTATGTACTATTACACATGTACATTGATTATCCTAGTGTATTTCAGTTTATAAATGCATGTTATATCACCAAGTTCCTGGCAAGTAAAATTCAATTTATTAAAGAAAACTATATCTCACTTTGGACATTTTGCAATTCCTTATTACAATGTCAGAACTCTCTTACAAAATATGACGGTTCCAAAAGTTCCAGAATGTCATAAAATATGGAATACGTTTCATACACTATAGATTATATAAAACTGTACTGTTTTAGAAAATCTGTAAGAGGACTCTAATTTTTTTTTTAATATGCATGGATCCGTGCATCGTGAATCAAATTTAATAACTTTCCAACAAGATGCGACTTATTCAACTCATTGCTTTTCTGTAGGCAGCTCTACATGTTTCGGGTGTTGACACCCATCATCAGGAGCTGGTACAACTGTAATTACAGCTTCTGGTATTGATTAACCGGATCTATTACCATCTGCTCTCGTAGTTGAGTTCCAACTAAACAACGAAAGCGGATGGTAGTAGATCCAGTTAATCAGTACCAGAAGCTGTAATTACAGTTCTACGAGCTCCTGATGATGGGTGTCAACACCCAAAACAAGTAGAGCTGCCTACAGCAAAACAATAAACTGAATAAGTAGCATCTTGTTGGACAGTTATTAAATTCGACTGTAAAAATATTTTCTCCAAAGCATACAAGCAAATGAAAGGGCTGGGTGGAATGATACCAAAATTTGGAATTTCAAATCAGATTCTGCATAACAGAATCACCTAATGCCTCAGAAACTACCGAACACTATTTACAATTGTTTACACCTCAACTCTTTAAATGTTACTATTATTGCCTGAATAATAACTACATTAAATGAGGCCATCTATATAACACAGACTTTCTATACAAAAATATTGCACATAAGCAACAATATCTAGTTGGTTATTTTCAAACTTGGTTGCATCAGACCAGCTGAGACAACTTCTGTTCATATATGCTGATAATTATGTTAATATATTATTCTGATATATCTTCCAGTTCTGTAGGAATCACGCTTTTTGAAGACTGCTATAATACAAACCATGTCCATTTGCTGACCAGTTAAAAGGACCACAGCAACAAACTCTTTGTCTTTCCTAATTACATGGTATCGAGTTTTCTTTCTGCAGTATACAGTACGTTACACAGTAAAGAAATATTCTTTTCTACGGAATGTGAATAACAATATCACGATCATCAGAGCCTGTGTAATTACTGGGGGGGGGGATACTTCAGTAATTTTGATGTACCCTTATTCATAAGTAGACATGTTACATGCAACACACTACAAAAATAATACAAAGTTAAATTTCCTGCATATGCTGCAAGGTAAATGGAATGTTGGACAACAGAATTACATGTATTCTACCATATGAGTAAAGCAAATATATTTTTGTAGTACAAATCACCTCAGTTTACCAAATTGTTGTATTACAGCATACACTACACCATATAATTAAATTACTGTATCTCTACTTCCTTTAGATTTCAGTAACTTGGGTGCAGGAACTTTGAAATGCTTAACTTGTTCCTTCCCACATTGCAATAAAGTTACCAACATTCTTAAGTCTTATTCACTTTTCAGCCATAGTGTGTATTTTTTAAATCACATCAGCCAAGTACAGTAAAAATCCACCTCCTGCTATCTACGATCATTCATAAGGACTAGAATAGGAACAATGCAACTAATTTCCAGCATAGAATGTGCATGATACAGAAAGAGATTGAAGTCCTCATGGCATATATTGAAAAGCCTCAAGTGCAGAATGTACTGTGCATAACTTAGGAAGGGTTAACCCTTGGGCACCGAAAGATGACTTTACTCCATGTGCCACGTGATGCTCAGAAAACTGAATGTCACCTGGAAGTTATCAGCCAAGAATCACAAATGGACAACCATTTAAATCCCAGGTCTTATGCAAACTACTCTGGGCGCATAATTCCAGTGCTAAAGGGTTAACCAACACTTACTGCTAAAGGCCCGTTACAATATGACCTGCTGTAGTCTGTAACGTGGTAAAACATGGATCAGACTTGGACCACACTAGTTTGAGGCCCTTAAAAAGACCACTACTGTGGTCCTAGTGCATTTCTCTGAAGTTGGTGGTTGACTGCCAAAAGCATTATAAAGTTATAGGAAGTAACCAGCAGGCAACTTGAAAGTTGTGTCAATTCCATGCATCCTGTATCCATTTATGCACTTTCTATACAAAAGTATACACCACACTTACAGAGATATGTGCAGACTGATACATCTCATACTTCCCTCCTCTACCAGCAGCTATGAGCAAATATTTATTACATGCACCCTTTACACTGAACTTTTGTGTATTCAACACTACTTGTCATGTAAGCATATAATTAAACTGCGGTTCAAATAATAATGAAACTTATTACAGTGCTGAAAAATGTGATTACAAACTTATAATGTACGTCACACTCAGTCCAAACAATTACAATTATATTAATTAAAAAATATTTTTCATCAGTATGCAAGATAGTGAAAGTAATATACAAAATATTATATACACCAATATTAAAAATGATGAAAGCACTACACATTCTGGGGTTAGTTGGGCAGCAAACATGTGATAATTGTACTTGGTTAAATAATGGGATACAGACATGGCACGGTATAAGATTCAAGGTTCTGACAGCAGTTACCAATGATTCAAGTCTTCTGGGATATGACACCATGTAAATGGGTAAGTGGCTCCACTGTTTTAGAAGATCATGTTACCTTCATCTTTAGCATAAAGCAGTCCAGAAAGAATGCCTGACCCTGCAGATGAAGGACCTACAATCCCTATAAATGTCAGGAACTACTCTCCCATGACACACCAGCACATCCCAGAGAACTGAATCCATGGCAAAGTATATTTGTAACTCAATTCTACAAGGCTTATTCAGAAAGTAAGTACCGTTTCGCTGTAAAAGAAATCGAGTAAGGTTTCGTATAAAAATTTACTGTTATCAGATTCTACATTCTTCCAACTATTTTTCCACATATTCACCGCTATTATTGAGGCACTTATCGTAGCGGGGCACAAGTTTTTGTATACCCTCCTCACAGAATGTGGCCGCCTGCGATGTTAGCTGCTTCTGCAATGTCATACAGTAGAGTCCTTGAAATCCGAGGAAAGTGCAGGGACAGATCTGTAATTGTGAAACGTCGGTCGTCACGCACTCTTTTGTTGACCTTACGCACCAAATCATCATTCACCACAGACGGATGCCCACTTCGCACCTTATCATGCACGTTCTCTCGTCCTTCATTGAACATTCGAACCCATTTCCTAACCATGCCATCACTCATCACATTGTCACCATACACTTGACAGATCTGGTGATGAATCTCATTTGGTAGCACATTACTAAACTAAACTAAACTAAACTCCGTGGCTTTAGTCCACGGGTAGCACATTACTAGCGTTCAAAAAACGAATTACAGACCGTATTTCACAGTTGGTGGCCCCTTCAATTGTCTTAAGCATGTTTAATGCACAGGAACAAACATAAACATAAAACAAATTTCATGAAATGGCATCTGTGGCTTCTCAATTGATAGAGGAAGTCACTTCACATGCGCAAAGTGACAGCCTTGAGGATGCGCAAGAGATATGCGCAGACGGTACTTACTTTCTGAATAACCTACGTATATGGCTGCACTGCTTTCTTTGAAGGAGCATTTTTTCAGTGTGAATCAACTACAGAATAAGTCTCCTTCCATCTTGAGAGCAGAGTATATGTAATTTGTGTATAATAGGAGGGTAACAAATTAATCTCAGTGTGGAGTGTTTCATTACCCTTTAACAGACAAACAAGATAATGTACATTCTTTTCATCTCAATAGGAAAACAATACCCCACAGCAGGAATTTCAATTGAACAGTGCTCCAGCCACAGCAGAAACTTTACATTTAAAAGGCAATATGTTAAATGTTAATGAAATGTATTATGACCTGAGGCATCCTTAGATTTATGTACAGACATCTTAGTCATCTGAGGATTTATGGTTTATATCTTGAACTCCTCTTTTCTCTTAAACCCCATCCTCATCAGCATGTTCCATCACCCAAACCTCTCAAAGACCCTCAGTGGAGTTTTGTGTAAGGACGTTGCTGAAAGCTGTCAGGAAAATTTTATTTTGGTTTGTATCAGTCCATTACTTTACCTAAAGCTCAAAAAATTGTTGCATGACAAAAAAAGATCAGCTTCATTAAGATGTGCATTATACAGAGAGTACTCTTCATTGCTGTATGGAGCAATGCAGAGCAGGCAGCACCATCTGTAACCTCCCACTCTAAAACAGGCAGTATGGTGTTAAGAAAACTCTTATGTCTCAAACGTCCTCCCAACATGATGTGTTCTTAACAGTAAAGGAAAACAAAATGTTGCCATGTAGTGTAGTGTTCTTAATGCTGACAATTCCATCAATAAGACTTATATACACATTAAATGAACATGAACAATGGATGCAAGACTGCAAAGACATGTTCACAAACTATGTCCTCCAAATTAAAGGCTTACCTATTTACTCTTCTTTATCAAGTAGAAGATGCATACTCTCAAACTGCAATATGATCTGGTAAAAAACATGTATATTTCATATGACTGAAATGTAAATCTACGCAAGATCAAACTTCCTCTTACTAATTTTAGACTACATACACCATGGGTCTCCAATCTTCAGCCCACCAGGTTGTACTATGTGGCCTGTGGCCACATTTATGAACTGTATGTATACCATAAAACTTTCACAGTAATTTAGGCAGTTAGGTATACCAGTTACTGTCATTTATCCACATGCAGCCCGCAAACCAGCCCACAATAATGGGAGAAGCCCATTCCCATAGAAAGGTTGGAGACCCATTATGTACACCATGTTGTCTGGTAAATGGGTAACTACCTTCATCTTCTGCCCTGAAGATGGAAGCAGCAGCTTATTTGAAACATCGGTAACTATTTACCACAGTGCATGGAGCCATAACTTACCACAGCCTAAGGCTTCACTGCCATATAAACCTCAGATCTCATACAATTACCCATACATTTTTGCTGTCAGCTAGCTGAATTAAAGAATGCACCATTCTAGCCCTAGAAAACCTATAAACATTTCTTGACCATTTAGTAACTACTTGCTATATGAGTATGAAATAACTTCAATAGACACCTCAGTCAAAGGTGCACAACAAAAGCACACTTTTCTCAGTGCATTAAAAAAAAACTACATTGTCAAAGAGTAAATATACCATCTTTTTCAAATGAAGCCATCTAGGTGCACACTGCTTCTTAGTATATTTATTTCAACTTCTCTACATGTTTCGGGCAACTTACAGTATCACACATATACAGTAAGTTCTCCTGATGATGGGTACGTAGTTGCCCGAAACATGTAGATAAGCTGAAATAAATATACTAGGAAGTAGTGTGCACCTAGTTGGTTTCATTTGAAAAAGATTATACAGGGATATATGCATGGTCAACAAAACATAAAATTCAGTAAATATACCACATTAGTGTGACACAGGTAGAGTATTTGATATTACTACTGCATTGATGACAAAGGAGTTTGTTTCTTTCAAGTCTAAAAATAGCAGTGACTACATTTTTCAAACTCATATTCCATAGTACCACAGTATGAATAACTCTAAACTATGTAACTCCAAATATAACGCATATTTCATAGAAACACATAAAAACACACTGCTGCACAGACTTGAACACCTTACTAGCAGAATGTCTGCTGTGCACATTTTTAATTTTCGTATCACATGGTACACAGTTTTTGAATCAGAATTATATTATTACTATTTTATT
>Ga0123355_10019267_pt1 | contig 10861 bp, 8 predicted proteins | sample TergutEmb28metaG_3_FD_89872 | JGI IMG/M metagenome (GOLD analysis project Ga0123355, IMG submission 89872) | Embiratermes neotenicus P1 segment gut microbial communities from Petit-Saut dam, French Guiana - Emb289 P1 | ecosystem: Host-associated > Arthropoda: Insects > Digestive system > Gut ...
ACTCCCAGACAGGACTGAACAGGTTCTAACCCGAGCAGGAGGGAGGGTGGAGGTTGTGGCTTCATTCTCTCAAGGTCGCACAGCTGCTGCGCAGTGCGGCTTGTTTACACACAAATCAGTCCCAGTCATATTTGAACCACCTTGTAATTCTATTTCAGTACTGCTCTCACATTATTTATCTATCATAAATTATAATAACAAGCATTTATGTGGTGCGATCAAATAGTTTCTTGCCTGACAGCAAAATGACATTACTGCTGCTAGCACAAATTTCTAAAGCTCAGTGTCGAGAGTCTGCTGAGTCATTTCCTGTTTTGAATTAGGTTGCAGCACATGTGACTGGTGAGTAACGTCTTGTTAAGTTGTTTGAGTTGATCCATTTGTAATTTTGGCATAAATAGAAAGATGTAGGCTTGAATGAGCAGAATGTGTATAAAATTCTCCTTTAAATGGGGAAAAATGTTACAGGAACTTTCAATATGTTGAATGTAGCATTTGAACAACAGAAAGGGGAAGAACAAAAGTTTTTGGGCGATTTTCCAAGTTCAAAAGTGGGGTGAGGTCTAGTGAAGATGCGGAATGCTCGGGGACACCCATTGATAAGCAAAGGACATGAAGATATGGATCAAGTGAAGGAATTTGTTCTCCAAGACAGGAGCACTATCTGTGAAGTTGCTAATATGCTGAGAATTTCATTTGGTAGAGCATTTTGAAGGATAATAATCTAACATGCCTTAGATTGCCACCAAATTTTTGCAGCTGACTGCTGAATGCATACATTTCTGGGTAAAACTAAATGAAGAGTCAGTCCACACCCTACCTACTCACCAGATTTAGTACAATGCAAATCATTTTTTCCAAAACTGAAGATGGTGTTAGAAGGAAGGAGACTAAATATAATAATGATTCAAGCAAAATCAAGGGACACACTTGCCAAAGTCCTAAACAATGCATTCCATAAATGCTTTGTGAACAATGCACAATTGCTAGGCTTGCTGTATTAAAGAGTAAAGTTCCAAGGAGACTATTCAGAAGGGGATAACATTGAGCATAAGGTTGCTGTTGCTGTTGCTGTTATAGAGAAATACATTCAATCCCAAAACACAATTGCTAGGCTTGCTGTATTAAAGAGTAAAGTTCCAAGGAGACTATTCAGAAGGGGATAACATTGAGCATAAGGTTGCTGTTGCTGTTGTTATAGAGAAATACATTCAATCCCAAAAATTACACCACATAGTTGGTTTTTAGGGCCTACGTTCTGATGAATCTCTTGATAGAAAGGGAATGGACAGGGTTTGTGGAAAAACAGTTCAACATAGAAGTATCCTGTTGATCATGAAGAAGCAGCTGTTTAACAGAATAACTTAACAGAAACTTATTATCAAGTAACAAATTACAAAATGTGAACCACAGACAACTGATTATTATTTGAGGTGGCAGTAACACTGAATTCTGACAGCAATCTGATGTTCAATCTAACACTGAACAGTTTGTGTAACAAAACGGTGCACAAGGGGTTCTTGCGAGATAATATAAATGCAGGTTGCTTGACATATAGGATGTTCAAGAATATTCCACCGCAGAGTAGGTCAAACTTGCTTGGAACCTGCCTACTGTTCGGCATGCTTCCATTTATCCTCACTTTCTCTGCTTGCCTCCGGTGGCAGACTTTACTCAATCTCCCAATGCATGTGAAATCAGGTCTTGTTTACTAGTTTTAAATATCAGTTGAGAAACCAAATTTACGAAGGTTTGTTTATACACATCATGAGAGTATTGCTCACATTCTGAAACTGTTATTGACGATGTACAATGTTTTCATTACGTATAACTTTGAAATTTTAAATATGCTGCTTCAGTATCTTATAATATTTTAATTTGGTCTTTTCACATAACCTTTATGTTCATAAACAATATAATAATAATAAGCAACATTATACCAAGGTATATAACACTGCATACAAAACTTTAGAAAGATTAAACAAACTGTAATGGCTATGCTTGCACCTCAGACAGTTTGTGCAACTGCTGTCATAATAGTGCTAACAGTAGGAATTTAGAGATATTTCACTCTTATGTGATCAGCTATTTTTACTCACTTGTGCTTCAGGGATTTTGCTGGTGAGATTACATATATAAGATAGAAATATCTTCATTTAACGTTCCTCTATGGGGGACATACAATGGAACAAGACCACAAATGTAACATATTTAAAACTATGATATTTTCATGAAAACTAAACACTCTGAACACTCAATCATTCTAAACTGAAACTTAATAATTGACTCTTTTCCGTGTGCCCTGAACACTGGACACACATTTAAATTTCAGTTTCAGCATGCCTAAAATGTGCGACAGAGGTACTAAATGTAGTAATAGCATCTGCTGTCCACACCATGAAGGCACATACAGGAGTACAGGTACAGTTCCACACACATTATTAACTCTGCATTGTATGGAAATGAGTGGTCACCTTCAAATTCCAACCACATTCCCCCAGGAACGAACAAAGTATCCATTGAATAAGAGGCTGTGTGGACCCCTAAGTTGGTCTGGATGCTTTGTAACTGTTGTAAACCAGTACTGTTTATTTTGCTTCAGTGTGTTCATTCTGGCATGTGTTGCACTTCTAGAGGTCCATCTGAAGATTTCTCAACACAGATACAGAGATTGCAAGATAAAAAGTCTTGTGATAAACAGAAGAAGGCATTATTCAATCTGATGTGACTTACGTTTGAAAGCCAGAGCCCTACTGACAATTTACGAACACCAGGATTCTTGTGGTGTGCAGTATGTTGTGAGGGCACACAGAATTTGTGGTATTTAGATTACTTTATATATGTAACACTAGTGTTACAACTGTACTTATTTTATTTTCTGTGAATGAAATGAAGTCACTGTTCTTTTCTTGCAATCAATGTTGGAAGAGATTTGTGATCAAATGTCACGATATGGGTTGTCTTTATTCTGACTAAGACATCAAGAAAATCCTTTACATTACTTCTAATTGTTGTGTGTCTTAAACTTCTAAATCAAGAATACATTCAATTACTCCCTAAATGTGAGAATTTTGGTGTGTTTCCTGACCTCTCTTTCTGTTCAGAAATACCCTACAATTTTTCACATGTGGGTTGGGTTTTTAACTGTCTTGCACTAAGTTCAGGTTCTATATGTAGTTGCTGTGGGCTGATATGAATAACAGATGCCAATCCATGTCAAATTCTGCTTCTGGCAACTTAAGAACATAAAATTCCCTAACAGAACTCAAAACCAATTTTAAAAAATGAATAAAATAATCTCAAAATATTGAATATTCTGGATGTTTAAACAATATGTTGAGAGAATAAGGAAACTTACTGACCTTATAAGATACAGTGCAAGAAGCCTGTATCATTCCCTACGACAATGAAACAATTCCATAAATTCATTTTTTCAGTTCCAATATTATTCATAATGCATACAAATTTAATATTCCAGCCACATTAAATGTTCATATACTACCATTTTCATTTAAGTATCTTTAGATAAAGGTTGAATTCCATAAATCAAAGGAAGAGAGACTATATGTATAGTCTAGTTTTGAGGTTTGCTCCGTGGTGTAAATGAGGATTCGACTCTTCTGGGATGTGATGCTGCATAATTCTTGACGGACATTAAAACCCTGCAAATGAATGCAACATGCTCCTTCAAAATGCTAGTAGCCACCCAGTGATGCAGAATTGCATCCTAAAATACCATAATCGTCCAATGTAACAGTGCTCCGTTACTCTGGAAATTCCCTACCTTTTACAGAACCCAAAGATGCACTATCATGTTACTTGTATACTGAATGGGAATTTTTCAGGTAGTATACTGCAGAATTTCAGTACATGGAGAGGTCACACTGCACCCCTTTATTTGTTTGAAGTTGAAGGGGCCTGTTTGTATAGAATGTCATGGCATAACAGAAGCAGTGTAACTTTTTGTTTGTCACCACAGATTAGTTTCACTACAAATAAGTGAATTATATCTAAATACGAAGGACTGCAAGAAGATAACAAAAACCTTTTCTTTTCATTGTTACTTTATGTTCTAGTGCAGGTTGACTCTCAGGCATTGAGTCTATAAGCAGGTCCACAGGAACAGCCTCATAATCACCAGTTGAACTGGTCAGAGCTGATTTTATCTTCTCAGCAGTTTCATCTGTTGGATGCATCAAATTCTCCAACATGTCCATCATCTTCCCTTTAATTGTTTCTGTAACAGTAGACAAACAACTGTTGAGAATAACTATACCCCTGTTTTAAAATCCTTTTTCTTGGGGGGGGCAGACAGGAAGTCTGTACAGCTATAAGCTGTTACTGTCCACTCTCATCACCATTATCATCATTTAGCTGGTGGACATTACCATGATCACCATCATGATCATGATGATAATAATAAAAACAGTAATAATCATGCACTACTTAGGTATAGATCATTAAGTCTTGTTGCTGTGAGTACCAAGATGGTCTTTGTCTCTGTCCCACCATTCTGATGATCCTAAGACTCATCACGCTTTCAGTCAGTAACTGACAGAAAATTTTGATACTTCATATGAATGGTTTACTTAATGGTATAATGGCATGTAACTGACATGCATCATAATAAGTACTACCTCTAGTGTAGAGGTGCTGATAAAAAAACTGGAATTTACACTCAGAACACAAGATCCTGGCTGAAATATGAACACGTGAATTATGAGGCACATGTGGGCAGCATCACATTGTTTGTTATAAAACACAGAAGTGAATCAAAGTTGTAAATATTATATTCTCGCACATAGAGACACAGAATGGTTACATGCAACAGAGAGCAAACTTTACAATTTGCCCTTCTGTCCTTCCAGTTTAAGATTTAATGGGCAAATCAGGGGACAACAGTGAGACTTGATGTTACAGAAAACAATACATGGATAGGAACAACAGCATTCCAGGTTCCACCATTCTGTCAAATGTTGTATTCTCCTTAAACTCCCTCTGTCTAATGTCATCCAGCTCAAAATGTTTACTGATAATGGAAATTATCACAGGGTACATTACTGAAAGAAAATACAGGTACATACACTGAAGGGGGAAAGTATAATGTATTCATGAGACATGAAACAAATTAATCCATGACTTCCCTGCAGTCTGATGGCAAAATAATCCATGTACATGTAATACATTACCTTCTCTATTAAGTGGACTACTTCCAAATCCCTCGTACTTTCCTTTTGTGTTCGCTGATGAACCTAAACCTCCAAGCTGCAGCCTTCCTTTTTCTTCATTTTGCAATACTTCTCCTTGTGTGTCATCTTGCTGGATCAGGGCAGGATTAAATAACATGCCCAACACGTCCTTAAAAATCACAAGCCACATGAACCTGAGGAACATTATTCTTCACCATATTACACACAACAGTGGCAGTCAACAGCAAGCAGAAATACTAACACCTCAATTTAAAAAAAAAAAAACATTAAAATTCTTACTGTAAGATAGTGGCCGATGTTAATAAGGAAGCTCAACCATTATATTATGATAACCAGTTAACCAATTCCACTAATAAAATTAAAACAACTGGAAGACAGCAAACTGTGTAACTCATGACAGCAAGTAATGATACAAATGAATCTTTAAATATTGATGGCAGAATTGTCAATAAACAACAACACATTGCTGACACCTTTAACAGCTATTTTCCCTCAATGGCTGATAACATTACCATCGTTAATAATAATAACCCTCAAACAGAAAACAAATATAGTCCAAATACTGACAATAAAAATAGTCTCTTACAATATGTCACAAATTCATGTCAACTTACACAAAAATTACGAGAAAAACAACAACTTTTGAAATTGAAAAAAAATAATCAATTCGCTTAAATCACAGTTTCCCACGGTGATGATGACATTTCAACTAAGTTGTTAAAAATAAGCTCTCCATAAGTTCAGCCCTAAATTATACAGGTAATAAAGTTCTTACTACGGGTATTTTCCCTGATAGATTAAAATTCTCTATAATAAAATCCTTATACAATAAAGGAAACAAAAATGACATATCAAACTACAGACCAATATCTCTCCTAATATCATTTTCTAAAATTTTTGAAAAGGCAATACAATCAAGTTTATTAAAGCATTTACATAACAGTAACATTTTATGCAGAGAAGAGCAGGGATCGCGGATGAAATTAACAACAGAAAATGCCACTTATAAACTAATGAATGAAATCCTAACTGCCTTGAACAAATAAATTAGTAATAGGAGGTATCTTCTGTGATCCTGAAAGAGCCTTCAACTGTGCAAACCATGACAGATTGATATCAAAACTAGAAACTTATGGAATAACTGGTATAGATAAAGAACTCTATCAATTGTACCTTAAAGGCAGATATAATAGAGTTTAATATAATAAAAGACCCACCATTACAGCATTCTAACTGGACATTCGTTAAACACCAAGTCCCACAGGGTTCCATCCTGAGTCCCCAGCTATGTCTTTTACACATAAATGATTTACCTCAGTTTGTAAATAACAAAACTACACCTACTGTGTTTGCTGATGATACAGGTACAATATTTACTCACTCAAACACAACTGAACTTAATTCAAATACTCATACAGTCTTTGAAACTAAAAATACTTGGTCTAAAAACAATTATCACTCATTAAATTTTGAAAAACTCACTGTATTTACTGTCAGACTAGGACTAGTCCAGCAACTGGCATGAAGATTGGTTACAATAATAAATTAATTCCCAATGTTCTTTCTACAAAATTTCTTGGGTTAACTACTGATAGCACATTATCATGGAGAACACACATAAATCATCTAACAACTAAATTAAGCACTGCTTACTATGTAATCAGATCCATTAAGCCACTTACGTCTCATAAAACACCACTATCGATTTATCACTCTCTTTTTCATACAGTCATGAGTTACAGAATAATATTTTGGGGAAATTCTTGTCACAGTATACAAAGTTTTCGGATGCCAAAGACAGTAATCAGAATTATTAATTTAATGAGTGATAATCAGTTGTACTAAGATCCCAGAATTAAAAAAAATAGTAAACTTTTATACAAATTAAAATAAAAGTGTGAAAAACAAGTGAAAAATACGGTGCAAGGTATTAAGGAAATGAGACAGGAGGAATTATAAACAGAAATACTTTATTGTACAGAATAATGTTTATGTGATGAGAACTTGTCAGACCATAATAAACAATTCTGATAAACTTTAGTCCATAGGACATAAAACAATGGATATGTATTGGCAAAAAACTGGTGTTACCAGTCACATCCAATGATATTTGTAAGGAACTCAAGTAATAAATTTTACTAAACCTGATCATTTTGACGGCAGATTATACTTGCTGCTGTTGTGTCAATATTTTACCCACTTGGGCTCCTAAGTCCAATCATTATTCCACATATGATTTTCTTGCAGACACTGTTGCTTGAGAAATTAGAATATGGTGAACTAACACCACCACAACTCTGACATGCATGGAACAAACAGCATCAACAAATTCCTTTTTTGTCTCATACCAAGCTTAGCCACAAGGCTGTACATACCACACTCTATGCTTTCAGTGTGAATGACAACCTAATGCCTGCCTCTATGTCAGATGCAGCAACCCAGCTGATGTGTCATCTAAGAATCTGTACCCTCAACTTCCAAGATCACTCCAGTCATGTAGCTTTCTTCATACTTGGCTGGTGGGTGCTACACTTGGCCAAGCTTTACAGCAGAGCGATTCTTAATGTGAACATATGTCAAGTCACCCTGTGGACTGTTTCTTCTACTGTAGTTAACTGGGAACTCATCCAAATGGAATACTTTTGTTGGAAACTGTGTTGCAACAGTCCAAAAGCTCACAGGTACACCAACTTGGAGACATGTTCCAACCATTTCTGATCCTGCTTACTTATCATTGTGAGAATCCAAATGTGTGTCTTTTTCTTCCTACTTCCCGTAGTTGAGGGGACAAGAATGGTTAATCCAGTAACCAACAACAAGTCCTAGCTTAGAGGCTGGTATTCCTCCTACGAAGATACGTGAAACCAAACAAGTAGACATTGCTACCACTGACATATAAGCAGACATTTTTCAACAGTTTTTATAGCTGCAATGTCTCAGCAGTGATTACTTATAATGACATCCAGAGCTCAACTACCAAAGGCCAACCAGCAAATATGTGCTCTGTCTGCACAAGAGGCAGTTTCAGCTTTTTGTTTTTGTGTAACATTAGTACAACACACTTCTAGCAAAAAGGACTTACAACCAACTCAAGAGTATCCTCATAAGAGCAGTCTCAAAAGTTCATAGCCATTTCTAGATCACCATGGAATCCAAAGAGTAGGTGGAAGATTACAACAATTATCACAGCCATAACTGATCACCCATCAGCTGATCTTACCTGTTAAACACAACTTCCCAGACCCTACATGTCTGCAATACATACGAAATTGAATCACGCTGTGAATCAAAATGGCAACTGTGCTGGATATCCGCCACCAAGAATATGGCCAAATCATTCATCTACCACTGTTTGACATGTTATCACTTTGAGGTTCAAGCACCACAACAACTCTTGGGTGAATTCCAACCTGTGAGAATACAACCTTCCAGACCACTTAGAACTACAGAGCAGATTATGCTGGACAAGTACCTGATGAGACTCGGTAACCTATACAGTAAATCTGCCATATTAGTACATATGTTTGTTAGGCCACCAACGCCCTTCTGTCTGGAAGCTGTGACCAGTCTCACTATTGAAGCATTCCTAGCTACAATGAGATTAATCTAATACCACATACTTGCAAGATGCTGCTGATCAACTTCATGAATTGCACACCACACTACTCTCCTCTTCACATCTTCAAAAAGTAAAGAACTATGTTCCAGTAAAAAATGTGACTGGAAATTCATACTTCCACCCATACCACTTTGGTGGCCTAAGTGAAGTTGCAGTAAAATCTATGAAATCAAATTAAGATTTAAGAAAACCTCACATCTCATCTATCGTATAAAGAACTCTGTTTAAATTCTAGACTTCTATATCTTATATCCAATGACGCTTGTAACCTGACTTCCCTGTCTAGTCATTTCTGAGTGGTGAACCACTTATCCAAGTACCATCACCTAATCTAATGTAAAGATCAATAGACTCTGAATGGCAATAACTGTAACAACAAATGCAACACATGTGGCAGGGATGGCAAAGAGACTATCTCCAGGAGCTTCATCAGCAACGTTCTATACCAAATCAACAAAGGAGAGGGAGTCTTCCTTCATGAAGACAGAAAACTGTCCCTGCAGTGGACCCTTGCCACCTTAGCCGAGGTTCACTGTGGACTTGAGTCACATCTGAGTAGTAATCCTCAACACTCCAAGCAGAATACTCAAATGTCATGTGGCCAAGATGTGTCCAGGGCCTCTACCATATTAATATTAAATTTAGAGCACGTTTTCTTAAAAAAAAATCCTTTTCAGGCAGAGAGTATGTTGAGGCATTGGACAGCTCTTCTTTTGTGTGTAGTTTGTTCACCTCCAACAGATGTACACAATCTGCAACTTTTAGCTTTGTGTGGGTAGCTATATCTGCATGTTAAACTGCAGTCTGCTGCACATAAGATGATGCATTTAACTTGTATAGCAGTAATTTGTTGACTTTGTGACTTTTATGTCAGTTAAGCACACAGGCTCAACATGGACATATGTGTTAAAACCGTAAGTAAGAATTCCACATTTCCAACTCTAAAGTTAACATTTCCTTGTCTGTCAAAAAGCCCTCATTACAAGCAAGAATGCAATCAATTTCATGGCTGTGTTATTACTTAGAAAATGAAATCAGTGCCAGTTCAGCTGCCCAGACATCTTGTCATGCACAAAATGTGGCAGTTTGTGTAGTACAGTATTAACTTTCATTACAGTAAAAAATCAAGTACCTGTGATATACTAATATTCATAAATTGGGTATAGCCATCTTGATTGGTTTCACGTCTCTGTTACTGATATCCACAAAAAGAAGTATATGTTTTCACAAATATCCAAACATTACAAAGGACACTAACAAGTAATTACTGTTCTAAAGAGGTTAACTCATTACCTGTGCAGCTCCTCTCACATTTTCATATGGAGTCATACCCAGAAGAGGATCAGGTGGGCCATGAAACATTGTTGCTGATTTTATACAACCATCATTCCCTCTTAAATAATACCGAAAACTTTTGTGGCCATTCTGGATCAAACACAACATGATTTTCAAAACCTGGAACAAAAATACTGAAAATATTTGCTGCACAACAGAGCTAATTATGTCAATATTGGTTATTTTCTCAAGTTACCTTCAGTTTAACACAAGCTGAAGGTTTCTCCAATCTTCTGTTTAAATATTCTGCTAGCTGCTGAGAATGTGATGAAGGCAGGAAAGTAATTTCTGACAATTAAGTTAGGGTGAATACTGAAAATAATTGTTATGTATAGAAGTCTGTATTGTTATCACATTCTGTGAATGGATTTAAAAGTTTTACATACATCAACTAACAGTGCACTGTGTGGAAGAAAGAAGCATTAAGAATGTGAATGTGTACATCATGGATCTGCACCAGCCCAAGTCAAGAAGCAGGCTTGGCAGCAGAGATAATTTTTGGGACTGGGCCTGATTCAATGGACACCAATAAATCATGACATAAAACATTTTTGGTTTTCTAAAGCCATTCGTTTTTTGCAAAGAGAAAATTACTTACAGCCATGCTCATCTTGTATGTGTGACACCATTAACAACTTGGGAGATGCTGTGACTGACAAAGTTATGGTAAGACCACACACACACACACACACACACA
>Ga0123355_10019268_pt1 | contig 10861 bp, 8 predicted proteins | sample TergutEmb28metaG_3_FD_89872 | JGI IMG/M metagenome (GOLD analysis project Ga0123355, IMG submission 89872) | Embiratermes neotenicus P1 segment gut microbial communities from Petit-Saut dam, French Guiana - Emb289 P1 | ecosystem: Host-associated > Arthropoda: Insects > Digestive system > Gut ...
CCCCCCCCCCCCCCCCCCCCCCCGGGAGATATCCGTGGTAATCATTTCTGTTAGAGGCTTAGTCCACCCCAGAGCCACAATGCAGCCAGAAGGATTAAATAAACAAAAAATTCCACTGACCCCATTGCATATCAAACCCATGACCTTCCAGCTTCTAATGCAGTGTCTCAACCAACTGCACCACCGCGTACCCCCACTAGTTCCCATTATGATCGGCATTAATTTGGTCCAGTTTACATGGTCAAATGCCTTCCATCTGTCTACGAAGCATGCACACAATTCCTTGTCTCTGTAATATAATTCTCCCAAATTCTCAGTACTTGTCCCCCACCTACTATTATATTCCCTTTAGAGTCTTCAATTCAAATGTTTTGGATCCCATGGTTTTCTTTCCAAACTAGTTCCTTTGTCTTCATGTTCATTTCTTGAAAATGTTCTACTACACTTCCACATTCCCACTTTCACATTCTATTGCATCAAGTTTTTCTTCTAGAGTATCCCAAGTCTCTGTTAGCAAGGAACAATGGAATAATAAGCACTGAATACAAAATATGTGGCCAGGAAGTTTAAATTATTGTTCAAGCATCCTGAGTTTGAGTCAGAGTTTAAATTTATTAATTTCTCAGCTTTGTGCAAATGCCAAGTTTGCTTGTGCTCATACCAACCACCAGTCACTGAGAAGAACATTTTTTATCATGTCCAATGCCTGCAAAACTTTAACACAGGCAACTCACAGAATTTGTTATGTCCAGGCCTAAATTCCCACCTTTGTAACAGTAAAGCAATCTGCAAACATATCCCTTACCATCTTCTGCTATAAGTGGATTGAAAATATCACATGGGACAGGTTGTATATTGTTGAGATCCCACACTTCAATTCCTTCAGCACTGCCTGCTGCCATGGCCGCTCCCAAAGCAGTTGTCTCTGCCATTACTGGTCTCACTGTCAACAAATTTCACTGATGTATTACAGAATGAGAATCATAGATAACTATTCCTACACTAGGAACTATAAGGATACCTTAACAGAAAATGTAATAATATACTTGGAAGTTTAAATGTCAACAGTAATGTGCAATGGAAGGAAATGTGCAGTAGTCTATTCAACCTCCACTATATACAGTAAAACCCTGTTAACAGGGCATAAACATTAAATGTTCTTCTTCTTATTATTCTGTATAGGCTAATGCCTGTTCTTCCAGAGGTTAAGGCAGGGGGGGCTTTGATTAAATGTTAAATTACATAAATTAAGATTATGCTATTTTTCCTATTAACTGGCCTGTTGTACATAAAAGTTGATGCTGATATTCAGTGATGTCAGGCTTGTAAAAAATAAGTCATTAAAATTGGGAGAATGTAAATTTTATTACAAGTACATTTCTCTAAATTCAATGAGCATATTCAGCCTGAAAGCCACTGCACAACCATCGATTTTTTATTAAAACAACGTTTTTACTTCCAACAACTAATACACACCAAGCACTTCTGGTATGTACCTTTCATGCACAGAATGTTATTCTCATCTAAGGGCTACATGGAACACAGGCACTCCGTAGCATGTACAAAATTCAAACATACTTCATGACTATTGGCTGCATCTAGGTCAAGCAGCAGCAACTTATGTATTTCTCTGCTGGCATGCCACTCCTTCCAAGCACAACAGCCAATATAAAAACATGTTCACATCATTCTGGTTAACTTCATATCCACATTAACAATTACAAGTTTCATGCAGTGGGGTGTTTCAACTTGCCCATGATAATTAACCATAACCTTGTGTCCCTCTGCATAGTAGCACAGTAGCAGGCAGTCTTGTCCTTCATCACATGTTTCCACTTCCATTTCTTTTGGCATCATAAAAGGACTCTTATGAAAGAAAACTGAATATACCACATTCTGTCCCATGCAAAATTCCCTTAATGATGTCACATTTTAGTGACACTATTCTGTGACATTCACCTCAAACTATCAAAATCTGTATGACTGGCATGGAATTTTTTTTTTGTTTGTTGAGTGATGTATGAAGAATACTAAAATTGATTTAACTGAGTGTGCTTTTAATAGCAATGGAGTGAAAAAATCCTAAAAATAACAGCAGGAGTGATAGTTGTTAAGTAAATAGCCGACTGAACATATATTACTTTCAAGGTGAAAAATTCATGTCATTATCCCTTTGGCTTAAAGAGCTTGCCTTTACAAAATTACAAGTTTTTATTCTGTCTGTGCAGTGATGCAAAAATTCAGCAAATTTCTCTCAGTTCCAGGGTATTCAAATTCAAAATGAGTAGCATGCTAGCTACAACACTCTACACTTGTGATAATAGTCTTAACAGTACACTGATGTGCCTTCCCTTCCCCCAAAATGAACTAGAAACACTGTAAACCAAATGTCACACCACACATGAAATATTGGCTTTCTGATACTACTCCCAATGATAGTCTTCTGGGTTTATTGTACTATGTAGAGTTACAACCTGAATCCAGTGTTTTGCAGGTTCTAAATGAGACAAACCAGATTAACAAAGGACCCTTCTCTGGGTGTGACATGTATATGTATGTTTCTCTCTGGGCTGAAGCTGATGGGAAGTGGATGGTGAACTCTCATGTCCTACTCACTCAGTGTATGATCTATCCCTTCCAACCTTTCAAACTTTTCTGACTGGTCATAATTCTTGCAAAGCTGCCTATATGATCAACATATTTCCACCTCCAAAACACTTCAGTATCCACTTACAACTAACCCAGTCACCCTGAGATGGATGTAACATGTTCCTGAAAAAGGTCAGAATCTACCCAGAAGACCACCATTTGAGTAACACCCACCATGAAAGCTAGAAAACCAGTAATCACTCCCAGTAATTGGTTAATATATGGTGATTCATGAGTTATGGACTTAACTGCAGCAGATTATTTCCTAGATTTTTGTGTTCAAAAAAGTTCCTATCAATATGGGTCCATTCTCAATGGTTACAGTGCTACGGGCTTTTTTTTTTAATTCTTATAAACACGCTCCTATGAACTGCACATACAACTCATGGAGTCTACTAAATGCTATGCGACCTTCAGGAACAGTAAATGGGAGATGCAAGAAACAATACATGCATTCAGAACTGAGCAGCAAGGTGCGTGGTGGCTGAGGATCTGATTTTCAAAAACCTGCTTTCAGCAAAGGTAAGAGTAAACGAAATGAAGAAAATTTCATGACATTAAATTTAGGCATTAAATTTATCAGGTAATGTGTCTGTTTATTGTTTTTTCAGTATCCTTGCAATATTCATAACTTTTCTTTTAAATTTGAAGCGGTCCCAACTTTGTAACTGTTCAAAATCAGACACATGTTTATATGAAGTTTTTGGATCAAAAAGACCTAGGAATGATCTCCTACAGTTATGTCCCCAACTCATGAATCACCCTGTGTGCATCTGTAACATTTTTATCATTTATCACAGAGTCTGTATAAAAGTCTTAATTTTCTTTTGGTACAGTACCAAAACTACTCTCTCCTGTGTTATATCAATTTCTTCCTATATTTGCAATAAAAATTGATTCTATCTGCCCGCCTATCCCTGCACAAGAAACAACGCGCCCATACACTGTGATAAAGTTTGCTACTGGACGCCAACACTAAAACTGTGAAACAAATGTGATTTTGATCCACCTCAGTCCATCAAAATTAACAATGCATGAAGATAAAATGTCTACTATAAACTCATTCAACTTGTTCCAAACTCAACCATTTGTCTAACAGAATTTTAGAGTGAATATTGCTAAGCATAGAATGTGAACCACATCACAGCATCTTTGTTGACAAAGAACCCATTTTTTAAACATGGGCTATACCCAAAGACTTCCATACTGCATGGTGTTACATGAACACTTTTTGGCCAAACACATTTTGTGCACAAAGAAGGTAAACAATAATCTAGATCACAACAGGGTAATCTGATTGTGCCAAGCTTACATAATTGTAAACAAAAAAGGGTCTTCATATTAAATTTTATATTTCATGAACTTGTTTTCATGCTACATATAGTAAGAGACTGCAATGAAATAAAATCCATTCAAAACAGCTATGCCAGCCACAGATCTCTGAGTTTGAAAATGGAGCCATGTTATGATCAGTGCTGCATGATAGCAATATACCAGTAACAGTGCTTTAAAGCAGCAAGTAAAACAGTCAATGATGTGAAGTACATAATAATTAAACTGTGCTCAACCAAAACAACACTTACTGACAGGAATACCAACCAAGTCAGCCTGTGTTTGCATAAGTAAATTGTTAGCAGTCATGCCACCATCCACTTGCAATCTGGTAAGCTGTAAACCACAGTCCTTACTCATGGCTTCCAGGATGTCCCGTATTTGGAAACACACTGCTTCAAGAGCAGCCCGGATAATGTGGCCTTTTGTTGTTTCATCTGTGATACCACAGATAACACTGTTAACAGCAGAATATAACCATTAGCTACACAATGACTTCTGATTTTTCTCTTCTTCAAAACATCCAAATCAGCTTAGAGGACCACCCAGCCTCCTATTCAATAGGAACCTGAAGTTCTTTCCCTAGGAATAAAGTGGCCGAAGTGTGAAGCTGAGCAGTCAACCCCATTTACAGCCAAAGTTAATAATGAGTACAGCTATACTTTCATTCCCTGTATACTTTCAAGGTTTGCAAAGCAACGACTTTACTATTAACTCTAACTTCTAATAAAATTGTGTACTATAATTAGTAGGGAAGGAAGAGCAAGGGCCCAGAAACACTACGTGAAATGTGAGTTACTACCATGAATGCAAATGCAAATAGATGTGTCATACAAGGAGGAATATTTACATCCTGCAGGGGAGCCAATGGAAGGAATATACCAAGCATATTGTCCAAGGAGTGAGACTGATCAAATAACCAAATTCATCAGATCATGGACAAAAAATTTAAGAATAATGGGAAAATACATCAGTTATTTAGACTTCAAGAAAGCTTATGTATGATTCAGTTATACAAGAAATATTGTGCAACAGCCCCTGTGAATTTAGTATACAAAACCTACTGCACAGTGTGTACGTTCTATCATGTTACTCAGCACATCTGCTGCCAAAGAAACTATATTGCATAGGAAATGTTTATTTGCCACAAATTTTAAAGTCTTCTTTCACTTGAAGTTCAACTTACTTTATGTCATACAACAGCCTCAAAATGTTCTGAATTCTTGGTGAATTCAGGCTTCCTATGTGATCAAGCTGCCATACTAAGGGACATAACAAACTGCAGACTCTGTATAAATCATTCAAGCAAACACTGTAAGATGTATCTGCTACTCAAAATGGTCCAAAACAACATGATACCTCACTGCAACTGCTTTTCAACTTGTTTTAGAATAAACCACTAAGAAATGTCCAGGAGAAACTTCCAGTCTGTTATGTATGGTAACGTTTCCTAAGGAAAATCACAGAATGTCTGTCACCTATGAATAAAAGGAATGGTCTATAAGCAAAAAGAGAAAAAATCAAAGTATAGGTTATGTCTTGTTAGAATACAAAAATTACAACATAGATCACCTATCAATCATTTAAAAAAGGTTACAATCAGATTTGGGAATGACTGTAACAAATCAAATTAGCACTCATGAGAAAATTAAATGGATATTCGATTTTCAGTATGTCTGCTGCCATTCAGTTTAGAATCTTCCCAGTTACTATGAGGCTTATTCAGAAAGTAAGTACCGTTTCGCTGTAAAAAAAATCGAGTAAGGTTCCGTATAAAATTTTAATGTTATCAGATTCTACATTCTTCAAACTATTTTTCCACATATTCGCCACCATTATAGAGGCACTTATCATAGCGGGGCACAAGTTTTGTATACCCTCCTCATAGAATGCCCCCGCCTGCGATGTTAACCATTACTGATAATGTCATAGAGTAGAGTCCTTGAAATCTGAGGAAAGTGCAGGGACAGATCAGAAATTGTGAAATGTCTGTCATCACGCACTCTTTCTTTGACCTTACGCACCAAATCATCATTCACCAAAGATGGACGCCCACTTCACTCCTCATCGTGCATGTTCTCTCGTCCTTCATTGAACATCCGAACCAATTTCCTAACCATGCCATCACTCATCACATTGTCACCATACACCTGACAGATCTGGTGATGAATCTCACTTGGTAGCACATTCCTAGCATTAAAAAACGAATTACAGACCGTGTTTCCAGTCAGCAGCCCCTTCAATTGCCTTAAACATGTTTAACGCACAGGAACAAACATAAACATAACACGAATTTCACTAAATGGCGTCTGTGGCTTCTCAATTGATAGAGGAAGTCACTGCACGTGCACAAAGTGACAGTCTCGAGGATGCATGAGAGATATGTGCAGACGGTACCTATTTTCCGAATAACCTATGTATTTAAAGATTTAGGGCTTAAAATATGCAAACTTACAATGTTATTTGTTGTGTTTTGTGGCTGTGAAATGTGGTCACTCAGAGTAAGGGAAGAGAGTAAATTAAGGGCATGTAGGAAGAGGGTGCTGGAAAGAGGAAGTAATAAGATAGCTGGAAAGGTTGCATAATGGGAAACTCCATCACTTGTAACCTTTACCACATATTGTAAGGAAGGTCATAATGGCACAGCATACAACACACATAGAGGAGAAAAGACATGCATACAAAATTTGGTCAGTAAACCTGCATGGAGACCACTGAAAGTGGTCCCTGAGAATAAAGGCTATGAGACTAACTGGACTCACCAGGCTAAGGATAGAAATGAATGACAGACTTCTGTCTTCAGACAGGGTGTAGAATCTTAGACTACCAGATTGAATGTTGGTTTTTCAAGACAGACTCAGTTCCATGCATGTCATCGGTGACGATGAAACACATGCACAAACGTGTACCTCTTTATTGATAAAACTAATGCAGATAACAATTTACTTGGTGTCATTACTCATGTTTGCCACTCCAGGCTCTTGTTTAACTCACTGCTCTCACTTCTTTAGCCAGCTACTCAAATACTTTATCTGACCACATTAGTCTGTCAACATTATTACTTGTAACTGTGTTTCTTCATAATATATGCCACTCAAAATTTATTTTTGCTCACCCTCGTGCATCCTGTTGCCAATAAGGTGCATAAAGACCAGAGAATGCTGGAACAAAGTACACATCTCCATTACTTCCAACTTGGGTGGCTATAGGTTCAATCTCTGATGAATTCTGCAAGAGGTTTATGTTGTCCTTCAGCCAACTGAGGGCTGCACCAGCTACAGCCACTGAGCCCTCCAAAGCATACACAGCAGCTGCTTTCTTTCCCAGTTGGTAGGCCACTGTTGTCACCAAACCATGAGTTGAGTCAACTCTCTGCAATTATGTATTTCATTAACAGCAACACAGCGCTGGTACCTTCATACTAAACAACAAGAATACACTCTGTGATTCCTGGATGAAAAAGACGTATACAGAACGTAGCTTCTAGTCTATACACGTTTTTTTCTCCACCATAAATTTCAGGAACAGTAACAAGTCCTAGCATCAAACCTGTATCAACCATGGTACACTTTCACATTCTGTTTTTATACACTCCCCCTTACACCAAGACATTATCAGAGATTATAAAAAAGTGAATATGTTGGACAGTATGGATTTTGTTCCTGCTACATAAAAATGCATTATGCTAGCAATATCAGATGAACTTTATATTGCTGCATTCTTTACAATTTTCTGGATACATGTGCACAGAGACACAGTGTCATAATCCAAACTAAAGATGATCAACAATAAAATAACAACATAGCCATGAATAGACAATACTGATGAACTTACAGCTGTCCCAGTGTTATACAGCAAAAAACAACCAGTTCCATAGGTGCTCTTAGCTTGTCCTTGTTTAAAACACATCTGTCCAAGTAATGCTGACTGCTGGTCACCTAAACACTGTGGGCAGTGAAGAAAACTACATTCTACTAATAATGACAACAACAATAATAATAACAACAATAAATCTACAAAAAAAACCATATTGAGCATTGCACACATACTATGGGAAGTGCTAATTTAAAAGTACAAACATATTTAACGTTCAAAATAACATTACATGTAGCACAAATTGTAAATACAGAACAACAGTTTATTTCAGGTATATAACTGTAAATACCCTGCATAAAGGTGATAACAAGGATGATGATTATGATAATTATGATGGTGGTGGTGGTGGTGATGATGATAAAGTGGCGGCGGCAGTGGTGGTGGTGGTGGTGGTGGTGGTGGTGGTGGTGGTGGTGGCAGCGGCAGCAGCGGGACTGGCAGTGGATGTAGGGGTGGGGTGATAGTATCAGTACTAGTAGTAGAATTATGAAGTAGTGATAAGCCTTATTTTAAATTTATACATCAATTTATAATAATGAACACCAATTATTTACTTACTCCTGAGATGGGGACTCCTTTCAGAACCCCATCAGCAACGGAGCCATACACTTCAGAGGAGCTCCGTATTTCGGGCAGCAAATCCATTGGAATTTTGAAAAACCTATGGAGCAATAAATGGCGACAGTGACATGCTGATGAAGAAAGAGCATGAGAGAAACTTGAATAATTTGCTGCCAGCCTCAACACTACTTCTAGTTTAATCCTTCAGATATCATGTACAATATATTCCACACTTGAGTTTTTCCCTCCTGTATCACTTTTGACATGTTCTGCGAAGTTCTTCTTCCTACCTGTGTTGTACACAACACATTCTGCAATCTACCATTAATTTAGGCCTTCGGTAAGGCTGGGGTTTAAATTCCAACCATTCCTCAGGACAGACCAATTTTAAATTTATAGTACCCTTAAATACATTCATGACCAAAGGACGCACCAAGGCAAGCAGCACGTGAAAAATTCAAGGTCTGTAGAGCGCACCATTGCCAGTAATGCAGGGTCAGACTGCTCTTATTACAGTTCCTGTGAGAGATCCTACATCACAGGACTGATATAAAAAAAAAGCACATTTAACAGAAAAACCGAATTTAGAAATATATGGAAATTTTTGACATGGGAAAGGTTAAAATCAAGAATAATTCCTAGATCACCAGTGAGAAAACCTTTACAGCTGTATTACAGGCCAATTAAATTAACAATAGAAAATTTTAGTCTAGCAAACGAATTGTTACAAGCATTTCCTGCAAAGGATATCCATTATTATTGAGGCTGGGTTACACAGAGAAGCAATAGGTACATAGCTATCACCGATCTTTTCTGCATAACATAAAGTTTCAAATTACAGATTCTGAAGCCTGGAAGCAAAATAATGTATCTTTATAAAGGGAATATACTAACAAATAACCACTGTATGCTGTACTTCTCTATATACACACACAATGCTTAGAGAAACATTCTCTGGAAATAAGACTTTCCCATGATTCACTCACCTGCACAGTAATGGGTCCCACTGAAGAGTTTCAATATTCATTAGCATTGTTCTGGAGGCATTTGTTACATCTGTGATATGTATACCACCATCTTTACCACCTGTTAAATTCTGGAATAAAAAGAACAGGCTCTCAATTTTCATTAAGTTCTGCTTAGATACATATTTCTCTTCTTGAAAAGGTATAGTGTGACATACATGCATGCATACATGCATTCAGCCAACACAATCTAACCTGTTCCAAATGGTCTGCCATTGAAAATTCTAGTGACAGGGAGAAAACACTTAAGAGAATGGCGAAATGAATGACATGAAGAATCAGTTTTCTTATTTCACATTTCACAAAACACACTGCATATTAGGTAAACTCTGAAACATAAAAAACTTGCATGGATTTAGAGAGACAGATTGAAATTCTGGTAGCTGACAGCTGTTGACTGACTCTTCTATATGGCTGCTCTGGGACTCTACCAGATGGTCTGTAGCTAGTACATGAAAAAATGTAGGTATAGTAGCAGGATGAAACAAGACAGGCAATGTAGATACAAACCAGATACTGAGGCACATTCGTGTAACCATTGTTGCTAAAGCAATAAGTATTGCATATTCTGAGCATGTATCTGTAGCCTTAGATATCCAGCATGCAAAGCGCATACACCATACCGCCATCTGTGTCCTGTCTGGCTCTACCATATTTTTCCACATTATCTCACAAAGAGCACAATTTTCAGAATAAAGTTACTGAACATGGAATGTGTGTTTTGACTTTCTCTACAAATTATGTCTGAACCATTTCTCATTCCAACAAGAATTAAGCACGATATCATAAATGTACATACATCTTCATGTAAAGTACCCATTATTCTTGTCAGATTTTAATGAAACTTAAATTTTCTCAACAGATTTTCGAAAAATACTCATATATCAAATTTCATGAAACTCCATCCAGTAGGAATCAAACTTTTCCACGTGGACGGACAGATGGACACACAGACATAACAAAGCTAATAGTCGCTTTCACAATTTTGCAAATGCGCAGAAAAATTAAAAATTTATGTCTGGCAGTACTATCCTGAAAGCCTCATCAATAATTACTTACTTACTCCATGCAGCAGAGTTCTTCTTGAGAAGCTAACTGGTTCTGCAGCTAGTCAAGAAATTTCCCGCACTTTATGGAACCCGAAAGTTCATCACTGTGTTCACAAGTGCCCGCCATCTGTCCCTATCCTGAGCCAACTCCATCCAGTCTCCACCCCCTCCCACTTTTAATATTATCCTCCCATCTACGTCTGGGTCTCCCCAATTGTCTCTTTCCCTCAGGTTTCCCAACTAGAACCCTGTGCACACCTCTCCCCTCCCCCATATGCGTCACATGCCCCGCCCATCTCATTCTTCTCGATTTTACCACCCGCACAATATTGGGTAAAGAGTAAAGATCCCTAAGCTCCTCATTATGTA